>SDBT01005929.1_pt1 | contig 20436 bp, 19 predicted proteins | sample 2277101 | NCBI WGS metagenome assembly SDBT01 (sample SAMN10404973, study PRJNA504765) | marine sediment metagenome | isolation source: marine sediment core GS10_PC15, 103 cmbsf | place: Arctic Ocean: Southern Knipovich Ridge | collected 2010 | reverse complement strand
GTATCCGACTTCGAGTTTGAGCTGCAGATGGCCCTGACGAACCGTAAGCTTGCGGACGACATCCAGACAGTGTTCATGATGCCGAGCGAGGCCTATTCATACCTGAGCTCGCGTATCATAAAGGAAGTAGTACGGCTGGGAGCGAACGTCGAGGCTTTCGTGCCCCCCAATGTCCAGGAGTGCCTGGAGAAGAGATTGCGTCCGGAGGGGGGAAAGTGCTGACAGTCGATGTCAGGCAGATCCCGGACTGCGGGCTTGATGTTTCTGGCGAGTTCGAGCGAGATGCTTTGTGGGAAGACGGCGCAGTCGCCCTGCACGGGCCGGTGCGGCTGGAGACCCGGGTGGTGAGAAGCGGGCCGCGGGTGGCGGTGACGGGTCATGCGGAGGCCGAAGTGTTCCTGGACTGCAGCCGCTGCCTGGAGCAGTTCCGCTACGCGGTGGAGTTGCCGGTATCGCTAGTGTTCGTTCCGGCCGCCGACCCTGCCCGCGGGGGCAAGGACATCGCGGAGCGTGATGGAGATGCAGTCCCCTATGAAGGCGGCCAAGTGAGGCTGGGAGAGGAGTTGAGGGAGCTGGTCCTGGTCGCGCTCCCGATGAAGCCGCTCTGCCGCGAGGACTGCCCGGGCATCTGCCCGCAGTGCGGCAGGAAACTTGGCCGGGAGGAGTGCGGCTGCCGGCCGGAGCCGGCGGACCCGCGGCTTGCAGTACTGGGAAAACTGAAAGCTGTTCGAGGGAACGACTTGCTTCCTGAGAAACAGGGGGCTGAAAGGAGAGGAGAGGATGGGACTACCTAAGAGGAAACTTTCCAGGTCCCGGGGCGGGAAGCGCCGTGCGCACCGGGCCCTGCAGGCGCCGTCTCTGAGCACGTGCTCGCAGTGCAAGCAGCCGAAGACGCCGCACAGGGTGTGCCCGCACTGCGGGTACTATGCGGGGCGGCAGGTGATAGCGCCCAAGGCAGAGAAGGCCAAGTCCTGATGACGGGTGCCGGGGCACGGGATAAGAAGACGAGGGTAGCTGTCGATTGCATGGGGGCCGACAGGGGTCCCGAGGCAGCCGTTCGCGGAGCGCTCGAAGGATCCGGGCAGACCGGCGTCGAGGTGATACTTGTCGGCGACGGCGACTTGTTGCGGAGGGAGGTGCGCGCGGCCGGGTCCGTCGAGGCGCGGTTCGAGATAGCGCATGCTTCTCAGGTCGTCGAGATGGACGAGTCGCCTGCAGCGGCCATACGCAGGAAGAAGGACTCTTCCATCGTGCGGGCCGTCCGGTTGGTCCGCGACGGGGAGGCCGACGTGGTGGTCAGTGGCGGCAACACAGGCGCTGTCATGGCTGCGGCCACGCTCTTGCTTGGCAGGCTTGGCCCCGTGGAGCGGCCTGCAATAGCTGTTCCCTTTCCTGCCCGGGGCGGTGATACCATTCTCCTGGACGCCGGGGCAAATGTTGACTGCAGGCCTGTGCACCTGGTCCAGTTCGCGGTGATGGGCAGCGTGTATGCCGCGCGGGTGCTGGGCAAGAGGGACCCCGGGGTGGGTATCCTGAGCATCGGTGCCGAGGAGAGCAAGGGCAACGAGCTTACGAAGGAGACGTACCAGCTTCTCTCTTCCGCGGACCTGCGGTTCCTGGGGAACGTGGAAGGCCGGGACATATTCAGCGGTGAAGTGGACGTTGTGGTCTGCGACGGCTTCGTTGGCAATGCCATCCTGAAGTCCTGTGAGGGCATAGGCGAGATGCTGGAGAGCTTCGTGAGAGAAGAGATGACCCGGGGGCTGAGGACGAAACTCGCCGCGGTCCTTGCACGCGAGGCGTTCAGGAACCTCTGGAAGCGGGTCGATTATGCGGAGAGAGGCGGCGCGACGCTGTTAGGGGTGAAGAAGGGCTGTATCATCTGTCACGGCAACTCGTCGGCAAAAGCGGTGAGGAACGCAGTCCGGCTGGCCGGCAACTTCGTGTCGGGCGGTGTCAACGGCGAGATAGAGACAAGGCTGGAGCGGACATCGCGCGGCGATATGGGGCGTGAGGGATGATCGATCGGAGCCCGCAAGGGTCTGCAAGGACAGCCAGGGTGCTGGGCACCGGCTCGTACATGCCGGAACACATTCTTACCAACCACGATCTCGAACGGATGGTCAACACCAGCGATGAGTGGATCCGCGAGCGGACGGGTATAGGCGAGCGCAGGATCGCGGACGAGAAGACGGCGAGCTCGGACCTTGCTGCCGGGGCAGCAAGGCTGGCGATGGCGGATGCAGGGGTCGAGATATCGGAACTGGACGCGATAATGGTGGCTACCGTGACACCGGACAGCGCATTTCCCTGCACTGCATGCGTAGTGCAGGCGGCGCTGGGCGCGCCCCACGCGATGGCCATGGACCTCTCGGCCGCGTGCTCGGGTTTCATTTACGGGCTGGCGGTGGCGCGGGGACTTTTTGCCGTAGGGTCTTATAGGAAGATACTGCTCGTCGGAGCGGAGTGCCTGTCCAAGATCGTCGACTGGACGGACCGTTCGACCTGCGTATTGCTGGGGGACGGCGCGGGTGCGGTCGTGCTTGGACCATCCGACCTGGAGCGGGGTGTGCTTTCCACTGTGCTGGGGGCGGATGGGACGCAGGGGAAGCTCCTGATGCTTCCTGCGGGAGGTTCGCGGATGCCGGCCACACATGAAACGGTGGACGCGAAGCTCCATACGCTGAAGATGGCGGGGAGCGAACTCTTCAAGGTGGCCGTGCGTGTGCTGGTGAAAGCGGCGCAAGACGCGCTGGCCGGGTGCGGGATGGGCATCGAGGATGTGGACCTGCTGGTGCCTCACCAGGCAAATGCCAGGATAATAGATGCGGCCGCAAAGCGCCTTGGCATCCCGGAAGAGAAGGTTTTCGTGAACCTGGACCGGTACGGCAACACGTCTGCGGCTTCCATCCCGATTGCGCTGGATGAGGCGTGCAGGCAGGGCAGGGTGCACGAGGGAGACATCGTGCTGCTGGATGCATTCGGGGGAGGCTTGACTTGGGGTGCGTCAGTGATCCGCTGGTAGCCCTGCTTTTTCCGGGGCAGGGCTCGCAGTACGTCGGGATGGGCAAAGACCTCTTCTCCGGCTGGGCGGCGGCGAGATCGGTCTATGAGGAGGCGTCAGATGCTGCGGGCTTTGACGTCGGACGCCTTTCTTTTGAGGGGCCGGAGGAGGCGCTCGCGAGAACGGAGAACTGCCAGCCTGCAGTCCTGGCGACGAGCATGGCGTGCCTCAGGGTCCTGGAAGAGGAGATGGGCGGACTGAAGCCGTGCGCCGCGGCGGGCCACAGCCTGGGAGAGTACACTGCACTGGTGGCGGCCGGGTCGCTGGATTTCGCCGATGCGGTCGGGCTGGTGAGAGAACGAGGGCGCCTGATGGAGCAGGCGTCAGAGATCTCTCCGGGCGGCATGGTAGCCGTCTTGGGCCCCGGGGTGGATACCGTGGAGGAGGCCTGTGTTTCGTGCACGGGCACGGTCTCTGTAGCGAACTTGAACGCTCCCGGGCAGGTTGTCATCTCCGGAGAAGAAGGTGCGCTGGAGGAGGCGTTGGAAAGGCTGAAGAAGGCGGGAGCGAAGAGGCTGGTGCGGCTGTCGGTGTCCGGGCCGTTTCACACCGTGCTGATGAAGCCGGTCCAGGAGCAGCTGGCGGCGCTGCTTGAGGAGGCACGTATATCGGAGCCCGCGTTTCCAGTTTTTGCAAACGTGACTGCAGCGCAGATGAAGACCCCGGAGGAGATCAGGCGCCTGCTTGCCCTGCAGGTCTCCAGCCCGGTGAGATGGAAGGATGAGGTCGAGTCTCTGCTGGAACTGGGCGAGGTCTGCTGTGCGGAAGTGGGCCCGGGGCAGGTGCTCAGGGGGCTCCTGGGCCGCATAGCCCGTGGAGTGCAGGCCGTGGGCGTATCGGATGGCGAGACTGCAGCGGCCGCCGCCCGGCACATGGCAAGGGGTTCCCGGCAGGTGCAGAGGGGCGCAGCCTCAGGGGGTGGATAGGCATGCTTCTGGCAGATAGAGTCGCGCTGGTGACAGGTGGAGGGCGCGGCATAGGCCGGGCGATCTCCCTGGCTCTTGCAGCAGAGGGAGCACGGGTGGCAGTCTGCGATGTGGACGAGGAACCGGCCTGCGGGGTGGCCCGGGAGATCGGAGAGGCCGGCGGAGAGGCGCTGGCCGTGAAAGTGGATGTTACGGATCCCGACAGTGTCGCTGCCGCCGTGGATAAAGTGCTTGACAGCTTCGGACGCGTGGATATACTTGTCAACAACGCGGGGGTGACGCGTGACCGTCTTCTTGTCCGGATGGACGTGGAGGATTGGGAGGTGGTGCTCGGGGTGAATCTCCGCGGGACCTTCCTGTTTACCAAGGCGGTTGCGCGCTCCATGATGAAGCAACGCTGCGGCGCTATCGTAAACGTGGCAAGCGTCATCGGCATAATCGGGAACGCCGGGCAGGGCAACTACGCGGCTTCCAAGGCTGGCGTGATAGGCCTGACAAAGACTGCTGCACGAGAATTTGCAGGACGCGGCATCCGGGTCAACGCTGTGGCTCCTGGTTTCATCGAGACGCGGATGACGGATGCCCTGTCTGAAGATGTGAAGGGCAAGATGCTGGAGGTGATCCCCTCCGGCAGGTTCGGAACTCCTCAGGACGTCTCGGACGTGGTGGTGTTCCTGGCATCTGATATGGCGCGCTACGTGACGGGGCAGGTGGTGAACGTCGACGGCGGAATGGTGATGTAGAACGGAAAGCTTGAGTAGGGGCAACAGGGTCCGATCATACTGGTTTCGGAAAGGAGGGATGCGAGAGATGGCGAGTGACGAGAAGGTGAAGAAGATAGTAGCTGAAGAACTGGATGTGCCTGCCGAGCAGGTGATAAGGGAAGCTTCGTTCATCAACGACCTCGGGGCTGATTCTCTTGATACTGTGGAATTGGTCATGCGCCTGGAGGAGGAGTTCGAGATGGACATCCCAGACCAGGATGCCGAGAAGATAGCGACTGTGGGAGACGCTATCGACTATATCGATAAGAACTACCAGAAGGGGTAGTGGATGCCGGGTGAGGAGAGATGGCTGTGCGGAGAGTGGTGGTCACGGGAATAGGCGCCGTGTCCCCGGTGGGGAACAGCGCCGCAAAGATGTGGCAGTCGCTGCGTGAAGGCAGGAGCGGCATAGGTCCGATCACGCGGTTCGATGCCTCTGGCTATGACGTCCGCATGGCTGGGGAAGTGAAGGGCCTTGACCTCTCGGGTGTGATCTCGAGCAAGGAACTGAGGAGGATGGATGGGTTCGTCCAGTTCGCGATCGTCAGTTCCGATGAAGCGCTGAAGGATGCTGGCATAGACATTGGGGTGGAAGACCCCGACAGGGTCGGCGTGGTGATAGGGTCCGGCATCGGGGGGCTGGCAGTTGTCGAGAAACAGCACCAGGTGCTGATGGAGCGGGGTCCGGGCCGGATCTCGCCCTTCTTCATCCCCATGCTGATAGTCGATATGGCGGCCGGGCAAGTGTCCATCCGGTGCGGGGCCAAGGGGCCCAACAGCTGTACGGCGACCGCGTGTGCAAGCGGGTCGCACGCGATAGGCGATTCGTTCAGGATAATACAGCATGGCGAGGCGGACGTGATGATCACCGGGGGCGCCGAGGCGGCTGTCACACCTCTCGGGGTGGGCGGCTTCTGTTCGATGAAGGCGCTTTCTTTCCGTAACGACGAGCCGCAGCGGGCCAGTCGTCCGTTCGATCGCCTCCGGGACGGATTTGTCATAGGGGAGGGAGCCGGCATCCTTGTGCTTGAGGAACTGGAGCATGCAAAGGCAAGGGCAGCTGAGATCTACGCCGAGGTTCTTGGGTACGGCAGGACAGGAGACGCCTATCACATCACGTCGATGGAGCCGGGAGGAGACGGCGCCGCCCGGGCCATGAAGCGTGCGCTGGATGATGCCCGGCTTGACCCCTCCGCCGTCAGCTATATCAACGCTCATGGGACTTCGACACCGATAAACGACCGGTGTGAGACGCAGGCGATCAAGAGAGTCTTCGGCGAGCATGCGCGGCAGCTTGCGGTGAGTTCCACCAAATCGATGATGGGACATCTGCTTGGGGCGTCGGGCGGGGTGGAGGCCATCGCCTGCGTGCTGGCCCTGAGGGATGGCGTGATACCACCGACCATAAACTATGAGGAGCCGGATCCGGAATGCGATCTGGATTACGTCCCTAATGAGGCACGTGAGGCCTCCCTCAAGACTGCGCTCTCCAATTCACTGGGGTTCGGCGGTCACAACGCGAGTCTGATCTTTGGCCGTCACTCGTAAAACCAGAGGCAGGAACGGACAGCCGGTCTCCCGGGCGCGGCGGGTGGTACTGCGGCGTTTCGAGAAGCGCATCGGATACCGGTTTCGCCGTCCCGCTCTACTGAACCTTGCCCTTACGCATACTTCCCACGCGCATGAGGAAGCCCAGATCCAGGACCGTTCCGGAAGGGCACGACCGGTAACAGTGGACTGCCATAACGAGAGCATGGAGTTTCTCGGTGATTCCGTGCTCGGGCTGGTAGTGGCGGATGTGCTTTACCAGAGCTACACGGACTGGCCCGAGGGGAAGCTGTCGCAGGTGAAGGCCGCGCTTGTCAGCGAGAGCCCCCTGGCCCGGTGCGGCCGCGAGATGGGTCTCGGTGATTTCCTCTTGCTGGGGAAGGGTGAGCACACGACCGGGGGGGCACAGCGGGCTTCCACGCTGGCCGACACCGTGGAGGCGCTGATCGCTGCCGTCTATCTCGACGGCGGGATTAGGGCATGCAAGAAGTTCATCCTGAAGCATCTCGCCGGCGAGCTGGAGCGGGTCGAGAAGGACGAGCACGACAAGGACTACAAGAGCCTTCTGCAGGAGTTGACGCAGTCCAGGTTCGGTGTCGTCCCGAGCTACCAGGTTGTGTCTGCGGAGGGGCCGAACCACCGCCGCGTCTACGAGGTAGTAGTAAGGGTGAAGCGGAGACAGCGGGGCCGCGGCAGGGGGAGCAGCAAGAAAGAGGCGGAACGCAAGGCGGCCGAATCTGCGTTGAAGGCCATGGGCGGGGGAAGCATCTGATGGACTATTTCCTGACCGAAGAACAGCAGATGATCCGGGACCTGGTGCGCCAGATAGCGGACGAGCGGGTGGCGCCGGTCGCGGCAGAACTCGATGAAAAGGAAGAGTTCCCCTGGGACATAATCAAGCAGCTCGCTGCCTCGGATCTCTTCCAGGTGTTCGTCCCGGAGGAGTACGGGGGGATGGGCGGGGGCGTGATGGACCTTGTGCTGGTGACCGAGGAGCTGAGCAGGGCCGAAAGCGGCGTGGCGGTCAGCTACGCGGCGTCAGCTCTTGGCAGCTTCCCGATCATCCTCTTTGGCTCCGACGAGCAGAAGCGTCGCTACCTGCCGGCAATCGCGTCCGGGGAGCGGCTTGCTGCCTTCGGTCTGACGGAGTCGGGAGCGGGGAGCGATGCAGCGGGCATCCAGACTACGGCCGTGGCAGACGGGGATGACTACGTGCTGAACGGCACCAAGCAGTGGATCACCAATGGGGGCGAGGCGGAGGTCTACACAGTGATCGCGCTGACGGACCGCAGCAAGGGCATACGGGGCGCCAGCGCCTTCATCGTGGAGAAGGGCATGCCGGGATTCACCTTCGGGAAGAAGGAGAAGAAACTGGGAATACGGGCGTCGGCGACATGCGAACTGGTCTTCCAGGACTGCCGCGTTCCGAAGGAGAACCTGTTGGGGAGGAAGGGCCTCGGTTTCATGATCACGATGAAGACCCTGGACCGTTCGCGGCCGGGGATCGGGGCGCAGGCCGTGGGGGTGGCCCAGGGAGCTCTTGACCTTGCGCTCGACTACGCACGCACGCGGGAGCAGTTCGGGAAGCCGATCTCGTCGTTCCAGGCGATACAGCACATGCTTGCAGACATGGCGACGATGATAGAGGCCGCGCGGGCGCTGGTGTACGCGTCTGCCCGGATGATAGATTCGGGTGCGAAGGAGTTCTCCCTGGAGTCCGCGATGAGCAAGCTCTTCGCTTCGGACGTTGCGATGAAGGTCACGACCGACGCGGTCCAGATCTTTGGCGGGTACGGGTACATGAGGGACTATCCTATTGAGAAGTTGATGCGGGATGCGAAGATCACGCAGATCTATGAAGGCACCAACCAGATCCAGCGGAACGTGATCGGGCTGGGGCTGATAAAGGCGGCGGCCAAGAAGAGGTAGCATGGGCGTGGCCGCGAGCACAGCGAGGACTTCATGCAGATCGTGGTATGCATAAAGCAGGTCCCTGATACCGCGGACGTGCGCATAGACAAGGAGACTCATACCATGGTGAGGGAAGGGGTCCCGACCATGGTGAACCCCTTCGACCTCTATGCGCTGGAGGAGGGACTGCGGCTGCGCGAACGGTGTGGAGGGACAGTTGTGGCTGTCAGCATGGGCCCGCCGCAGGCCGCTGATGCACTGAGGGAGGCCATCGCGATGGGAGTCGACGAGGCAGTCCTGCTGAGCGACAGGGGGCTCGCGGGATCGGACACCCTGGCGACCTCCCGCGCGCTTGCCGCGGCAGTCCGCAAGCGTGAGGGGACTGATCTCGTCATCTGCGGAAAGCAGGCGGTGGATGGGGATACCGCGCAGGTCGGTGCCGGCATAGCGGAGTGGCTGGGCATGCCTCACGTCTCTTACGTGGGGAAGATAGACGAGATAGGCGATGGGCAGATGGTTGTGGAACGGCTGATGGATGACGGGATAGACGTGGTGCGCTGCCCTCTCCCGGCGCTTATCACGGTGCTCAAAGGCATCAACGTGCCGCGGCTGCCCTCCCTGAGGGGAAAACTCAAGGCAAAAAAGGCCGAGGTGCCGGTGTGGGGTCTTGCGGAACTGGGCCTGGCGGAGGATGAGGTGGGACTGGCCGGGTCTCCGACCCGGGTTGTCAGTGTGGACAGTCCCCCGGGCCGCTGCCGCGGGGAGATGCTGGAGGGGACGGCGGGCGAGCAGGCTGCCGCGCTGGTGGCGCGGCTCAAGGACATGAAGGTGCTGTAGTGTCCTGAAAGGCAGGTTCGTCTTCAACTGACCTGAGCCGGGATGGTTCTCATATGTTCCACAACAGGTGTACAGGAAACTCCAAGTCAGGATACTCGCGATGGCCATTCATATCATAACGCGGCGCTGCACGGGATGCGGGGAGTGTGTCGGGGAGTGCTCTGTAGGGGCGATCGCGCTTTGTGAGGGCGTTGCTCGGGTTGATGCGGACATCTGTAACCTGTGTATGATGTGCGTGGGGGTCTGCCCGGAAGATGCCATCCTTGCGGAGGATGTCCCGTCTGCGGGGCCGGCTTCACCGGGGAGCCGGGGGGTATGGGTCTACGCGGAGCAGCGCCGCGGGCACATCGCTTCCGTGGTGTATGAGCTCCTGGGGAAGGGGCGTTCCCTGGCGGATGAACTGGGAGAGACACTCACTGCCGTTGTGATCGGTGCCCGGCTCGGCGACGGACCCGCAGATCTCATACAGTCCGGGGCCGACCGGGTGCTCGTAGTCGATGACCCTGCCCTCGAGGACTTCAACGACGGGCCTTACGCCGCTGTCCTTACCGCGTTGATCCGGGAGGAGCGGCCGGAGATGGTCCTGGCCGGCGCGACTGCGGTCGGGCGATCCTTCATCCCGAAGGTGGCGGTGCAGTTGAGGACGGGGCTGACCGCCGACTGCACGGGCCTGGAGATCGACGGCGAGAACAGATTGCTCCTCCAGACAAGGCCGGCGTACGGGGGCAGCATCATGGCGACGATACTGTGCGAGACACAGCGGCCGCAGATGTGCACCGTCCGGCACAAGGTGATGGACCCATCGCCGCGCGTCGGGTCGCGCACCGGCGAGATCATCATCAAGGACTGCCCGCCCGATGCAAAGGAGGCAGGCACCGAGCTGCTGCGATTCGTGGAGGAGAAGGAGGAGACTGCGAGCCTGACGGAGGCAGACATCGTCGTGTCGGGAGGGAGAGGGCTGGGGGACCCCAAGAACTTCATCCTGGTCCGCGAGCTCGCGATGGCGATCGGTGGAGCCGTGGGGGGGTCGAGGGCGGTGGTTGATGCGGGATGGGTGTCCTACCCGCACCAGGTCGGGCAGACCGGTAAGACTGTGAAGCCGAAGATCTACATCGCGTGCGGCATCTCGGGCGCCGTCCAGCACCTGGTCGGGATGCAGAGCTCGGACGTGATAATCGCCATCAACAAGGATGCCGATGCCCCCATCTTCAATGTAGCGACCTATGGAATAGTCGGCGACCTTTTCGAGGTGCTGCCTGCATTGACTGCCGAGATCGGCAAGCTGCGTTAGGCCAATGCCTTGCACGTCATTGTGCAGAGGCTGTGGGGAAAGGTCGGTGCACAGCGTCGGGTTTGTGCTTGACAACAGCGACAGTGTGCGATATAAGGTATAATGATAAGTGTGGAAGGGGGTGATGACAACACGATGAGAGCATTAGGGTTCGTAGCAGTGCTGGCAGGTGTTCTGTGTATTGTTATGGGTGCTTTAGCAGCAATGGGGCAGCCTCAGCTTGCTGACATCAGCGGCCGGGCATGGCTGATATCGGCAGGTGTCGCCTGCCTGTTTGCCATCGCGTTGGCACAGCTGGATAGGCCTCAGAAGAAGTAGGTGCTCTAGTGTCCTGACACATAGATTTTTTTGCATACCAGGTGGAGGTTGTTTGTGCTCAGTTTCACCGGCAATAACTGGAAAGGTAATTGCGTGTCACGACACTAGCAGATCCGCCGTGGGCAATATGCGAGGATGAAGGGTCTCTCGGTACGGGAGGCCCTTCTTTTGCGCCATCCGGGTCTCACGAGGGTTCATGCTGACTCCTCCCGGAGAGTGCGCTTCAGCACCTTGCCCGCCGCCGTCTTCGGCAGCTGGTCCCGGAACTCGATGCGCCGCGGCACCTTGAAAGGGGCAAGGCGCTCGCGGCAGAATGCTATTAGCTCCCCCTTGCGGGGAGTGGTGCCCGGCCGGGGTACGATCACTGCCCTGACGACCTCACCGCGCAGATGATGTCCCGCCGCTATGACCGCTGCTTCCTGTACGGTCGGGTGCTGGCGAAGCACTTCTTCCACCTCCCGGGGGTAGACGTTCGCCCCTCCCACGATTATGATGTCCTTCTTCCGGTCCACGATGTAGAAATAGCCGTCCTCGTCCATCTCGCCGATGTCTCCGGTGTGGTACCACCCATGGAGGATCACCTCTGCCGTCGCATCCGGATTGCGCCAGTACCCCTTCATGACGGTGGGACCCTTGACCACGATCTCTCCGCGTGTGTTCGGGGGCAGGGGACGTCCCTGGTCGTCGACAATGCGCATCTGGACGCAGTCCAGCGGCAGGCCGATGGACCCTGCCTTGCGTTTCCCGCGGACCGGGTTGCAGCTGGTGACCGGTGAGCATTCCGTCGGGCCATCGCCTTCTATGATGATGGCCGGGTAGCGCTCTTCGAACCGCTTGAGCACTTCCACTGGCAGGGGGGCTCCCCCTGATATGGCAAGGCGCCATGATGAGAGGTCCATCTTCGGGCTGTCCGCGGAGGCCCACACGGCGTACATGGCGGGCACGCCCGCGAAGATGGTAGCGCGTTGCGATGCTATGGTCTCCAGTATGTGCAGCGGGTTGAACTGCTGCATCAGCACGGTCCGTGCTCCCAGCAGGACAGGGACCAGCATGGAGACTGTAGCGGCGAACGCGTGAAACAGGGGCAGGACGCAGAGAAACACTTCCCGCCTGTCGCATTCCAGGGCTGCCGCTGCTGCGCGTGCATCTGCGAGAAGATTTGCGTGCGTCAGCATCGCGCCCTTCGGGCGACCGGTCGTGCCTGACGTGTAGAGTATGGCTGCCACTGCTTCCGTCTCGTCGATACCGGGCCCGGAACCGGGCCCGGGGGCAGGGCAAGGCCCTGGCGTCTCTCCCTGCATGTCCTCGATGAGGATGACTTCGCGCAGGCCTCCGACGAGCAGGCCGTTTTGCTTCGCCTTCTCGAGAAGGCTGGCGGAGGTGATGAGCACGGCCGCGCCAGCATCGCGGATCTGGTAGTCGAGCTCCGGCGGGGTATACGCTATGTTCTGTGGTACGACCGTTGCACCGGCGGTGACGATGCCGAAGTAGCTGGAGACGAATGCGGGGATGTTCGGGAGGAGCAGTCCGACCCGGTCGCCCTTCTTCACTCCCAGGCCGTGGAGGCGACCCGCGATGCAGTCCGACTCGCAGGCCAGTTCCGCATATGACACGCTAGTCTCTCCAGCGGTCAGGGCGGGGGCGTCCGGTGTCCGTTCCGCGGTCTCCCGAAGTATGTCGCCAAGCGGCATTGCAGTCCTCCTTTCCGGCTCACCTTCGCTGACAACCTGATGGGGTGAGCGGCTCAGCACTGCTAGGAACTGTATAAGCTGAGCCCTGAGTTTGCTCCGCAAACTCGTGTCTGGGCGCGACGTTGCTCACAGCTGTATGGGGTTACGTGGCTCACCCTTGCTGACAGCCTGATGGGGTGAGCTTGGAGTTTGCGGAGCAAACTCCGTCGCGCTGTAATGGTTCTTGGCGTGCGGAGGAACCATTCAACCAGCGCGCCAGCACTGCTAGGAACTGTATAAGCTGAGCCCTGAGTTTGCTCCGCAAACTCGTGTATTTGGCTTTGCGGCCAGATGTCGCACCTGCGTTCTCATATGAATAGTCCATCCGGGCAGTCCCAGTCAAGTACTGAATGCGCAGCGTTGCTATGAACCTTATGGGTTCAGAGCTGGCGGTGCCTGTTCCAGAGCTGGCTGTGCCTTGACATTATTCGGCCGCGGGGTTAGACTTCGGTGTTCCGGGGGCAGGCGGGGGCGAAGGCATGCCGACATACGAGTATGAGTGCAGCGGATGCGGCGGGCGGTTCGAGGTATTCCAGTCGATCACGGCCGCGCCGCTGGAGAAGTGCAAGAGCTGTGGGAAGAAGCTGACCCGTCTGATCGGGCTGGGCGGGGGAGTCATCTTCAAGGGGTCCGGCTTCTATGCCACGGACTATCGCAGCGAGCAGTATAAGAAACAGGAGAAGCGTGAGCAAGACATCGCCGGGACAGGAAAGAAGGACAGCGCTGGGGCGGGGACAAAGGACGCGGCCGGGACGGAGAAGAAGGGCAGCACGGAGAAGCAAGCCCGGCACGATAAGAAGAGCGACACGGGAGGAGGAAGCGGCACGGCAGAAGGAAGTGCCGGGTGAATTTGATTGACAATATGCCTTAAAGCGTTATAATGAAATCAGGTTTGTCGTGGTGCATTAAAGTTGGTGGTGGCGCCGCCGGCGCTCGAGAGGGGGGAACCGGGCCTGTCGGTCCGGGTAGTTCTCGAGGTCGCTGCCAGATGCATAGCCAACGCTAGGTACCACGGCTTTATTGCATCCAACCGGGCTGATCTGCCCACGACCTTTCTGGACTACCTGCACGTTCCGGCTGCCCACGTAAAGGAGATGCGTGAAGCCTACCTACTTCAAGAGCCTGGAACTGATCGGATTCAAGTCGTTCGCGGACAAGACCGAATTCTCGTTCGAGCCTGGCATAACTGCCGTAGTGGGTCCGAACGGGTGCGGCAAGACGAATGTGGCTGACGCCGTACGCTGGGTGCTTGGCGAGCAGAGCCCGAGCACTCTCCGTGCAAGGCGCATGGATGATTGCATATTCGCGGGGACGGCTAATCGGAAAGGACTGGGCTTCGCCGAGGCCTCGCTTCGCCTGGCCAATGCTGAGAACGGCCTCCGGACTGATTACGAGGATGTGGTCGTGACTCGCCGCGTGTTCCGCTCGGGAGAGAGCGAATATCTTCTCAACGGCTCCCCGTGCCGGCTGAGGGACATCACTGACCTTTTCATGGACACCGGCATAGGCACGGCGAGTTACTCCATCATGGCGCAGGGTAAGGTGGACCTTGTCCTCACGTCCAAGCCGGAAGAGCGGCGCTACCTGTTCGACGAAGCGGCGGGCATCACGAAATACAAGGTGCGCAAGAGCGAGGCGCTGCGGAAGCTGGCGGCGACCGACCAGAACCTCGTGCGGCTGCGCGATATAATAACCGAGATCCGGCGCCAGCTCGGATCGATGAAGCGGCAGGTGGCGAAGGCCGAGCGTCACAGGGTACGTCGGGAGGCGCTCATCGAGGCTGAGACTGTGCTGGGAGCGGTGCAGCTGAGCAGGTTCAACGTCCAGATGGAACGGGCGGATGCAGAGGTGCGTGCGGTCGGCCAGGAACTCGAGAACGTCCGGCTGGAAGCATCGCGGCGGGACTCGGAGCTCGAAACTGTACGGCTGGAGGCTGCGGAGGCCGACCGGAAGGTGGCCGGGCTGCAGCGCAGCGTCCTCGAGGCGAGCAGGGAACTCAGCTCGATAGAACAGGATGCAGCGGTTTCAAAGGAGCGGGCCGACACTCTCAACGGCCAGGCGGACCGTGCTGCCAGGGAGCGGGAGCGCCTGGAGGAGCATCTCGGAGAGTTGAACGTCGAGATGTGTGTGACGGGAAAGCGGCTTGACGTGCTCATGCAGCAGCACGTGCAGAAGGAGGGAGAGGCGGCCGGGCACGAGGCAGAAGTGAGCGGACTGGGCCGGGAGATCGCCGGCAAGCAACGCGGCATAGACGATGCCAAGAAGGAGATCGTCGAGGCAGTTCGTGGGGAATCCATGGCGCGGAGCGCGCTCATGGACCTCAAGGTGTCGCTGGAGAAGGCGGAAGCACATAAGAGGCGGTTGGAGGTGGACCTGTCCAGGGCGGAGAGGGAAGCTTCAGAGACATCTGCCAGGAGGAAGACGATTTCGAGCGGGGCCGTGAAATGCCGTCAGCAGTTCGACTGCCTGAAGGAGCGGTCCTTGATAGCAGCTGAAGCGATCGCATTGATCGAGCAGAAGGCGAAGGAGCTTTCTGACGCGGTGGACAAGGACCGCAGCGAGCTCAGGGAGTGCGAGACTGAGCGGGCGCTGCTCGAGGAGCAGAAGCGCAAGTTCGAGGGTTACGACTCGGGCGTGAAGTCGATACTGCAGGCTCCGGTGGGAAAACTGCATGGTGTACGGGGGCCGCTGGCTGAACTCTTGCGGCTGCCCAACGAGCTGGAGGCGGCAGTAGAGGCGGCGCTGGGCGCGGACCTGCAGGCGCTCGTCGTGGACCGCGAGAGTGATGCAGATGATGCGATAGCGTTTTTGAAGGACAGTGACGCCGGACGGGCGGCGTTCTACGCTCTTGACCTTGTGCGTGATGCGGCCGTCGAGCCGGTTTCCATCGAGATGGGTGGTTCGGACGACATACTCGGGATCCTTGGTGAGATGGTGCGGCTGGAAGGCAACGGCACGCCCCTGCTGTGCAGGGTCCTGGGCGGCACTATACTGGTACGGGACCTCGAGGCGGGCCGGCGGGTACGCAAGCTGGGAAGCGGCCATGTGATAGTCACTCTTGAGGGCGAAAGGCTCGACCCGTGCGGGAGGCTGAGTGGCGGCTCTGTGTGCGCCGGGTCAGTGAGTCTCCTGAGGAGGGAAGAGCGGATCCTGGAGTGCGCGCGTGCGGCCGAATTGATATCGTGCCGCATAGGGGAGAATGAAACGGCACGAGCCGGGGCGCGTGAGGAGCAGAGGGAGTTGGAACTCCAGCGGGCGGCCGTGGAGAAGGATGCACGCTTGCTGGAGATGGAATTGCACAAGCTGCAGGCGCAGGAAGAGGCGGCCCGCCAGGACGAGGAACGGGCACGGGAGTTCCTGGGTGCGGTGAAGGTGGAGTGGGCGGAAGCAGATGAGGAAGTTTCCGCACTGGAGGAGGAGGCGCCAGGTTGCAGGGGGCAGCTTGACAGGGCGGAGCAGGAACGTTTGGCCCTGGAGCAGTCTGTGGCGGATGGGTTGACGCAGATAGATGCGTGGAGGGCGGAGCGCGAGCGGATGTCGGAGGCACTGACCGCCGTCAAGGTCGAGGCGACTGCGCTGGGAGAAAGGGAGCAGGCGGTGAGGTCGGAGATGAGCCGCTCTCATGAGGTACTGGCCCGGGAGGCGGCGACAAGCGCAAGCCTGCAGAAGGAGATCGAGGACTGGTTGAAGGAGCGCGAGGGACTGGTGGCGCGAGTGGAGCGACTCGTCACCCAGCGTGCAGACCGGGCTTGCCGGCTCTCTGGTCTTGAGGAATCTCTCTCCGGCGCCGAGAAGGCTCGCAGGCAGGTGGTGGACACGACCCGGGCCTGCGAAGATGAGATCCGGGCGGTGAGGGAAGCAATAGGAGAGAAACAGGAATCTCTCTCCGGCGCCGAGATCGGCCGGAACGAGCTTGGGCATTCACGCCGCAGCTTGTGCGAGCGCCTGCAGGTGGAGTACCGCATAGACCTGGAAGTCGAGGTGCCGGAGCGCGCGCCCGGAGCGGATATAGACGAGGAAGCGCTGGCGGCCGACATTCGTGAGAAGAAGGGCCAGCTGGAGGCGATGGGCCTGGTCAACACGGCAGCCATCAGTGAGAACGAGGAACTGGAGGAACGCCGTCAGTTCCTCGAGGCACAGCAGGAGGACCTCGAGGCAGCGCGGGACTCTCTTCACAAAGCGATCGCGAGGATCAACAGGACCACGCGCCAGCTGTTCATCGAGACCTTTGAAAAGGTAAACGCGAATTTCGGCGAGATATTCAGAACACTGTTTAACGGGGGCAAGGCGGAGCTTGTGCTAGTGGACGAGGACAATATCACCGAGTCCGGGATCGAGATAATCGCCCGGCCGCCGGGGAAGCGGCCGCAGACGGTCGCCCTGCTCTCGGGGGGCGAGCGGGCGATGGTGGCGGTGGCGCTGCTCTTCGCGATATTCAAGGTGAAACCCAGCCCCTTCTGCGTGCTTGACGAGATCGATGCGCCGTTGGACGATGCCAACATCGGCCGTTTCGTCGAGATGCTGAGGTCGTTCACGGACCACTCACAGTTCATCGTGATAACCCACAGCAAGCGGACCATCGCTGCTGCGGATGTCATCTACGGGGTCACGATGGAGGAGTCCGGGGTTTCCAGGCTCGTCTCGGTCAGGATGGCAGAGCCCGAGATGGAGAAAGCGGAGGCCTGAGAGAAGCAGCGCGGGAGAGCGTGACGAGAGCCCTGCCCGGTAAACGCGGGCAGGGCTTTTTTCGTCTTAATGGTAGGGGAGTGGTATAATCGACCAGCTGTTTCTCTTGCGGACCTGGGAGGCACGAGATGAGGACAAAGAGAGAGTGGGTGGGATCCGGTGTCGCACTGGCCATGGTGGCCCTGGCTGCGCTTTCAGCTGTAGCCCAGCCTGTGCTCGAGAAGAAACCAGTGAGAGCACACGGCAGGCCGGGCAGGCGGCAGGGGGCATCGGGCCGGAGGCACTGCCCCCGGGAGCTCGTGATGGCCCCGAAGATGAATCTGCTGGATGCGGCCCAGTATGCGATTGCGGACATCTACCTTGAGCAGGAGAAGTACAAGGAGGCGATCCGTGAGCTCCGGGAAGTGGCCGAGGAGAGCCCGGATGAGGCGACCGTCTCCGTCTCATACTTCAATATCGGGCATGTCTACAGATGCAGGCTGGGCGACGTGGAGGCGGCGATATCTTCTTATGAGAAGGTCACCGGATATGCACGGCTCGTTGCGCGGCACGCCATCGTGCGCTGCTACATCGGAGCAGGCAGGCCGGATGATGCCGTGGAAGCCCTCACGGAATGGGTCGATGGCGCCGGCGCCCCGCGGGAGAAGGTCACCTTTCTTCTGATGCTGGGGAAGCTTTACAGGAAGCAGGGAAAGCTTGACGATGCCATAGAAGTGCTTCGCAGGGCAAGAACCGTTGCGGGACGGGAGGAAGCGGGGTCGCTCGAGCCGGAGGGACTGGAGGAGGAGGATGAGCCCGGGCCGCCCGAAGAGGAGGGGCGTCGGCGGGGCAGGAGGCCTCGCGACCGCCGCGGTGAGTAGAGCATGACATACAGCGTGGCGGCAAGCTGGGGGACCGGAGGGATAGCCCGGGAGTACCCGGCCAGCATGGGTAGGGCAGCCTGTGAGGTCCATGGCCGTGTGCGCTGAGAAGACGGTGCCGGGTGCTGTCCGGGAAGACGATGTCCTGGTCCTCAGGTGCCAGGAAGGGGAGAAGGATGCATACGAGGGTCTCGTCACCAAGTACGAAACTCGGGTGGCGTCACTCATATTCCATACAGTGGGTTCGGAGGACGATGTCCGCGACCTGGTGCAAGAGACATTCGTCAAGGCGTTCCTGGGGCTAAGGAAGTTCCGGCGCCGGAGTGCCTTCTCGACCTGGCTTTACCGGATCGCCGTTAATGTCTGTATCGACCACATGCGTAAGCGGTCGCGCAGGCCTAAGCTGATATCACTGCCGGAAGGCGATGATGGCACGGAGGCCAGGGAGATCCGCGACGAGCGGAGCGAGAGCCCGCGCGGCACCGCTGCCAGGATGGAGATGAGGAAGGCGATCCTGGATGCAGTGGAGAAGCTGCCGCCGGGACAGCGTTCAGCCGTGATCCTTCACCTGGTGGAGGGGTTTTCATGCGAAGATACAGCGAAGGTGCTGGGTTGTGCAGTAGGCACGGTCAAGGCGAGCCTTTTCAAGGCCCGGGAGCGATTGAGAAGGGATCTGAGAGCGTTGCCTGAAGCAGGGGAGGTGTGATGTGGCGATGAGACGTCTTGCGTGTGCGCGGGTGAGGAAGGCATTGCAGGGAGGTGCCCGGGGCGCAGCGCAGCAGATAACGGATCAGCGGGCCAGGAGGCATCTGGAGGGGTGTGAGGAGTGCCGCCGGGTGCGTGACGGCGTGCTGGCTGTCGATGGCTCACTGCAGCGCTATGGTATGCTGAAGCCGTCCGGGGATACGGCGTGCGGCAACTGGTCGGCTGTTGCGGCGGGTCTTGCCGGGGCAGGATACGGGGCGGCCCGGCGCAGGCCCCTGGCCTGGGTGCTTGCCCCTTCTCTTGCCGGCGCTGTCGCGGTTGTCGCAGCGGTATGGCTGGGTGGGCAGGTGTCTGCGCTGAAGACCTATGACAGGCTCTCCGTGGAGATAGGGGAGATAGAGGTATGGTCGGGGCTTCCAGTGGATGATTCCGTGTCGCTGGATGAGATGCTGGACCGCGCAATAGACGAGCCGCTGGCCGGGGCCGGGCTCGTATCCTTTGACCTCGAGCAAATAGTGACGGAGGAGGTGTCGGGCTCGACCAGGCTGGACCTGCTCTCCGAGGTGGTAGCGGACGAAGACGTGTCCGAGAGTTCTTGAGCAGGGACTGATGTCGCTGGAGAGACTCAAGAGGGGACTGGAACGGACGCGCGGCGGCGCCCTGGCAGGCCTGCAGGCGTTCGCGCGGAGGGGACGGGGGCTTGCTCCATGCGACCTCGATCGGCTGGAGGAGATGCTGATCGGGGCCGACGTCGGTGCAGCCGCCGCGGGATCCCTCGTGGACGCTGTCCGAGAGAAGCTCGAGAGGGAGCGGGCGGATGGGGAGGCGGGGATACGCGAACTCGAGCGTTGCATGGTCGCGCTTCTCGATGGCAGGGACAGGACTGACCGCGTTGCTCGCGGGCAGATAGCGGTCATCATGGCGGTAGGCGCCAACGGTGCGGGCAAGACCACATCCATAGCAAAGCTCGCGTACCATTACAAGGGCCAGGGCCTCGACGTGGTGCTGGGAGCGGCGGACACTTTCAGGGCTGCCTCGATCGAACAGCTGGCGGTTTGGAGTGAGAGGCTGAACGTGAGGATGGTCAAGCACGGGTACGGCGCCGATCCGGCGGCCGTTGCTTACGATTGTGTCCGGGCTGCGGCAGCGGGGGGCGGTGGGGTCGCAATCATCGACACGGCGGGTCGCCTGCACACGAAAGAAGGCCTGCTCCAGCAGTTGCAGAAGATCGCACGGGTGGTAGCCGCAGAGGTTCCCGGCGCACCGCACGAAGTGCTTCTCGTGCTCGATGCGGCGGTTGGGCAGAATGCGATCCAGCAGGCGCGTGCTTTCAGCGATGCTGTGCCGGTGACCGGCATATTCCTCGCCAAGCTCGACGGGACGGCACGCGGCGGAGTGGTGGTGCCCATCGAGCAGCTCCTGGATATCCCGGTCAAGTGGGTGGGCACAGGAGAGCAGGTGGAAGACCTGAGTCCCTTTGTGCCTGCCCAGTTTGTCAGTGCTCTCTTGTCGCCCTGAACCGTTTCCAGTACTTGTCACCACCGTGCTTCCGGGACGGGTCATATCAGTCTCCCCGGCAACTTGCGGGCTCGTTTCCGGTCGTGCCTCAGCTGGGGTGCCAGGGCTCCAAACTGGTTGACATGGGAGCCGAACTACGTATGATGGTGCGCGACATGGCCCAGCATTGCTGAGAACCATATGGGGCTGCGCCGCTGAGCACTGCTAGCCTGCTTTATTCACGAGTTCGACAAAAAGAGAGTAAGAGGCATTTCGGACAATGATTGCAGCACAACCGG
>SDBT01005928.1_pt1 | contig 20436 bp, 24 predicted proteins | sample 2277101 | NCBI WGS metagenome assembly SDBT01 (sample SAMN10404973, study PRJNA504765) | marine sediment metagenome | isolation source: marine sediment core GS10_PC15, 103 cmbsf | place: Arctic Ocean: Southern Knipovich Ridge | collected 2010 | reverse complement strand
AGACTCGATACATCTTCAACGATCGAGCGGACTGTTATATTATCTCCACTCATTCTATTCAAGAGAAGCCAATAGATTATTCCTCCAGTATCCTTTCTCTTTATCATTGCGTGGCGAAGAGGATCATATATTCCGCGATGAGTCAGCGTTGTATCAGCTCCAAAGTCAGTTCCTGGATTCCAACTCTGCCCTGCTACCATGTTGATTATATCAAACTCTTGGAAAGTCCCAGTTATTGCTCCTGTTTGAAGATAAAGTCTTCCGTTATTAGGACCATTCCAGAACTCAGAACTATTCTTACTATTTTCAAAAGAAATTCCATCAAGACGAGCTACGACAGTTTCAGTATCTAGGCTCCAACGTAGAAGATGACTTGAAGCGTTTCCAAGAACTAAAGAATTAGTTAAGTTATCGTAAGTTAAGAGATCATGCGTGTCTCCGACAATGGTGTGTGTCTCAGAAACTGCTCCATCGCCAGGTCGAATTCGTACAAGAATAGTATCTCCAGCAAGATTATAGAATCCCCATAGATGTCTTTCTGAGTCTACAGCTAAAGAGCCATCAAGCTCTGCCGCGGTACTATACTTATTTATTATGCCACCAGAGGCACTCGTAGCAATTACTCTGGGATCAACTATTATAGTCGTAGCCGTGCTGGTTCTTTGTAAGAAGAGAAGTTCCCCGATAATAGTTCCATCAGCAGCAACTATACCACCAAAAATTCTACCTTTTCCCCAACTAAGACTGGACCCAATACCAGCGCCAGTGAAAGGATCTTTAAATTCATTACCAGTAGCTAGGAGTTGAAGAGTCGTTCCACTCCACTTCCTACAGCGACCGATAGTTAATCCAAAGGAAGTCGTTGCTGTGTAAAAATCTCCATTAGAATCTACTGCTGGAACTACTGGATTACTTCCAATGTCTCCATTCGAGATGATAACACTTTGATTTATATTATCCACCCGAGTCATGGAACTAATAAGGAAAGTCTCTCCTTTGGTTTGCCAAGCCCAATTTGCACCACTTGGACTAAGGTCGCTTAGGGTGGTGAGAGGAAAAGTCTCCGTCGCCTCCATAGAGATTTCGGAAGAAATCTGTGGAATTCTATTTCCATAGTTTTCAAGTGGATGATCTTCATACTCCTGTCCAACTGTTCCTCTATAGGCAGAGGTATTAGCAACGCCCTTGTCAGCTTGTTCAGCGGGGCCGGGAAGTTGCGTTGCCGTACCAAGGAAGTCTCGGATCGCTGGAGCACCCGGGCCGTCCAAGGCAAAGAAATTCTGCACCGGACCAGTTCCAGTGAAGTCTCTTATTAATTTATTATCCGCCCAAGTTTTAAGAATAGCATCAGCCACGCCAACGGAGTAGTTAATTCTCCAACTTGCTGTGTAAAGGAATGAAACTCTGGTGACGGAAGGAGTACCTTTACCACCAAGCTCTTCTGTAACTCGATGCTCTTTTAGTCCTGGAGACCAAACTACGTTACCTCCAGTCTCCATTGTTCCGTATATTCTAGGTTGGGGTCGTCCGTAAGATGAGAAGGAGACGGAAAGATCATCAAGGCGACGACCCTCAATAGCCTTTCCTTCAGGTGGGAAGAGGAAATAACCAGCGGCAGTACCAAAAGCCAAGCCAATACTTGCACCAACGGGGCCACCGAGAATAAATCCCGCAGTAACGCCAACTAAGGCTAGGCCAGTTCTACCAATCTCGTCACTCAATCTTCTATCCCCACGAGTGAGAATTCCGCCGCCGGTCGCCAATCATCAGGAATGAGATGCTCAACTACCTTCTTTTTAATCTGTGAGGCGTGAAGAACGATTCCAGCCTCCGTCACCAGCGTCAGATGTTGAGGTCCAATAACAGTAAAGAACAAAACGAGATTTCCAACCTCCAACCTTATCGGACGGATGTTCTTAAGACGACCACTTGAAGAAAGCTTCCTCATTAGATCGTCTGGAGTCACTGGTGCCTTCATTCCAACGTGTCCCTCAGACTCCTTAACAAGGCTTTCAAAACCACCAAGCTCCCTCAAGTATCCAACATGAAGCCCTAGGCAATTACAGCCACAGTGCTGTGCCCCACTAGCAATAGCGGGATCGTCGATCCAAGTTCTAGCTTGGCTTACTAATGCTGCTCTTGTGGGCATCTATTAGCTCCTGAACGGTGGGTAGTTTTTCGTAACAAGTATTACAATGGTCATCGTACTCTGGGCCAACTTGAATCCCTGCATGATTAGGGTCTACAAGGTCTGGTGGATTGTATTTGATCTTTCCCAAGGAAAGAAGTTCTCTCAACGGACGAACTCTTCTCCTCTGTACAAGCCAAACACGCCCAACAATACTTTCTCCACACGAATAACACGGACGCTCACTGTGCGTTAGGGGTTCTGAAGAGGACTTTTCTACCTGGGACATACAACTCACCCTGTAGGTTGAAAATGTTATCAAAGGTATCTCGACAAGCAGGAAGATCCTTAGCACACCCTGCTTGAATATCAATTCTCGTTCCAGTTTCTAAGAGAAGATCATCTCCTCCCTCAAGAAGAAGGTTCCCACTTCCATCCTCAAGGCCAAGAAAATTAGCTGCTTCCGTAGAAATAGCAAGCGGCAATGGAAGAAAGAGCGTCAACGTATTTGTAGAGAGCACCCAATTCTTCACCTCCATATTCACACCAGAGTTTTCTCCATTAAGAACCTTAGCAAGGCCTCCAGTCAAGAAGGCATCGGGAGCGTCCCCGGTATAGATAATAGTAAAGACTCTGTTGTCTGTGATGGCATTGACAGTGACTTCAATAGTGCGGGCTCTTATTGTTGTCCAGGTCACTGTACCATCGACTGTCGTACCCCCAATAGTAGTGTTCCAAGAGGGCTCGGAGGCTCCGCTGGTTCCAGCAACGGTAGACTTGAAGTGCCGATCGTTAAAGGAGGATGGCTTCACAACGGAGCCAGTAATGGTATCCCTTGGCTCTCGTACAGTATAGGCTGTCAAAGCTACCCAAGCAGGAGGGTCCATTCTCTCTCCGCAGCGGGTACTTCCAAGATCAACACGACAACTTGGAGAATAGAGTTCAACAATCTCCTCTGTGTAGCGTTGGAGCATTCCGCGAAGTTGTGCTTGAAAGGATTTCTCTCCTGTGGTAATGTCTCCAATTGTACCTTTTCGAAGCTTAATCGGATCAAGAGATACATCAGTCCAATCAAGGAGGAACATCTTAATTACTGCTCGATCGTACTTTCCGGCATCAATGTCGTCAATGTCAAAGGCGGTAGGATCTATAATACCTTCAATCTCGAGATTGTCAACAGAGAAAGTTCCGGTACTGGTAATTGCAGTTTGTAGAAATGAAGATGCTGCTGCATAGGTAAGAATACCGTTACCGTCACCAAGGTCTTTGTCAAGGTCCTTGTCATGTCCGACAAAGGTTTGAATACGACCACCTACTCTCTGCTGTACAAAGATACAGGAGACAAGATTATTGTTGTCTGTAATGTTTGCCTCAGTAGGTCCAGAAACAGTCTTACTCATACACCGCGAACCTCTGTGAGGTCGAGACTTAAAATCTGATGAATGTCAATTGCGGAGACCTGTTGACGGAAGCGAGAGGTAGAAAAGGCAACTTTGATAAGGAAGGACGCACCCCAAGTTGGTACAACTCCTACTCCTGGGGCAACTACAAATTCACAAAGACCAGTAATGGCACTGATAGTATAGTCTACAGTTAGAGTTTGTAATACTCCATCCAAGGCAACTAATGGTACTGGACTAGTTAACTGTGGCTTCACGATAAGTCTTGAGTGAGTAGCTGTATTCTTTATTCTCTTCTTCAAAAGTTGAAAGGTGGTCGTAGAGGCGTCCCCAACTTCCGTAAGGTCCACAGTGTTTTGCATCGGCTGATCATCTTTAGTAATAGCTCCTTCCCCAGCGTCAGCACGAAGTCTCATATCTCCGTCAGTGGTGTTCCAGTCTCCATGGTCCCGCTGAAGAAATGTATCAGTAATTCCAACTGCCTCATAAACTGCTAGAATAATACCAGCATTTATTGGACTTCTTGAATTAGCTGAAAGAGTTAGCCGACGTAAATACTGGTCCCATATTTGGTTAGTGTGTCGATGACCAGAGGTTGTTGTCACCACATCTGCAAGTGTCTCCGGCCCTGCCGAGTATCCATAGGCAATGTTCCGAGGAAGAAGCTCAAAATTGTGATGGGCCATTATCCATTACTCGCTGATGCTGCTGCCATAGTACCTGCAATCATCGCTGCAACTTGCGGCTGTGCCTCGTTGAACTCTCGGAGGTTCGTTCCTGGGGCAAGGAAGAAATTCACCACAGGGGCAGCAGCACCAGAGGCTTCAACTCCTAAGGTTCCAGAGGAGTCTCTCTTGAGTGGCAATACGGCCTCAATTCCTGCCTCCCCTGCAATCCCAGTCTTTCCACCACTGAGGCCGAAGGCCGTGGGAGAGTCCAGAATTCCTCCCTTGGCAAAGGTGATTTGGCGTCCTGCGGAGAAGGCTCCACCCTTTGCTACTCCGAGAATGTTTGTTGGAATACCTAGACTTCCAAGGACTGCCGCTCCAATATTAGCATCACCACCAGGCAAACCTAAGCCTGCAAGAAGAGGCTTAATTATTAAGAGTTGAATTGCCAAGTCAAGTAGTCTTTCAATAAGGTTCCCAAAGGAGTTAATCAAGACATCAACAAGGCTCTTTCCTTCTCTAATAGCCCCAGCAAGATCACTTCCAAACTGTTTAAATCCATCACTAATTGTCTGAAGCACTGGATTAATCTCCGCCATCTTTCTCTTAATAGCTTCAACCTTATCTGGAAACTCTCCATAAATTACGAGAAGATGTTCTAACCGCTCCAGCTCATTAAGAAATAACTCAGCCTCTGTCTTTGTCTCTGCAAATACCCTAGCCATTTGCTTGGCGTCATCAGTAGCTCGAAGAACGGCTCCAAACTCCTGTTCCACCACAGCAAGAATTCTTGCAAAAGCCTCTGCCCTTGCCAAGCCTTCACTACTTATAAAGTTATCAAAGCTTTGCTGACTGATTAACTTGTTACTTAAAGCTGAGAGCGCGATTGCCTCGTCGCTAAATTTCAGAAGCATCTTCCTAGCTGCATTCAAAGAATTAACAAATTGAGTGGAAACAAACCCACCAGAAAAGGCCTGTTCCATTGCATCTGTAACTGTCTCTAGTTTGAGCTTAAGTCCAGCAAAATTAAGTGAAAGTCTATCTGCTGCACGAGCTTGCTGTCGTAGTGCCTGAGTTGCATCCTTTGTCGCGTTCTGCAAGTCTTTTTCATCAATAACTAATTTGAGCAACACTTCTCGAAGTTGCTTTAAGGTAAGAACGCCCTTCCCTGCTGGAGTGAACTGAAGCCTTAGTGCAAACTCCTCATTATCAGAAAGACTTCTCATTATTTTATTAACTGCTTTTGCAGCAACCATTGTCCTATTCAAAGCATCACGCATGTCTAATCTTTTTTCTAGATCAACGCTCTCATCAGAAAGCACTTTCATTATCTTAGTCAAACTAGAAAATGAATCTTGTAGCCTGTTCACAGAAGTAACCGGAAGATCAAGAAACGCTTGATTAGTGAGAGGTGGCTGATTTACTGTCTGAATTGCACCGGAGGTATCTGTCCGATTAAGTTCGTCTCTTAATTTCTTAAGCCCTTCCAATTCTCCTCTCAATACAAATAACCTACCTTTCTGTGCTGTTGTAAATTTGAGAGCAGTTGCGCAGCCAATCTCTAATGGCTTTAAGCTAGCTGTAACTCTTTTTATGGCTAATTCAACTTTCTTCATTTCTTCATCAAAAGCAGTCTTGCCACTCAGAGTACTTAGAGCGTCTTCAATTGCCATTGTCATTCCAATTACGAAAAACCTAAGAGCCTCACTAGATTGAACTTTTCTATCCAACTCGTCTAAGAAAAGGAACCACGCTGTCGATAATCTATTTGTAGCCGCAGTCCAAGAATTCATAGCATCAAGAATTGATGGATCAAACATCTTATCTAATTCTTCTGACATCTTTGGAATAAGTTCAGTCGCTCGAATAAGTCCTTGTTCCATGAGCTTTCCAAGCTCTCGAGTCGTTACGCCCATAGCCCGAGCTGCAATTTGAAAAGCACCTGGAAGACGTTCGCCAAGCTGACCACGAAGCTCTTCAGCTTGAACAGTACCCTTTGAAATCATCTGCTGCAAGGCCCTAAAGGCACCTTGAGTTTGTTCTGCACTTAGACTCAGAACAAGAGCGGCCTTTGACATTGATACGAAAATATCTCTGACGCCACCACTTGCCAAAGTTGTCCCTGCAGCGGCTGCTGAAAGTTGAGCAAACTGGAGAGAAACTGCTGGTAGGTTTAGAGAAAGTTCCTTCGAAGTTTTAACTAAAAACTCAAATTCGAATCTAGCTGATTCTGCACCTCCAGTTGCAACTTTTAAAGCATTCATTATCTTAGTCATTTCAACATTGACACTGAGCATTGCTTTTGCAAGTTTAATAACGCCAACAAGAAAAGCTGCAATTCCAACAGCGGCAAGTGCAATTCTAACTCCTGCTTTGGATGTAATTGCTCCAAAGGCAGCAATTCGAGCACCAACACCAGAGAGCGGTCCAACAGCGAAGATAGCAGAGGAGCCAAGAATCTTAAGTCTCTTAGAAAGTCCACTAACCTTTTGACCTGACCTTGTAGATCGAGTTCCCAATCGTCTAATAGCTGGAGTCAACCTCCTAGTTGCAACTCTTGCCAATCTTGCCGCCGCTGTATGTTTTTGTTCTGCGTCCTTGAGTCGAATTAATTCTCTCCTCGCTGTTGCCATAGAGGCTTTCCAGCGATTGATAGCAGCAGCATATTGTCTTGGCGTTAATCTTCCTGCCTTTAATTTCTTGTCAAGTGCTTCGACAGAACGACGAAGATTTGAGAGTCTGACGTTCTCAGCCCCAGCAAGTTTAAGTGCTTGTGCTAAGCTCTTGAATTGAATTGCAGAAGAAGCTGCAGCATTCTTTTGTTTAAGCAATTCTTTAGATAAAAGTCTTCCATCGCTTGCAGCCTTCTTATGACTTGCAGCAAGCTCTCTCGCTCCGCCCCCACCCTTCATCTTAGATTGAAGAGTGCTTATAGTCCGAGTCAGCTCCTTGAGAACTCCTGTCAGCGCTGCCGTCTGCTGTCGAAGAGTCTGAACCGACTTAACCGCGGCGACCGTTGAGATTTCAAGTTTCGTTGCCATCGCTATCGCTCTTCTTTTGTGTCAAGTCCCACCAAACATTATCTAACGCACAAACGACGTAGAGAAGGTCTCTTCGATCTTGTCCTTCAAGTTCTTCAATCTCACAGTAGTAGAAGACCTCAGAATCTTGAATCTTATTTGGTCCACTACCACTGTACCTTCGTCTAGAAGAGAGTCTTAAGAATGCTTTCCAAAACCACTGAAGACTAAGTGTGATAGCAGGTCTGGCACTCAATACCTCCGAAGTTTCATCGTGTTCAATTTCCCAGCGCTCAAGTGCTTCAATGACTTCTGCATCATTGGTTAAGTGCCACCTGAGCGCTTCGGTGAGTTTCCCACGGCTTCTTCCACTTCGACATTGAAGAGATCTTCATCATCAGCAAGTTCCCAAACTCTGTCACGAAAGCGTCGATATTTTGTCAGGAAAGCAAAGCCGTGCTCCTCTGTATAGGCTGGAAGAGCCTTTCCTTTATCAAACATATCTTCCCAGTCTTTGAGGATTTGGCTGGCCAGGAAGCGACACAAGAACTCGGTCATCTGCTTATTGCTTGTGTTTCCACTTTCGTGAAGCTTCCGCACAGCTTTAGGAATTTTCTTATAAGCCTTCTGCGCTGCTGGATTAGCAAGACGAGCCACAAGAATTCTAGCTTTCTCACCAAGTTGAATCCAAACACCTTCAACTGAAGCTTTTTCACTGCTACCAAATTCATCGCTTAGATCGAAGAAGCTTTCTTCTTCCTTAGTATCGTCAGTCATTATTCATTCCTTTCCTACACAGTGGCTCTGGCTAAGACACCATCACCCATGAAAGTTGCTGGTGCAGCGGCAACATCACCGACACCACCAGTCAAGGGGTTGTACGTGGTGAGAAGAGCATTCCCGGTAAACTCAGGATTGGTCACACCGATGGGATCGGCTTCTGGGCGGATAACGATTGCAAAGGCTGCTGCACCCACCAGAGAGAAGAGTGTGGAGTCAACTGCGTTCGTAGCCGGTGCTATGAAGTCCTGTCGGAATTGAACCTCGATTGACCAGTCGATGAAGGAAGGAACACGAGTCCGCGTACCGTCACCCATCGCGGTTACTTCTGGAGTCTCGGCGCCATAGTTGAGAGTGAGGCTTTCAACTCGAGCACTGAGATCTACACTGTTAACAAGGAAGTGGGCATTTTTGTAGACGAATTTAGCCATCTTCTTTCGCTCCTATAAGAGTGTGGTTTGGATAGCAAGTGAACCAAAGATAGTGAAGGTTGGTGTATCAGTACCACCGATGGTCATAACAAGGCGCCACCAGTCATCAGTGACAGCCCCTGCAAGGATTTGCTGATTAGAACCAACAGCAACGAGTTGTGGATGCGTCATTCTTACAGTCTCAGACCCACTAAAGTCTGTAGTTGCATCGCTCTCAATCGTGACGTTGAGTGTTGGATTGGTTCCACTCACTCCGACTACATGGAGAGTACTATAGATGCTTTGTGCAGCAACGACGGCGCCAATCTGGCGATCGGTTCCATCTGTAGTCGCGGCAAAAGCACTATTCTCCATCACTACACCGCGGACGAGAGGCCCATCAGTGTTCACTGTAATGGCGAAGGCCATGATCTCGCCATGGCTACCACCACGAGTTAGATTCGCTGCCTGAGTTGGGAACGAGTAGGAGAAGTCTCCAAGCGTTCCACCGGAGTCGCTCATGGTCATGAGAGCGCTTGCTGCGCCGATCTGAGCAATGAGGTCTGCGTCCAAGTCATCTGCGGCAGAAACAACGTCCCACCAACCATTGTGAGTTGCCACAATGTCTAGGATTCCAGGCAGCCTCGTTCTTGATACATCACCGAAGGCGGTCTTCTCAGGTGTCTCCGCGGTGTACTCCAAGGACACGTTGCTCAGTTCCCCAGAGAGGTCTCTTCCGTCAAAGAGCACCTTCACATCTTTTAGTACAAATTTTCCCATCGTCTACTCCTCTTGAGTGCTCAAAGCCCAGCTTCAGTCTGGGAATAAGGTCGATGCTTTTGCTCTACCTCGTCCGCGTAGGGAACTCTCGTTGCGATTGTGAGGATGTCACCAAGTTCAAGTTTTGAAAGCTTCGACAATTCTTCATTTCTTGCCTGTTCAATGTTTCCTATGAACTTGAGAACCTCTGGGAACTCTTCCTTTTGTTGAGGGAGAAGCTTCAAAGTACCACCAGTCTTGAACTGCCCCTTCGAGTTTCGCAAGACAATTCTATGATTCGACTTATAGTAGCCGCTCCAGACGGGAGAATTCTTCAAGAGATTATCATAGGCATTCGTAGCAACTCTCTCGAACTCTACTACGACCTGCTTCTCCATGTCTTTCATGGCAAGGTCGATTTGCTTCTGAATCTGCGCAGCGAAGTCAACCATTCTATGGCTCCTGATAGGTCAAGATGAATTCCATTCCGAAGTGATGCAAGCCATCAGCATCCTGGCCGAGAGAGCGTGGTGAACTATTCACTAACTCTAAATCCAAGTAGGTAGCAATACTTTGTGCTTGAAGAGAATTCATAATGAGAATTGCTAAAGAGTTTCCATCGGCATACTTCGAGTCCCTTACTCCGACCATAACTATGGCGCTGCGAATTTCATCAGGCTCACCCATTGTCCGAAGAGGTGGCACACCTCCTCCATTCCAAGCAAAGACACAATCCTTTGGCACGAGTACATCTGGAGCGCGAACGGTGCTATGGAAGAGATTAGTTCCAAGAGTCAGTGCTCCGACCTGAGTTCCAATCTCCGTCGCAATGGCTTGGGCTGGCGTGTGTGTCATGAGAGGTTCCCAACGTACCTTGGAATTATAATCTCAACTTTCCCAAATATAGCTTCTTTAGCCACCTCATTAAACTCTTCTTCAACATACTTTTGTCCTTCGTCGTTAATCTTATAACAGAAAGCCACACCTAATTCTTCATCGGCAGTAGAGCATATATTTGTAATATCGACTCCATTAATAAGAATCTTACACTTACCAGAGTGTTCTCCCCACCAACCAGCAAACATTGCAGCTTCATATCCTGGATCACTATCTATAATAGAAACCCTCATAAGAATGCCCTCCGTTCAAATTCTGCTCCAATGAGTTCAGGAATCTTTGAAGAGCCTTGAATTTCCTTCGCAGCCTTCAAGGTATGAGGATCAGCCACTACAGAAGTTCCAAGGAAGAGAAAGTCTCCATCCGACATATCTTGCTTTACAAAGACTACGCTTGTAGAAGAAGCTTCTTCTCCATTTGGTCGAGTGAAAACTACTGTCCTTTGCTCCCACCGGACCTTGACTCCTGTCGGAGTGGCAAAGGTTGGGTCTCCAGAGTTGTCCGCCCCAGTGACAGCCCAATAGGTTGCTGACTGATTCAAGCGTTGAGTAATAAAGCTCATCTTTTTGACCCATATTGTATCAGGATGATACCACCCATACCAACCTCATAACTTCCAGAGTTTGTATGTAGAGAGAAGTGTTTGTGCCTGCACAGGAAGACTGACTTCAATCGCAGAGTCGAAACGAGAGATCGAGGACTCTCCAACCTTCTCAAACTTCGCCGCCGCCGCGTCTCTATTTTCATGAAAGTCTTTAATCATAATGAGAAGTGCACGTCGAATGTCCTCTGGCACGTCGCTTCCTACTGGGCCGTAGCCGGCGATGAATTCGACCTCGACTCCATTAATCGTTCGAAGTGCGTCCGTTGGCCAAGTCTGTGAAGTCTTCAAAGCTACCCTGGCCGGCTCACTTGCCAGGTCTATGATGTAGTTCGACGCGGTAACAGTAGTAGTTGTTCCGCCCTGATTATGCGCCTTGATCGAGGTGATGCTAATGAGCGGTGACTTCGGAATTATAATAGGCTCTGTCAAATCAGTAATTTCTGTATCCGCAATCTGCCTCACTCCGTCCCACCAAGGAAGAGGCTTCCCTGGAAATCGGTCCATCCACATCGTCCAAGTCGTCGTCACAAAGGTTCGCCTAGTATAACGCTCTGCGGAAAGAGTTGCCGATCGTAAGGCTCCCATCAAACTTGGGTCTTCACTTTCATCAGAGTCAGCAATACCAAGGTAGTTCTTAATCTCGCCAAGACTAAGCGGAAGGGTAACTGCTGCTGTAGTAAGTGTCGTACTGGAACGCGAATGAATAGTCATCTATTTTCACACCTTAGCGTGATCGTTCGCTCTGTTGTTTGAGGAGTAGCAGCATCAGTAACTAGCTCACATTGAAGAAGATACGTGACTCCAAGCGTTGCACCACTGACAAAAATAGTCGATCTGGTGGTTGTATCGGCCTGGTCACTAAGAGTTGGCCCTGTTGGAAAAATAGTCCACGTTGGGGTTCCAGAGATTAGCACCCCAGCGTCCAACCAATCAGTTAAGTCTACTGAATAGTCCAGTTTGTCGTCTGGGTCGATAAGTCTGTAATTAGTCATATCTAATCATCCGCTGGGGTGAAGATTCTACTTGGAGGAGCAGGTGTGAATATTCTACTTGGACTTGTGATAGTGAAGACTCTGTTTGGTGCTGCAGGGTTGAAGATTCTAGAGCTTGAGACAAAGGTAACGGCTCCGACACCGGCCTGATTTAGTGTCGATAAGATTTGAGCACCTGTTCCGATGATTATTAGAGTCGCTGTTCCGACCTGGACTATGGCAGTTAGAATGCTTGTTCCAGTTCCAGATGAACCCTCGAAAGAACTTCCAACTCCTGCTTGCGCTAAAGTCGTTAAGATCTGCACTCCAGCGCTAGTAAATTGTTCAACACCTATACCAGACTGAGCAAGAGTGGTTAGAATTTGTGCGCCAGCACCACTCGGCTGCATGACACCGCTGCCAGCCTGCGCCAAGGTGGTTAGAAGTTGAATACCAGTACCAGAATGCGTTTCAGTAGTTACACCAACTCCTGCTTGCGCAAGAGTAGTCAAGAGCTGCGCCCCGGTAGTGGTAAATATTTCTACCCCGACTCCAGCTTGAGTAAGCGTCGTAAGGAGTTGACTACCTACTCCAGACGGAAGCATCACACCCACACCATCTTGTGTCAAAGTAGCTAGAATCTGAGCACCAGTAGAGGTAACAACTATTGTATGTATGCCGACTCCAGCTTGCGCCAGTGTGGAAAGAATCTGTGCACCGGCCCCGGATGGGAGCATAACTCCGACCCCGGCCTGTGCAAGTGTAGTCAGTGTCTGCACACCAGTAGCAATGAATATCTGAACACCAGCACCTGACTGAGCAAGGGTAGTAAGAAGTTGCGCTCCTGTTCCAGTGAAGACTTCTACTCCAACCCCAGCTTGTGCTAGAGTAGCTAGAATCTGCGCACCTGCACCACTCGGTAACATAACTCCTACACCAGCTTGAGCAAGCGTTGTGAGTGTTTGTACTCCTGTACCTGTTGCTGTCTCTGTATGTGTTCCTGAACCAGCTTGAGCCAAAATGCCTAGAATTTGTGCAGCCGTTCCAGACGGTAACATGACTCCGACACCGGACTGTATCATGGAAGATAAAGTCTGAGCGCCAGTTGCTATGAAGACCTCTACTCCGGAACCAGTCTGAACAAGGGCAGTTAAAACTTGGGTACCAGCACCGGAGGGTAACATGACTCCAACGCCAGACTGGGCTAAGGTAGATAGTACCTGGGCGCTAGTTCCAACAAAGACCTGAACTCCAACTCCGGCCTGGGCTAAGGTAGACAAAATCTGATTGCTAGTCCCGGCTGGCTGCATCACACCCACGCCAGCCTGTAAGAGAGTAGCCAAGATTTGCGCGCCAGTTGATGTAACGACTTCAACACCCGTTCCAGCTTGCAAGAGTGCAGTCAATGTCTGAGCACCTGTGCTTGTAAATATCTGAACGCCGGTGCCGCTTTGTAAAAGTGAGGAAAGAATTTGAGCGCTGGTTCCAGCTGGCTGCATTACTCCAATACCTGATTGAGCAAGTACAGCCAGACGATTCGTGCCACTACCAACAAATTTCTCAACACCACTTCCTTGTTGTGCAAGTGTGCCTAGAATCTGAGCCCCATCACCAGCGGGCTGCATAACTCCCACACCAGCTTGACTAAGCGCACCCAAGCGTTGAACGCCGGTGCCAGTAGGAGCGGCGCCAGAAGCTATCCAACTCGTCCAGCCAAGGCCAAACGTGTATAGGAAACTCCTACCTTGAAGCGCAATAATCATCCGCCAGTCCTTATAGACACGAAGGTATCATCAGCAGTTGCAGAAGTGAACTTAAATGTGACAAGTGCACCATTCATATCTGCAGCCGAAGCATCGAAATGGTAAACGCCATCAGTTGCTTCGGTAACAGTACCAGTAGTAGCAGAGAATGAAGTTCCGCCATTTATTGATCGAGTTGCAATCACTGTCAGACCTGTTGCTGGGCTGACATGATCCGAAGAAAGGACCATAACGAAGGGAATATCATCCAGTGCTGTATTGATCTTTGGCAGAATGGCGTCGCGAATTTCTTGTACTGCATCGGTCGCCAAGGCGTCAGCATCAACTGCGTCAGTTGCAATAACAGCAGCTGTAATCACACCAGCTTGTATAACACTCACGTCCGAGTCCATTGCACCACCAACCAAGGATGCCGGGAGGCGTGTTTGGATATCGTCAGTATCAGACTGAACTGCAGCAATAAGAGTTGGCACGTCATCAGCCTGTAACTCACCTGTATCAGCAAGTATTAATATAATATTAGATGTATCATCATCTTTTGTGATGTTTGATGTTGTGCCAGAGTCATTGATCTTCCAATTGCCCTGAACATTGATAACAGCACTGGTACAGTTAGCATTAATATCCAAGCGTCCATCGCCATCAAGGTGTAGGATATCGCTTGCATCCATATTCTGAACTTCAATACCGCCTGCATAACCGTGCATATGAACAGTGCAATTACCGGCGGCAAAGTCTAGAATCGGTAGCGTGGCTGCGGCATGACTGCAGTGAGAAAGAGCGACCGCACCTGTAGGCAGACTAATGGTTCCAGCTTCAAGAGCAACATCATCTAAATGGGCATCATCAGCCAGTGTAATAGTACCAACACTACCTCCATGTAGGCCCATGCCAGAGCCAGTTTGAATACCTGAAACATGGGCACCCTCAAAGTGAGAACTAGCACATGACTGACTATTAAGAACCAAAATCCAGTTGTCACCAAAATAAGACTCGTTATCAGAAGTCTCGCCCAGGGTGATAGTAGAGCCATTAATAACATGGAAGTCAGTTAGATTTACCGTTGCATCTCCCGCTATGGTTTTAGCATCTCCAATGGAGAGCACCGGGTTATTAACTGTTCCATTCTCAAACGCAGTAGTCCCTGCAGCGCCGTCTAAGGTATCAATCCAAACTTGGCCGTTCTCATAGCCTCCAGATTGCTGTAATTGACGAATAATTCGGCCTGCGCTGTTGGTGATGTTGTGTGTGGCGCCGGTTAACAGTTGATCATAGATACCAGTGATCTTCATGAAAATACTGACATGATCTACTGCTGTGACAGTGCCGCCACCTGGATCAATGGATAGAAAAACCTCTTTTGTCGTAACAATGTAATCGGAAATATGCCCCATTTGAATACCAACTCCGGCTGCACTTGCAACCGCCTGGATCAAGATAGGACAGCCAATCAAGACATCAGCCTCGGCCGGGCCATCTGTGAGAATGAACTGTGTATCGCTCGTTGCAGAGGCAACAGTCGTATTAATTACTGCATCCGGGAAGCCGATGGAGAATGTCGCGGCAACGAAGTTAACAGTTGCCCCATCAATCGTCACCGGCCCGACTGTGACATAGTAATGCGAGCCAGATGCGTAGAACCCTGCTGTTGCATTTGATGAAAGATCAATTGAGAATCCGCCAATACCAACCGCGCCATCTAAGTCGATACCATCAGTCTCAAGCAAGACCACGCCAGTCGTAGACGCGCGCTCATCCATACTTAGGGCTTTGTAAATGCCAATGTCTGCGAGAACGAAATCGGCTATCGCGACAGACGCTGTAGGATCATCACTTGTAAACGTGTGAAAGGGCACAAGGATTGTAGAGCCTGGTCGAACCATTCCAAGATTCAATGTCATTTAAACTGGCCCTCCAAATGGCCCGTGCAATGGGTGTCCAAGTGCTCCTTTAGGAGTTGTTCCACCACCCGGCGCGTCAGGTATAACAAGGTCAGTAATCGTGTTATTAGTTCGGATAGTAATATCTTGGGCCGCGCCATTATGTCCCTCACTTGTACTAACAAGAACCCGAACTTGGTAGCGATCAGAGACTGGTGGGTCCCACGTTGCAGTTGCAGTCTTAGTACCTACACCAGTGAAAGCACCCTCGCCCATCGAGGCGTTGCCCTGAGAAGTACAGCCAACATTAAGCCCATGGAATTCCACGACGTAACTTAAAGATGCACCAGCTACCGAAACATCCAAACGGGCTGTGAACAATGAAGAGGCACCTAGATCTTCACCACCTCCAGGGTCACCTGCTGCCATCGTAAACGAGAATGCCAGTTGGTTCATCACCTGGGCAGCAATCGTCGCGGTTACAGTCTCATTACCTCCGGTCTGTGAAGACAAGAGCGGCTTGTTAGCATCATCTGCTGGCACACAATCACTGTCAGATTGATCTGCCCGTGCAAATAACTGACGAGTCATTCACCACATTCCTTGCAGGTCTCGATACGTCTTTTATGGTGCAGCGTCTTTTCATCCACAGTTTTAATCAAACCAAACTTGACTGCTTCCTCTTGTGAGACTGTCTCACCATGGCGAATCACCGCACCCTCTGGTAAGGCAAAGGGGCGTTCTTTTCCTTCACAGCCGGCCACGCCAGGATAAAGAATGAATTCCGTGTTGGGATTACAGCCACCGAATAGCCAGCCGCCATCCTTTGGGTAGAGGTAGTAAATATCCTGGTACACGAACGTCAACACAGTGTCGTGATCGCAGATTGCGAACATACGGACGATACCCTTGTCAGGCGACAAGTGCGCGTCCTCTGGTGGGCCTTCCCACTCACTATGATCTGTATACTGAAATCGAACCTTCATGGCTCTACTCCACTAAACTTATGTCGCAGTTGGTCCTTGCGGAAATGTAACAGTCCAGCTTGTCATGCTGACTGTAGCACCACTTACAATAGCCAACGTGTTGAAGTTGAAGTCAGCACCAGAGGTACCAGCCTCGCCATCGATATGAGCATTTAGAGGCGTGAACAAAGAATTAGATGAGTTACCTCGGCAGTAGCTCAACGTGTTGGTCGCGTCAGCTGAAGTATCATCGGCAATTGCCGCAGCAGTTCCTAGAGCGTCAGGAGTAGCATCAGTAGCAGACGTGAATGGAGTGGGTGTGGTCAGAGTCAACGAGAACAGAAGTGTACCAGTTTCTGCTGCATCCGGGTCAACTGGCTGTGACCCGGTACGTCCATTGACGAATCCAGCAACTGATCCTTCATCGAGCAAAGCTAGTGCAGGGTCGAGAGCAGCTTGAGCAAACGCAATACTTACGTTCGTATTCAGAGCAAGTAGCTCTGAAGGCCCTCCCATGTGATCCAGCTCCCCTGGCCAGAAAGTATCGGTTGGCGGCAGAGGATCAGTTCCTGGACCGTCCTTACCTTTTTCTCGAACATTACCGAGTACCCGTTCTTCTATCTCACCAGCGTATACAGGCCAGCTTGCAATAGCCTTACCATGACGAGTCATTCTGGTTCCGACAGACTGTGTACCGAACTGCACTGTGCCAATCTTACCAGGAATATGTTCGCCGTCAGGAGTTACCGCTAACTTCTCTGCAAGCAATTCGGCAAAGACAGAATCCTCGCGTGCGGTGTAACGATCTTCCTTCTCGAATTCGGCCAAAGCATCGGGTCCAAGCCGTCTCTTGAACTTTGGCAATATGTAATCATACTCGTCTTTGTAGTGCATGTTGTAGAGATTCTGCAGACCCCACTCCCGGCCGCCTATAGCGACCTTTGGGTTCTTCTTGGAGAATTGGCTGGGAAGGTCAAAGTTACCCGCCCAATCCTTGGCTGCTTGGTCTAGAGTGGTAGTATCCAGTTTACGTGTCATTCGCTTATCCTCATTTAGCCTCGTGTTACGAGGTCGTTACCACAACGATTTACCTCTTTGGATAATGAAGCTTATTATGTGTAACTTCATTATCCAAAAAACCTCTGGCGGTAGCGGAAGTTGGAGATGGTCGGAACAGATATGAGCCCTATCACTGGTATCTCGTCAATCATGCGAAATGGGCCAAAGGGGTCACGGGCAAGTTTCGCTATTTGTGCATCAGACCAAGCATAATCATTGGCGATGGCATAATAGAAAATGCCAGCAAAAGGCCCCCCACCTAGTTCCTGCTCAGAAATGGCATACGCACCGGAAGCAAGATCAACTGTTCCAGTAGCTGCACCAGTTGTAACATCAGGAACTCCATTTATAAATACTGTAACAGTTGCGCCATCATAATGAAGTGTAATAAGTGTTGCCCCTTCTTCTGAAAGTCCTTTCGTAGTTGTGAAAGAAGGAGCTTCTCCACCACTAGTATTGAGAATGACTTCCATTCTTAGTCCAATGAATTCCATTCTCAACAAAACTTTAAGGTCACTAGTTGTCCATTTTGAAAATAACCATCGACTAAAGCCTCCTTGATTTTGATGGTCCATTAAAATATTTACCGTAAACTGACTTAACCCACCCAAAACGTCTCGCGGAATATTGATGCCTCCATCTGCAAAGTCCAGACCCAAACCGTTTACCCCAGACTTCCAAAGTGGATTGTCGTTGAAGGTATTTACAGTGGACCTATGTAGAGAGTCCTGAGGTACACCCCCACCTTCCCAGAAAGGCATGAATATTCTGTTGCCGCGAAATACAAAATCCCACCCCGGTTCGATAAGTCCCCGTGTCAGAGCCCAACGCGCTGGTTTGCGATTAAGCACTCACGCCGTCCTTCTGATAGGTCATATACGCAAGATGCGCGTCTGTGACATCAGACTTAGCCTGCACCATGAAAAAGTCCGGTCCCATGATGCTCGTCATAACATTTTGTGGGTTAGCAATCGTAGGCGTGGTTAGAGGTGTAATGATACCGCTGTCCCAGACTGAGAACCGATAAATCTCATAAGTCTCAGCCTCGCTTGGTGTGCCAGAGAGAACATGATCTACCGTAACCTTATCGCCAGTCGCCGCAGAATCAACAATTAGTCGCCACTCGCCGGCTTCGGTGTTCTGAAGAGCCAAGAAATACATGCCAGCGAACTCATCATCCGTGGTCATCGGATGGACGACAGTATCTAAGTTCATAACCGTTGTGCTATCAGCAACGGCATCGAAGTCGGCCGCACCACCTACTTTACTTCCCGCCAATAACTGCCATTCGAAATTGTCTACTACACCCACTGCGTCAAGACTAATATGCATCGTCGCCAGCTCGCGCGGGTTTAACTGAATGATTGCAGCTACGCCCGCCGACGCCTGAAATGATTCAAAATTCGCGTCACAAGTTAGCGCAATAGAGGTAACTGCTGCCTGGCGGGCCATCTTACGTTACCGACTTTGCGTAATTGATCCACAGAGCGTTAACCTGCGTCTCGAAATCTGCATCTGAAAAGGCGGTATGGTCGAAATTGGCCCCCGACAAAGCGACAGATACTGCCGAGACCGTGACTAACAACCGGGCAAAGTGAGTGACCACAGCACTTGGGCTTGCGTCAGCTGTATTTTTCGGGTAGATGAGGAGCTTCGCCAAGGCCAGTTCATTCGCATCTGGCGTAGCTTCTACCAGCACCGCGAGTGCCTTCTTCAAAAGAAAGTGTTCGACTCTCTCTTTCCAACCATTACTCTTTGCTACTCCATGTAACCTGTTTGAATCCGCCACGATGTCCTCCTATCCCCAACCACATTCTCTTTTAACGCGAGCAATCTCTTGAAGACGTGATTCTCTCAACTCTAATAAGGATTGCAACCAATTCGCGTTCCCCTCAGCTCTTGCTTGAGCGATGCTGGATTTTATCGCGAGAAGCCCGTCGTTCAATACCCGTAACCTACCTTCGCAAGTCATCGCAGCGACGCGCTCGATCTCTTGCATGTTAGAGAGGTATTCTTGCTGCGTTGCCCAAGGACGAACTATGTCGTAAGCTGCCATGGCGCCGCCAACTGCGATGATAAGAGTCAAGACCGCAGTCACAGTGGGGATGACTCTTTTTTTCATTTGAGCGTTCACGAGCTATGCTCCCTTCGGAACCATGTTCACGTCAAGAGTCGTAGACGTTGCGTATGTTCCAGTCGTTGTGACCTTCGCTCGAATTCGATCACCGAGGATTCCATCCAGAATAGTATTGTCTGTCAAGGCAGCATCGCCTGGTGTAACATTTGTCCTCGTCGCTACCACCGCCGGCATTACGACAGTATGAATTTTCCTAAGTGAGGTCGTCGTGAAAGCAAAGGACATAATGTCGATCCAGTTTGCTCCGCCATCCAAGGATGTCTGAATCCACACCTTCACCGTTGTTCCATCTGACCCGTAGACAAAGTTGGCCTCGACAGAGAGTTCCTTCATTCCGTAGAGACCAGAGACGACCTCTTGAACGCTACCAGCGATAGCGGTTGTTATGGCAAGAGCATTAACGAGTGTTCGCTGTGAGAGCATGGTTAACTCCTTGATGCAAGCACAGAAGCATACGCTTTTGTGGCTTCTTGAGTTGCAGATTGAAGACTTGCAAAGTTATTAAGACGAAAGAGATAAAGTTCAATGTCTTCTCGATGGTCTTTCCACCGTCCACTGTTCAAGAGGTATTCTACCCGAGTCAAAAGGGTAACAGGATCGTAAGGGCCAGTCTGCATTGCAATCTCGTGAACCTTATCTGCTACTTCTGGAGAAACTTCTCCGTAACGATCCACTACAGCTAACCCTAAAGCTAACTCTCGACGGAACTGTCTATTCCAAGGTTGCATCTTGTAGGCTTTCCAAAGATGGACAAAGCCTGTTCCTGGATTAGAGTAAAGTGCTATTTGACCCTTGGCAAAAGCAGCAGTAGCTGGAAGCGCTGTAATGCTAATGAAAAGAAAAGTTCCAGCAATAACTCCGAGTGGAACCAAAGTAAGACGCTTCGGTAATGCAACCAAGACCTTGACATCTCTTGCCATTAGACCAAGAGCGAGCGTCACTAAGATTGCTGTTGCTGGGTTCTGTAGTGGGAAGGACACCAGTGATAAGACTCC
>SDBT01005927.1_pt1 | contig 20438 bp, 21 predicted proteins | sample 2277101 | NCBI WGS metagenome assembly SDBT01 (sample SAMN10404973, study PRJNA504765) | marine sediment metagenome | isolation source: marine sediment core GS10_PC15, 103 cmbsf | place: Arctic Ocean: Southern Knipovich Ridge | collected 2010 | reverse complement strand
CCACGATGTAGTGATAGACATTGCGGACCGAGAGCCCACGAATGCCGGTCAGGCCATCCACGAGGCTAAAGAACACATGCAGATGGGTAATCTGACCTATAGCCAGTTCGTGGTCTTGAACTTGCAGCGGAACTGGGGCCTCCCCATAGCGGATCGTAGCAAATGGGAAGCGTACCGCAAGGCTGTATATCTCAAGATTACACTCTTCAATGATGGAGAGACCCCTGGCCAAATCCCGTTCAACGTGGAGGCCGACGACCCCGAAGTGACACTGCTAGTTATCAAGTCACTCATGTCCAGCTTGGAGTTCCTGTTCGCCTCCGATGAGGTGAGGGCAGCCTTCGAGGATTGGAAAATGACAGTTGAGTTGGGAGCGGGTGCCCGCTACCCACAAGGTTTACCCCTCCCGGAGGAGAACGCGGAAATGGTTGATGCCGCCGCAGGACCCGGACCGGCAGGACCACCACCACCCGGCGGACCACCCACGCCATTGACCGGACCCGGCGGACCATCCGGGACAGGAGGATAGCATGACAGAACTTGAGTATCAAAAGGTGAGAGTTATTCTGCAAGAGCCTACCATGTTGGATAAAATTCGGGATGTACTGTGGTCTAAAGAGGAGGATGTTCCTAGGGAAGTAGGTTGTTCAGAGTGTGAGAAGATTAAACGTATTCTAGGTTTTGAGGAGAATTAGTATGCCCGATCCAGTAAAAGAGCCAGTTGTAATTGAAGGCGACAATGTCGCTGAGGTGATTCAGAACATTAAGGAGCCGGATGCCAAGCACACCATTACGGTGGACGGCGTAGATTCTGAAGTGTCACTTGAAGAGTTAAAGGCTCTAGCTCAGAAGGGTAAGTCCTCTGATGATCGGTTCCGTTCTGCTGACGCCCTCCGCAAGGCCGCAGAGCAGGATACTAAGGATGCCCAATACCATAGGGCCATGTTGGAAACGGTCAAGCGGGCCAAGACCCCCGGCCCCGAGCAGGCCCAGGGGCTCCGAGACATGGCAGCAAACTACCCTGAATTTGGCATCTCCAAGGAGGATGCCGAGACCGTGATCGCCAACATTGCTGCGAAGGAGGCTACCGTGGCCGAAGATTCCAAGACCAATGAGACCGCTGCCGTACCTCCCACCTTCGACGAGTTGCCTGAGCGGGTCCAAAAGAGTGTGGAGACCCAGGAAAATGCAGTTAGGCAGACAAATCTAACCACTGTCCGCAATTCAATGCGAGATACGCTTGACAATGATGAAGTACTGCGTACAATCTTAGTAGGCAAACGAAAGGATACCCGCACTGCGAGGCTCCTTGACCATGCCATGACCATCCTGTCCCAGAAGGTCACACAGGCCGGACGGTACACGCCTGATGCCGTAAGAGCCGCCGTGGAAGAGACACGAGCGTTCGTCAAGGATATTGGGCTTTTGGATGTGGACTCCCCAGCACCCGGTTCACCACTGGGCCTAGGACGCGGTCCGACGACGCCCTTCGGGTCTCTTGCGAAGTCGGGATCACCCCCTCCTCGAATTAGTCCAAAGGACGCACTGGATTCTGAGAAATATGCTCACAGCGTACTGGAGCGTCTCGAATACCAAGCCCTGCAAGATAGCGAAGAGTAGGCCAATACTCCTACTCTCGTAGGAGTTCAATATGGCATCTGCTGTTTCAACCCTCAAAGGACTCGACAAGATTATCCGCGAAGACCTGATGTTTCAGGAGCGGGTAATTGAGCCTCGCGTAGACGGCATCTTCTCTAAGATGTACGATACTAGCGAAGGCGTCGTGGCCGGTGGAGGTCGTGTCGGCTCAACCAGTGGTGGCTTTACGGTCATTCACACCTTTGCTACAGGCGTGGCGGGTGCGTTCCGTAACCTCGCGGCTGGTGGTGACAATGACATCGACCCGGATATTACCGGGCAATCCATCATGTATAGCCCCAGTGTGACTTTTCCATCTGCCACGGATGCGACTGCACCGGGCTATGTTCAGAAAACCATCACTCTGGTAGAAGGTCTGGGCGTATTTGCCCTGCCTCTCCACCTCATTATGGCCGAACAGCTTGACGCCACCATCGCCAAGCCGGTCTCCCTGACCATCAAGGGCACTGCGAAGAACGTGGCTCAATCGGAAGCCAACAACTTCTACGCCTCTGACGGTAGCAACATTGCTATCGCCACCATAGTCAAGGGCGTGAACAGTTCGGGCAACCCGTCTGTTACGTTCGCAAACGCCAACGCTACTGACGACGAGATGACCATTGCTTTCGGCACCGTAGCCGATGTGACAGGTCGAGTCGGTCGTTTCTACCCTGGCATGACCTGCGACATCTTCAAGTCCGACTTTACGACCAAGCGTGCTACAGGCACCTTGATCGTCACCAACGTGGATTACGTTGACCGGACGGTACAGCTTGTATCCATTACTGGTATCAATCTGAACACTCTGACTCAAGAGGCCGGGGATCATGTGGTCCTGTGGGATTCAGGTAACGATACCTCGAATCTGGCGTTTGGCCCCTCCGGTATCGACAAGTGGACAGTGAACGATAGTTCATCCATTTTTGGTATTGACCAGACCACTCACTCACAGTTCAATTCGGTTGTGACTGCGGTGAACAACGTGCTCGATCAGGCTGTCTTGGACACCAATGTTGGTGCCTTCTACGACGCCTATTCGGACATGTGCGATTTGGACTCGTTCATTACTACCGCCGGTGTGATCAATAACTACATTGAGAACACTGATGGGTTGTGGCGATACGAGCGGCATAATACGGGTGCATTGAAGTTGAAGGAAGGTTGGACCTCCTTCGACTACACTTATCAGGGCCGCGACTTTGAGTTGCTTCAGTCTCGGTATGTGAGTAACGGTATTCTGTATGCGTGCAAACTCGCAGACCAGAACCTGAAGCGTTACGTACCGCCCCGTATCCCGTCAGCGGGATCGCGGAGTGAGTTCGCTCCCGAAATCCAGTGGCTCGGTCCCATTGTCGGTTCCAACTCGATCTTCCTGCCTGCCAGGAACTCCAGTGCGAAACTGACTAGGTTCGTTGAGGCCCCGTTCTTCTGCCAACGCGAAGTATGCCCCGAGCAGCTGCAAGGCATCAAGCTGACTGGCCTGACGGAGTTGTTCGCCTAGATTCTTCCTCCTCTCTGTGGTTGGGGGACGACTGGCAGGAATGCCATAGCCCCCAGCCATAGCCCTCATGGGAAGAGGGCAGAAAGGCAGTAATGTCAAAAGCAGGATATGGACGAAAGAAACAATTAGCTTTAGTCCGTAACCCCAAGGGGGTAGGACGGGCAGCCAATAAGAAACGCGGGGCTAGGAAACAGCCTAGTTCGGGCCTCGGTCCCGCAGCAATGGCAGCGGCGGCTGCACTGTCAGGGCAGCGTAAGAAACGTAAGAAGTCCAAGAAGAGGAAGTAGTAATGCCAAAAGGAATGGGATACCCGAAGAAACCGAAGGCTGCGAAGAGGCGGAACCCCCGTAACCTCAAGGCTAAGTCGGCTCCTCAGCCCAAGCAGAAGAAACGATCCAAGGGCAAGAAGGTGAAGTCATAGTCGGCGTCCGTTTCGACAAGACTCGAAATATGGTAGTGGAGTGTGCCGCAATTCGCCAACTGCGGAAACACATGAAGGACCCAGGTCTCTTTATCTACTACCACAATAAGGCTAAGACCTTTACGTTGGCGTCGTGGGTTAGTAAAGGCACTCGCATGTACGAATTGTTTGTTTTGGGCACTCAGCCCCACATAACTCGAAGACATCGCGAGAAACTAGAACTCATGGTTACGGCCAACCCGAAAGGCCGAGCGAATGTAGCCGCGACTAAGCTACGACTGCGTGGTGAGGGAGCCGCTCATACGAAGGATTGCCAGGACAATAAGGACGAACTGGTAGAAGCACAGGCCGCAGTGCGTGACGCACTGGGCAAACGAAACCCCAATGCTCGCACACACCCATATTTCTGGGCCGCGAACAGACGGGACAACAACCGCATCAAAGTTTCGATGCACTACTAAAGGACCAAGTGATATGGCAAATGACGAAAGACCCTCTGGGACAGCCGCGAGTGATGTAGATGCTGCTAGTGCTGTAGCTGGAAATGCAGGAGTGACAGCTGATCAAGCTACGTCTCAAACTGAAACAGCTATGGACGTTAATCAGGCAGAGGCTACAATCGCCAGTATTGTAGAGGGTATTACCAAGAGCCAAGACCTTACGAGCGTGCTACAAGGGACACTAGCGGGGTATCTCAGCCTTGGCTTGTGTTGCGTAGCAAACAGTATTGGTCTTGCAAATCGGACCAACCATGATGGGCAAGCATGTAGCAATGCCCAGAACCAAAACAAGTAATGCCATGCCGGTGGACCGGCCTAATCTAGGAGCACACTATGGCTATTATTGGAACCCCAACAACTCACTTTCATTTTAAGGTGCCTGAAGATAGCACGTCCGTGCGGCGTAGCATCTTCATTGCACTGGATACAGGCGAGCCCGCTACGGGCTTTACGTTGACCGAGTTCACCGTTTCGGACGCTGCGGAGTTTGCTTACTTCCGTGATGATGCTTCTGCGGCTGTGGACGCGGCGTTTGACGGAACCTCAGCGGTGGGTGACGCCACAACGCTGGGGACTTGGGAGACTTCGGAGATTAAAGAAATCTCTTCGGCACTCATGCCCGGTTGGTATGAGCTAGGCTTTCCCAACGCTGCGTTCATTCATACCGCGAATGGACGGGGACAAGCGAACGTCGTGTTCGGCATCAAGACTGATGCGACCGCAGCGGCTCAGGACGTGCAAGTCACGTTTGAGCTAGAGAAGGCGATTTATCCCCGTGTCAATCACCACTTTGTGATTCCCGAGAATAGCACGTCTGTCCTTGTGGACATCTTCCTTGAAGATGATGATGGGACTCCCCGAACCGGCCTGACCAAGACCGAGTTTGAGGTTTCTAAGGAATCACTGTTCGCTTACCACCGTACGGACGGGACCGCCGCAGTGGACGCCGCTTTCGACGGTACGGACACCATTGGTGATACTAGTACGTTGGGTACGTGGATCACGAGTTCCATTAAGGAAATCAGTTCTTCGCTCATGCCGGGTTGGTACGAACTGGGTCTGCCCGATGCTGCTCTAGTAGAAAGTGCTGAGGGTAACGCCAAGTGCTCGTTCCACATCAAGGCAGATACAGACGCTCATGTTCAAGACTGCCGGATCGAAGTCCGCATGACAGGTGGAGCGTCTGGAGGGGCTGGTGGTTCTGGGGCTACGTCAGTTCAACGCTTCATACGGAAAGCCAACTCGGTCAACGTCCGAGAGAATATCTATTTCGTATCGGATGCAACTGGGGAAGCCGCTACTGGACTTGACAAGAACGACTTTACTATTTCTAACAATTCTGAGTTTGCTTACTACCGTGGTGACGCCTCGGCGGCAGTCGATGCAAAGTTCGATAGCAGTAATTCTTTGGGCAATCAAACTACTCTTGGAACGTGGGAAACCTCACAATTTAAGGAGATTAGTTCGACATTGATGCCGGGGTGGTATGAACTCTCCTTTCCGAACGCTGCGTTTATTATCAACCAGTCTTCGGGGGTTAAACCGCGAGCAGTGACTTTTCTCATTAAACCCGAGGATGACGCATCGGTGTCACCAGTGAATGTGGTCTTCGATCTGTTCCGGTCGGTCGCTCGATAGGGCCTAACCTTTCTCCTTGTCCATAGGCTCGGTCCATCAACTAGGCCGAGCCTGTGTTTTTAGGGCTGGACAATGGTTGATATTGACACAACTTCGGCACAGTACCAAAACTTGCTCACTGGCATTGGCACGTTGCGGGCACTATTAACACCACGGTTTAAGGTGTTCGTTAAGATACCACGAGATAAGCAACTGTTGTGGCTGCAACGTGATCCTCTGCTTAAAGCAGTTCTGCGGCTGGTACGGGATGTGAACAAGGCCGATGTGGAAACGTCGGAGGCGGACTGATGGTACGTCTCAAGAACTTTTCGGGGCTTATAATACCTCCGCCGCCTTATGACAGGGAGACTGAGTTTGAGCAGTGCAACTTCACGCAACCAGCACCCGATACTAGTGGGGCGAACCCTGTCGGAGTGCGTCTGTGGCCGGGAGATGATACACCTCGTACCTTCTTTCGTTGCAACATGTTGAACTGTGAACCGCCGCCGGGCAGTACGGTAACGAAGTGCCTGACCGCGATGAAGTCGTTTGGTCTGGACGGTACGGTAGTAGAAGTTGAAATTGATAGCGTTGTGCTGCACTCCTACCAGAACAAGTTTAATCGTGTGCATGGCCGTCGTGAGCCTGATGACAGCTACGTCTACGATCAGCAGGACGAGGATGAACAGTAGTGGCTACATATTTTGTAGACAATGCTAATGGTAATGATGGGAGCGACGGCTTGTCCGAGGGAAATGCGTGGGCAACCATCGACAAAGCCATGAATACTGTTGCTGCTGGCGATAAGGTGTGGGTCCAGGGCGGTACTGACTATACCGAGACGGCAACGATAGATACAGTTGGTGCTGGAAATAACTGGATTGTGTTTGAGGGTTATACGACGAGTACGGGGGATGGTGGGTCGTTTACAATAGATGGTGGATCGACGCGGGCGAATGGCATTACGTCGGTTTTGACGCCGACGACGCATTATCGCTTTGAGAATATGATCCTCGAAAATCATACAGGAAATGGATTTAATACTACGTCGTCTGACGTGTTGGTTTTTGTGAATTGTGAAGCTAATAGCAACGGGGCGAGGGGATTTGAACTTAATAATTGTTCTGTGTTTGTTAGCTGTAAGGCAAATAGCAATACAACTGATGGGTTTGGGGGTGATATTAGCTGTACTTTTATAAATTGTGAGGCATTTAGCAATACTCAAAACGGATTCGAGGTTGATGTTGGTGGTATTATCTTGTATAATTGTATTGCTTTCAGTAATGCATTATCAGGTATAAGCGGCAAGGGAAATGCATTTACAGTGGCAGTAATGTTTAATTGTACTGTAGATGGAGATAGCAAGGATAGTGACAATGGATGGGCGTCGAGCAGTGGACAACTCCCTGTGTGCTTGGTAAACAATATCCTTTATGATTGCACTGATGGGATTGATGGTAATGCGAATGGCGACGATGCTTCAAGAATTGGATTTAACAATCTAGTAAACAGCAACACTAATGCCCATAATAATTGGGGTCCCACTGGGGATGACGTAACCGGGGCCCCAGCCTTTACGGACGAGGGGGCCAACGACTACACATTAGGCTCGGGCTCGGCGGCTATTGACGCAGGCTCCGACCATAGCGGGACTTCGTCTCCAAGCATGGACATTGGGGCTCACCAAAAGGCGGGTGCGGCAGGTGGTGCTCAGCGATGGGTAGGGGGAGTTCCTTTCACATGGTAATCGCCCACTTAGCTGTAATATCCCCCAAGCGATGCGGCCTCTACGAGACCATGCGTGAGCTAGTATCGGCTGAACGAGCCTTGGGCCACGACGCTAGGATTGTAGACCCCGTTAAAGAGCAGGTGGGTGAGGATCGAGGCGTCCCCTTTGCGAGTTACGATTGGGCTGACTCTGCTGATGTGTTGATGAGCCATAGTGGCCTTGCGGATCGCTTCGAGGGAGACTGCGAAATCCCGGTGATCCACGTAGCCCACGGCAGGCCAAGGAGCACGTTCCTAACCGAGTTGGGGGGTGGGCCTCCCATCTACTCCTACTGGTACCACAAGAACCGAGACGAACGATTCCGTGCAGTGGTGACGTTCTGGAAAGAGCATGTCCCCTACCTTGAAGCAATCTGGTCTGATACCCCGGTCCACTTTGTCCCCGCCTCTGTGGACCTAGAAGCATGGACACCCGACGGCCCCAAAGGGTACGGGTTCAGGGGCCTTGCGGGTAAGACAAATATTGTGTGTACTGACGTGTGGCGTGCTGACATTGACCCCTTCCTCTGCGTCAACGCCATGATTCTCTACTGCCGCAAGCACCCTGGCACAAGGTTCCACATGTATGGCACGGACAAGAATAAGAAGGGGTGGTCCGCTATGATGAAAACGCTCCAGAACGAAGGTGGTCTCGGGGAAGTGCTCCCTTGGGTGCACGGGTTAGCCAATGTGTTCCGAGCGGCAGACGCAACCATCTCCCCCCACACCATAGCTACCCGCTCGGTGCGAGAGTCTATGGCCTGTGGCTGTCCGGTAGCGAAGGGTTGTACAGGCCCCGTAGAACTGTGTGACCGCTTAGAAGAGGTCCTCACTCACGACCGCTCTGATGTACGCAGACAAGCAGAACAGCTATTTGATCTAGCCCAAACGGGCCGTGCAATGGTATCTGTCATTGAAGAACACGCTATGGTGGGAGTCACATAATGGCATCCGGTGATGCAAACATAGTCCCCCAAAAGAACGTAGCCTACCGGGTCACGTTCCCCATTTTTGACTCCAGCGGCGACCTCGACACCGGGGCCACCTCCCCTGATAGCGAACGCAGCATTGATGGCGGTACCTTTGCGGACTGCTCCAACGAGGCCACTGAGATTGCTACCAACTCGGGCATGTACTTTCTTGACCTGAACGCATCGGAAATGAACGGCGACACGGTTGCTCTAATCATTAAGAGCGGCGGCAAGACCACCCCCATCGTTTTGTACCCCACGGTTGGTGACTACGAGGAGATACTCAGCGACATTACAGCTCTAAGCACAAAACAAGATAGCGACATGGTGATTGTGGCCTCAGATACCACCATCAATACCGCCGACATCGCCACCTTGAGCACTAAACAAGACAGTGATATGGTTGTACTCAATACGTCTCACACCAAGACACAGAGTGATGTTGTTATCACCCAAGTTGATGTTGCTGCTCTAAGCACCAAGCAGGATAGCGACATGCTAATTGTAGCTTCGGATACCATTGTCAACACTACTGACATAGCTACCCTTAGTACTAAGCAAGACTCAGATATGGTTTTGCTGGACTCAGACCATGTGAAGACCCAAAGTGATATTGTCATTACGCAAGTTGCTGTCGCCGCTCTGAGTACTAAGCAGGACAGTGACATGGTCATTGTGGCTTCTGACACTACCATAAACACTACGGACATCGCTACCCTCAGCACCAAACAAGATTCAGACATGGTCATTTTGGACTCGGATCACACCAAGACCCAGTCAGATATTGCCATTATTTCTGCTGGTAGTGGACTCACTCCACTTACGTCAGGGACAGCACAGGCCGCAACTGACTCGACCATCCGATTGGCTGCATCCGCTGCGTTTGCTGACGATATTATGAATGGCAATGTTATCTTGATCCTGACCGGAACTGGGGCAGGGCAGTCGCGGGTCATCACTGATTACGCTCTGACCAATGATGTGGCAACAGTAACCCCGAACTGGATAACCAACCCAAGTTCTGATTCCACCTATGAAGTGTGGCCCGGCTCGGCCAACGTGGTGGGCGTCAGCAACGTGGCTGAGGACCTGCCTACGGCAACCGCTCTTGCCGCTGTGAGCACCAAACAAGATTCGGATATGGTGATCGTCGCTTCCGATACGACCATCAACACTACTGACATTGCTACTCTCAGTACTAAACAAGATAGCGACATGGTTATTGTTGCTAGTGACACAACAATCAACACTACGGACATAGCTACCTTGAGTACTAAACAGGACAGTGACATGGTGATAGTAGCTTCGGATACTACCATCAACACCACTGATATTGCTACCCTAAGCACCAAGCTGGGCAGTGACATGGTTATTGTGGCGTCTGACACGATTGTCAATACAACTGATATTGCCACTCTCAGTACGAAACAGGATAGTGATATGGTCGTTTTGGACGCAGACCATACTAAGACTCAGAGCGATATAGCCTTAATCGGTGCATCGTCGGGGGATTGGTCCTCTACGGAGAGGGAGAACATCCGACAGGCCCTTGGTGTGGACGGGACCAAGACCGCTGGAGGCTCTGCCGGAGACCTGCAAGATGCACAGGGGGCTACGTTTAACACAACCACGGACAGCCTGGAGGCCCTGCGTAATCGCTTCGATGCGTCAGTCGCCCCCTCTCTCACTACTCAAGCAGCTTCGTCCTTACTTACGGGCACTTTCATTGCGGGTGTGACTGACGAGGTACGTCGGTATACTGACGAGCCCGCAGTCAATGCCAAGTGGAACGACTCGGACATACTCGCTAAGGTACACGAGGCATGGGCCGAAATCTACATTGATGTGACCTTCAACTCCGAGTGGCCCGTCATTGTGAAAGTAGATATTAGCTGGGCTGACGGCGAAACCCAAATCATGCTGCCGCCTAATGTGGGCCAGATCATCGAGGTCGCTAAGATTACTGACGACGGCTCTCGCCAAGTCATCTGGGAGTACGCCATGCGGCCCTTCTACGATCCGGCTGGCTGGGGCGTCCGTGTCACTGGCAATACTCTGGAACTCGGAGCAGCCTGGGATGGTGCCACCGAAATCATGCAGATGACCTACATACCGAACGGTGAGATTGCCATGTTTGACGGCTCGTGGTCCTCCACTGAGGACTTCTCGGCAAATCTCCGCACCATTGTTATGCCGACTACTGCGACCAACGGTCAGTTGCCCACCCTGCCCAACAGTCTCGGGGGCTACATGTTCCGTACAATCATAGCGGCAGGTACCGCGCCAGCCGCCGGTGATCCGACCACCATCCAGCAGGAGCACCTCATTACGGCGTACAACCCCGTGACCCGAGTGGCTACCCTAGCCACTGACCAAAACCCGCCGCTCGACATAAACACCTACGGTACGGTGACATTTGAGGTCGTACCAATCCTGCATCATCTGCTTCGTGGGGTCGTGTCTGTCCGAGCCGCACAGAACATACTGTCGGCTGAGGGTAACAAAGACCGAGCGGGCATGTTGGCCCTCGAATACCGTCGCAAGATGCGTTCACTCAAACTCCAGGTGGCTTCCATTAAGGGCCGCAGGGCTACCCGCTTCGAGGGTGGCACCCGTGACGATCCACGTAGCCGCCGCAATAGGTGGGGCTACTAATGGCTATTGTAGTAGGTGATACGACCACTAAAAACCAGTTTTTGAATTATGCTCTGCCCATTACCCGTACTGACTTTAGTACAGGCGAGCGGTTGGGCGTTAAGCACTTTAAGTTGCGAACGCCCTTTAAGGCAGCTGTAATAGAGCCCGGTGATAGTTTCGGACGTGTGATACAGGGTGCCGCTAATGGTTCAGAGAGTATTCTACAAGAGTAATTATGGCACGCCCAAGTGACAACAACGCAATACTTCGATACCCGTTCGAGACTCCCACTCAAGACCGGAGCACGCATCCTTCGCGTGTCAAGCCCATGTCCCTGACCCGAGCATGGGGAGTGGATGGACGCTTTCGTGGATCAGCCCGCTCGTTCCCCGGCTTCACCCAAGTTCTCGACATTCAGGCATCACCTTACAACGGCACAGCCTTCACTACACTAGGTGGCACTAACGTACAGGATCATCCCTACTACCATCTCCCGGCTATTGACAATACCGGCATGACTACCATTTGGTTTGCCAAGTATCTCTCGGTGCAAATTCCTGACTGGTATATTGGCACAGAAACGGATGAAGATGGAACTCGTCATAAGGGACGAGTACTGCGTGGCTTCGCAATTGCTCACGACTATACTGGAGATGGTGCTATCCAACGAGGACGCTTTACGTTCTACTTCTATGATACGGTGGAGGGTGTATGGGCGTACCATGATTTGATGCGTGAGGTGGGGGACCTTGAAAGTACTAGTAACACTTATCGTATGGATGAGGATACTGCATGGGATTTTACTAGTGTAAGCAATGGGGTTGCTACTAAGAACTGGCCATACAACCCCTTCCTCACAGACTACACCGAACTCATTGCGTCGGGCTGTACCTACGATGTTGCATCAATGGGCAACTTCATCTACTTTACTATCACCCCCCCATCCTCAGCTACAGCAGCAAACGTACCTCCTAGTGGGTGCCTCCACCGTTCACTCTATTGTGGGGGCTTTGGGCCGTGGCCTCTTGGTGTGTCAACTGCCGGTTTGGAGATTTATGGGCTCAACACTATGAGTCGGTGGATACCGTCTCCAATTGGGCCTCCGTGGACTAAAGTTATTGATTCTGCCATTGATGATGATACTGATCTTGAAGCGGCAACTGACTTTGTTGTAGATGCCGCATCTATGACCCGCACTGCTCATGCAGATAATACGGATGCGAGTGAACGTGGCCCATTCGAGAGCATAAATACAGTCGGAAATTCTGCATCCGCTACGGGGATTACTGGATTTTACAACGCCCTACTCAGGTACAGGTACGATAAGAAGAACGTATCCGGCCCGGCCCAACTCTCGTACTATCAGGGGACTGCTGCAAAGAGTCGTCGTTGGACAACAGACTACACCCTCCAGAATGGCATTGTGTCCACCCGGACAGATGTGGCGAGAGAGCCCGTATGGGGATTAACTGTTCGCCGTCGTGGGTATCGTACTCTTGATGACGCAGCAGGGTCAACTGCCACTCAAATTGTTATTCTCGGCACTCACTTTCGAGAAAAGTCTGCCCTTTCCCTTAAAATGGGCGAGGGCCTTATGACAGCAGAGAAGCGAGTAGCGGCTACATCAGATGACACCTTGATGGCCAACACTTTAGAGATTGGAGAGAAGGAAGATACAGAAGTTTCTACGAGTCTTATTTTTGATCCGTTCGATGATGATCAGGCTTTTTCCCCCAAGAAGATCAAACTACTCCAGCCCTATCAAGGCACCTTGCTCCGTGTAGGTTCTGTCCCTATCCCCGCACGTCCGCAGGAGTTGTTTGACCGAGAGGAAATCCTATCGTGGGGAGGACTTTCTACGTTTGCCCCTGAACAAATGAAAATTGCAGATTCTACTCCTCTTGGTTCTTCCCAAGATGAAGTAACTTTGGCTCTTGTAACAGCAGGGGACTACGCTTTCGCGGTGGGGGACACCTCCATCTTTCGTATACACCGTAACGGTAATTTGTTAGCCATCAATGAGATTCAGTCCCTTGCAGGTGGTGTGTCTCGCTTCGCCGCTGTAGGAGTGGGCACGTCGCTTGTGTATGTGTCTCCCAACGGGCTCTACATGGTGGACGGTTCGTCTGGTGACTTCCAACTGGTCTCCGCTATGGACCGTATCATCCAGGACGATTGGAAGGGTACCCTGTCCGATGTTCGTATGGCTTATGATAATGTGCTGGGCTGTCTCATTGTGTTGAACTCTAACTCTAGTTTGAAGGAAGCACAACTACTGTGGTCCGACACTGGCTTTGTGACGGGGCTCAAGGACATCAACGCCAAGTTCCTCACGTCAGGCATCGACCCGAAGAGTGCCGACAATCATCACGCTTTCTGGATTACTAATGAAGGCAAGGTCAGTGTGGTGAACGCCGACCGTGGCACTACCTCCTACGACGGTGGCACTGAGGGTGCTATCACTATGTGTGGTGGGGACCCAGCTAAGACCTGGAACGGCAAAGTAGGGGATAATGCCATAGATGGGGTAGCTGATGCCACTACCACCACCCTAGATATACTATCTGCGTCCTACGACCCTAGTTGTGTGGGCTTTGAACTATACTTCCTATCCGGGGCCAACATAGGACTCAATCGCACCATCAGTGCTCAGTCCGGGGATGGCCTGACCTTCGCAGCCTTGCCCTCTGCCCCCTCTCGGGGGGACCTTGTGGCTATAGCCCCAATCTACTTTGAGTGTGTTGGGTGGCCCATCCAGCTGGGGGCTGCGGGCACTGACCCCTTCCAACGCAAGACCATCATGGAGATGGCCGTCCATGCCAACCTGATAGCCGGGGATATTACCCTGGCAACCAACGTGAATCTGTACTGCGAGAGCCTCGTATACGCCCGGTCGGACCTATCGACCCCGGTGCTCGGACCTAACAAACGGGAGTTAGTTGCGGGACAGACCGCCAACTTCATTAGAACTAGCTATCCAGGCACGCTTCTTTATCCTTCGTGGCGTTGCTATTTGTCCAATGTGGACCTAGAATTGATTGAGGGAATTGTCCATACGCTCGTCTCCGCATCGTCTGCCGAGACGGTGCCTGTGGGGCCATCTGCCTAAGAAAGGGCACACTATGCATAATGCACTTGATGAAGGAAAACGACTGGTTTGTGACGTGAAGAAACATGAGTCTAAGAACAACGGCAACTTCTATAAGGGCTCTACTAGCTCCTCTGGCTCTACCAGCACGAAGGGCTCAGAGAAGCACAAGGTCGGTACTGTCGGCAAGCACAAATAGGAGTCAGCCATGGCTAAAACTCTCATAAGTCCGCTCCAAGGACCGGAACTCCAACCGGGTGCTCAAACTCCGCCCCCCGTTCCACAGCCCTACGACTCAAATGCCCAGCAGGGAGTAATTCCCCAGCCAACTACGGGCATCACAAGGCACCGTCCTGGGCGGACGGCTGTTGAGGGCAAAGCAGATGCAGCGGGTAATGTCTATGACCCTTTCGCACCTCCACCTGAGGCACCCTCCGCTCAGACTCGTTATACCTGGGGACCGACTGGAGCAGGTATCCTTGATCCCAATACTACTGGGGGACAGGTCACTGATTGGCAAGGCCCAGGCGGTACATCTCTCTCCGAAATGTGGCAGGACAATATAGGGTATGCCTTTGTGAATCAAGGCCCCGAGGCCGCAGGCCGATTATACGATCAACTCATTGGCCAAGGCTTTACTCCCCAGCAGATCGGTGGGGACCCCCGCCAAATTGCAACCGAGTTCTTCTCCGAAGGGGCCGGAGCCGGTGAGGTCGAGACCACTTCGCTCCCGTCCCCCACCAACGAGGCAGGCACCGCCGGACAGGACACCGACTTTATGGGTGCCCTTGGGCAACTCCTCGCGGATAGCGAATCAAGGAACGCCGAGCAGGCCAAGGCAAATGACGAGCGGTTCCAATCCATCACCGACCAAATGACCGCAGCGACAGAAGCTGCCACCGCACAGCAGCAGCAAATGATGACCATGATGATGGGCCTAATGAACCCCCGAAGGGAAGAGGACGAGAACCGGGGCTCCTTCACCTACAATGCCCTCGGAGGCCGATAAACCATGGCAATTTTAGGTATGCCCCTTGGGCAATTTGCAACAAGTGTTCTTAGTCCCATACTGCAAAGTGTTACAGCGGCAGGCCTGCGGGATGCGGCTCCCTCTGCCCCTGACTTTCGCAAGGTAGCCCCCCGTGGCACTAGCAATCCCATGTTGCGGCCCCAACCTACCGGCCCTACAGTAGCCCAAGAGCTAGGGACTACGTCGTGGCCGGGTCAGGTGGGTCCTGACTTCGTATCCCAGACCCACCTCCAAGACATTGCTCGTGACTTCGGAGACCAGAAGGATCGCCGAGTCCTAGAGGAGCAGGCCCTCGGAGACTTCACTCGCTCCTTCAACGAGGGCATGGACCGCTTTCAAGATACGGTCTCTAATCAGTTCGGCTCCGCTCTCGGTGAGGGCACACAAGCCTTCGGTGATGCAGTAGCTAACGTGCAGTCCCAGTACGGCAATGCCGATGTGGCTCTGACCGCGACCATAAAGGGTCTCAGCCAAGGTCTCCGTGATGTGGAGGCTATGCGTGTCAACACTATCAAAGCCATGGAGACTGCTAAGGGTGAGTTCATGTTTGGATTGGTCGAGGAGAACGCAGCCCTCGTAGCCCAGCAAGTCACCCAAATGGACGCCCGTGGCCGTGCCGAGTACGAGGAACTGGCCGGGGAACTGGCTGCCTCTGGCCTGCCCATGTTCCAACAGCAGAACCTCAAGCACAAGTTCCGTCTAGGCATCAGCAAGGACATCGGGGATACGGCCAAGTCCCTCCAGTTGGAACATGCCAAGTGGCGTAACGACAAGGAGATACAGTGGGACACCCAGATTAACACATTCCGCACTCAGTTTGGGCTCAAATCCGCTGATATATCCTTCGGCACTGCCCAAGAACTGGGGGGTGCGTTCAGTCAGTGGTCGGACAGCAAGCAACGAACCGCTTTTGCAGAAGCGGACATTCGTGCTGGCTTCGCGGAGTGGCGATCCAACCTTGCAACCAACTGGGGTCAACTAGAGGGTCAGATTAGAAGCCATGACTTCGCTGGACGCCTCGTGATAGCCGAGCAAATGCGATCCCTAACAATACCCACGTTCCGACTAGGTATCCTCGCAGATGCCCAACTGGCCTATCAAGTCAATGAGTCCCAGATCGACTGGCAGAACAAGCTGGCCGAGTTTGGAATAACCGCTGGCATTGACACGTTTGAGTTGGCCGGATACCAAAATGCCTTCCAGTCCATAGCTGATTGGCAGGCAGTCCACGAGGCCGAGTCCCGAGCCGACGCCCGTGCCGATTCCGCCAACATGTTTGGTCTCGCCGGTGCCTTTATTGGTGGAGGCTCTGACGTAGTCGCAGCCCAAGTAGGTAAATAGGAGTTCTTAATGCCACCGCAAGCACCTAATCCGGGGGCAGCCCCGTTTCAGCAAACTAACCAAGGACTTACCGCTGCTCGTCAGGGTGGTGGTGGACCCAGTCCCGTTGCTGCCCTCGTGGCCGCTACTCAAAAGCCCGCAGCCCGCACCCAACGCCGGTCCCCTCAGCCCGGTCCCCGTGCAGACTTCTCTGGCATACAGCAAGCCGGTTCCTCAATAGGCAATGCCCTACGTACCAAGTACCAGCGTGAGTTCGATGAGAAGATGGCCAAGCAGGCACACGAGAATGTCCTCGAACAGCAAAAGAACCTGAGTGACCTCAACGAGCAAGCCATAAACAAGAACGTATTGGCCAAGGAAAAACACAAGTACAACGAATCCCAGCACACTGTTATAAAGACTCGCCTACAGATAGAGGGTGATGCCTACGCCGCCGCCAGGGCGGTGCGTAACGGCAAACAGGGGGCCACCATGGAGGGTTTTCCACAGTTTAGCCACCTTCCAGATGCTTCCACTAAACTGTTCCAGCAGGGGTACACTCAGAATAAGTGGAAGCAACTGCAACTACGACAAGAACTCCCTGACATGAAACAGGCCATGGTTGACGACTTTGCGGACTCCCTCGGCGTAGACCGTGGCCCTCGACTTACTATCATGGAGAACCAAGAGTTAAGTGCTGATGCTCAAAGCCCAAGGCTCAAGCCATTCTCTAAGGAACTAGAAAGAACTGATCTAATACACGGCGATAGGGGTAATGGGTTCTCTCCGCTCCAGCGTGCAGCAGGAGATATGTCCGCAGAGTTGGGGGCACACTCTATGATAAACAACTTCCTCTCAGAAATAGAGATGATAAACTTGCACCTCAAGGAAATGACCAATGAGGAGAACCGGCAGCAACAGGCTAAACGCTTCTTCATTATGAATGAGCATATCCGCTTGGACCTAGACCACAAGGAGGCCAAACAGTTTGGGTACCTCGACGGCTTTGGCGTCAAGTTCGACAAGGATGGATCGCCCGACCTTCAGGGGATACAAAGACATAAACCCAACATACCCGACATGAAACGGCACATGTTGAAAGAAGCCAAGCAGTTGATTCGCCAGAACTTTACGGGTGATACTTTCTTCGGTAGGGACAATGCGACGGGCGACCTTGACATCAATGACATGGCTAAGATGGCCAAGGATATGTTCCCCGGTGCTGCACAGGGCTCGGTTGCTTCTTTGATTGATCTTATTGTTCGTACACCTCAAAACATGGACTCCCAACTGTATAAGAGATTGGGTGATGCCCTAGTGCCGAAGGGCAACTCGGACCTTGGCCAGTGGGACCCGAGCCTGATGTCAGCAGTCCATCTCATTGCTACTACCATGGTAGACACACTCGACTCCATTGATCCCGGCAGTGTAGGCCCTCCCGACGCAGATGGCAACATGCCTGCGTCTACCGCCTCAAACTGGGGGACGGCGTTTGGTTTTGATACTCTTGAGGAACACGAGGTACAAATCCTTGCTAATCAAAGAGACGAGTTGGGTGACTTCTGGCAGAGAATAGCCAACGCCTCCAACCACGGCGGAGGCATGAGCGTGGCCATTGACCGTAGGGGGGCCGCACTCTTCTTGCACCGTAACGAGCACGCCACCATCCTTAACAATGAGACCCAAGGTAGTTTGGTTGATGACATCATTAGTGTATGGAATCAGGACATGCCTAACTACATAGATGCGGACCAAGAGACCTTCGAGAGAATAGGAGGCCAATACTTTGGAGCCCTTGGTGGACTCCCAGCCCGGCAGCATGGGCAGGTTCCCTCCGTCAGCGAGCCTCCGTTCGCCGGACAGGAGATACAACCCGAGCAGGCTGCACCCATACCCTCAACACCGCCGCAGCCTCAGCAAACGGTTCCGCAGCCCCCCGTGTATTCAAGTAACTTCCGTCCACCCGTCCCCTAGGAGCAACCATGTTAGCTATTATAGTCGCGGGAACACTGATTGGTGCCGGTAAAATCATTGCAGCAATTATTGCTGCTATTGGGTTACACAAGTTTGGTGAGTGGATTCTCCCCGGCAATGAAGCCAAACTCATGGCTGCCATGCAGAAGCTAAAGATGAAGAAGGGCTCGGCAGAAGCCCAGTTCCTCAAAGAACTCACACTAACGGAGACCGCCAAGGCTGCCCGTGAGTTTAGAAAGGAAATGTCCAATGATAAGGTGGGCACCAACAACATGTTGCAAGCCATCATGTCACAGGATACGGGGTTCCGTAATACTATTCCTACGGCAGGGGGTACAGCCTCTCGCGGAGAGAACATACCCGGTATCTCTGCCCCTCTCCCTCAGCGTCAACTACGCGGCAATCGCGAAGACGTAGAGGGTATGCAAGCTGCTGTCTCTTCCCTCCGAGCAAAGACCACCGACGCCGACCATGTGCCTGCGACTTTACGCTTAACAGGACGCCCCACCCATGGCTAGAACTTCTCAAGAGAAGACTCTCTTTGACGCCCTCCGAACAGCCATGCCGGGTGCAAAGATAGAACTGGTTGAGAGAATCTTTAAGGACTTGCAAAGCAAGACACCTCAAGAGTTTAAGAACGCCTACGGTCTAGCCAAGTCCGCATGGTTGAAGTCTGCCGCCGGCAAGAAGGTCCACGGATTCGCTGCTAGTCTCATAACAGCCATAGGGAATAAAGCCAAAGCAACCGCTGAAGCCGCAGGCAGGGGAACAAAGGAGAAGCCCAAAACAAAGCGGTCTCTCAAGGAACGTAAGGCCGCAAAGCAAGTTGCCAAGACCGAAGCCAAGGCCGCAACCACTGCAACAGAAGGGGCCGCAGCTGTTAAGGCTGCTGAAGTCCAAAAGAAACTGGACATTGCTGGAGACGTTAAGGGCTACCGACGCTACTCTGGCTCTAAGGAACTGATACCCGAGGCCGGGCCTGCACGCACCACGTTCGGAACCGCAGCTATTGCAGGTGAGAAGGGAGTTGCTGCCCAGCCGGGCCGATTAGATCAGATCGCCAAGCTACGCACCAAGATGCTTGACCCGGACACGGACATCCGTAAGACGCCCGGTGTTAGCAACGTCGCAACAGGTGAGGATCGAGTACGAGTCAACAAGGCAACACAGACGACCGGGGCCGCACGCAAGACTGCTGTTAATAAGGCACTCAACACCAAGGCCAATCGAGCAGCCTTTGCTGAGGTACGCCAACAGTTTATAGACGCCGGGGTCACGCCAGGTAAAGACCTGAACAAGCTAATGAGCAACCTCAAGAAAAGCCCCGAACTTGCAGCCAAGATTGGTGGTGGTGTAGGCAAGGGAGAGGCAGCCATACTTGAGGGAGCCCGTGTAGCGAACCCTGCTCGTGCGGCCGTTGGTGCTAAGGGGGGCTTCCTAGAACTGATGGGCTTCGGGGGCAAGTCAGCCGATAGTGCAGCCGTTGCCCAACTCACCAAGGGTGTGGGCTCCACGACCGGGAAGTTAATTAGAGGGGCTCTCAAAGCAGGTGTTATACCCCTGCTCGCCTTCGAGGCGTTCACGTTCGCCCCCCGTATAGCTCGTGAACTTGGAGGGGACTCCGAGTTCCAAGCCCAGATGGATGCCATTGATACTGCCGGTGCGGGTTTCTCACACGAGGCTCTGGCCGCAGAGTACGAGCAAAACCAACTGATAGCAAAGCACAAGTCACGACTTACCCAAGAAGACCCCATGGCCATGCAGTTCTTGGCTGGGGCAATGGCAGGCGGTAGTCTCCCCCAGAAGCTGACCCAGAACGAGGTAATGATTGGGGGGCCATCGAGTGGGGGGTTCGCCCAGGATCAAGCGGGGGACGAAATCGCTAGAGCCTTCATGGGTCTATGAGGAGGATAACCTGTGCCAAAGACCAATCTATTCGAGAAACCGGAACTCGCTCGCGCAAACCTGCTGCTT
>SDBT01005926.1_pt1 | contig 20439 bp, 19 predicted proteins | sample 2277101 | NCBI WGS metagenome assembly SDBT01 (sample SAMN10404973, study PRJNA504765) | marine sediment metagenome | isolation source: marine sediment core GS10_PC15, 103 cmbsf | place: Arctic Ocean: Southern Knipovich Ridge | collected 2010 | reverse complement strand
TGTCGGCAACCCCTTTTGTGAGGATAAGGGCTGTAGACTTTATAACGCACACTGGCAAGAGGAACTCGTCTTTGCTCAGCTTGAAAGCGGATACGAGTTCTGTGAGCAGCATGCCAAAATCTTAGACAGTTTACGTGGAAAATGAAAGCGGGGATTAGGGAGATACAGGTCAAAGAAGATAAGACAGTAAAGGAGCTTATGGATGAATTACGTCTCTCCTGTCTTCCCATCCTGCTGGAGTTGAACGGGGAGATTTTTTATCCAGGCGAGATAAAGGATAAAAAATTAGAGAGAGGGGATAAAGTAGCCTTAATCCCGCTTATAGCGGGGGGATAGTGAAGTAGACGTAGGAGGGAGAATCCCGAAAGCCTGCCAATGGTTACTGTAGTCGGTCTTTGCGCAAAACCTGACCCAAGCTGAGGAAAAGCGAGAGCAAACGATGATAACTCAATTCTTTATCGTATTCAAAGATTATCTTATCGAAGTTTTGCCCTTTTGATTAGGTAAGGTTCCAGCCAGCGTCAGCAACGACGTCACTGCCCGTAATAAGGCTGGAAGCCGGAGAGGCTAAGAACAAGACAATATTCGCGATCTCGTCTGGTCTACCAACACGGCCCATTAGCAGACGGTTGAGGCGGCGTTTATTGAATTCTATAGCCTCAGGTGACGAGACCCCTTCAGTCTGGATTGGCCCTGGGCTAACAGAATTCACCTGTATGTTATAGGAGGCTAATTCCACAGCCATGGTTCTGGTCAGCATCCATACCCCCGCCTTAGAAGAATCGTAAGCGGTAAAGCCTAAAGTGGGATGAGTGGCACTTGCCGAGACTATATTGATAATGCTTCCACCTCGCCCCTGCTTTATCATCTGGAGGGCTGCTTTAAGACAACCAAAGAATACCCCCTTCATGTTTATATCCATTACTGTGTCCCAGGTTTCTACGTTCATCTCGGTAATAAGTTTCGCCGGGTAGATACCAGCATTATTCACCATAATATCCAGTCCACCAAAGGTTTTGACTGCGGTCTCAATCAGATTAGTAACATCCGACTCCTGGGTTACATCACACTTCACAAAATAAGCTTTGTAACCGGCCCCAGTCAGCTCTTCAGTCTTCTCTTTTCCGGTTTCCGGGTTAAGGTCTGCTATCAGCACCGCCGCCCCAGCTTCAGCTAATCGCTTGGCACAACCGAAGCCAATGCCGGATGCACCACCGGTAACAATTGCCGCCTTACCACCTAGGTCAAATAGTTCTCTGATAGAGAGATATTTTTGCTCCGGTATCATCTATTCTCCCCTTTTCATATCTTTTTGAGCCAGCATTCATACAAGGACTCCCAAGAGGAACCCAAGCACAGCTTAACCGGGGGCTAGCTGAACTCTGCCTCGGGTGAGGGACTAGCCCAATTGGAGTTAGTATTTCTTTTTACTGAGTTACTCAGTCACACATTTGATAGGATTATCAGCCCTAGGAACTAAACCTTTATGACCTGGTGATTATCAACTTCGATACCGCCGTCAACAACCAAGGTATGGCCAGTTACATGGGAGGATTCATCCGAAGCTAAGAACAGGGCAGCATAGGCAACTTCCTCCGGCTTACCAAGCCGACCCTGCGGTATTATTGACGCAAAACCCTCCTGCTCCGCTTTAGACATTTTCAATACCATCGGCGAAGCAATAATCCCAGGGTTGAGGGCATTAACCCGAATCTTCTTTCTCGCCAGTTCCATCGCCGTGACCCTGGTTAGGGCGAGTATCCCCCCTTTAGAAGCGCAATAAGCGCATAGATTGCGCGTCCCCCTGTCTCCACATTGGGAAGCAGTATTAACGATTGACCCTCCCCCTGTCTTGAGCATCTCGGGGATAGCATACTTCATCCCAAGGAAGACACCTTTGAGATTAATGGCCATGATTCTATCCCAATTTTCCTCAGAGCAATTTTCGGTGAAGGATGTCTCACCAATAATGGCGGCGTTATTATAGATAACATCTAATTTACCATAGGTATTAATAGTCTCCTTGACCATATTCTCAACATCCTCAGCCTTGGAGACGTCGGTCTTAACAAACATCGCCTCCCCACCAGCCTCCTTAATCATCCTGACCGTCTCCTCGCCCGCCTCAGCAACCCAGTCGACCACCACCACCCTTGCCCCTTCCTTAGCGAACAGAATCGCCGCTGCCTGTCCCATTCCCATACCAGCCCCGGTTATAATGGTTACCTTGTTATCTAGTCTGCCCATTTGCTTGCCTCCTTATTATTTACTATATATTTGCCATCACATCTATCCATACTTAAGTGGTGGCTCTCTCCAATTCAAGGCATTCCCCACCTCTACAGTCGCAGAACGAATCTACGACCTAACCCTTTACACTGCTCCCGATTGCCGCCACACCAATTCTAATATTATAACGCAACAAAATAGGAAGTCAAGGTCGTGCACTCGCCCCTGCGATATGATTGGTAGCCCTGTAATACACCCATTACACCATCCCCCACAATCACGCCAAGTATCACCTATCTATCTCAACCAGCTCACACAACAGATAAGCCCTATCAGCTAGACAACTAACCATAAGTCAATTCCCCGTCAACGGCCCGGCATAACCAAGCCCCTCTACATGCAAAGTATTACCCTTAACCCGGGTTCGCGCTCCTAACTTTGCCACCAGCCAGAGATTGGCATCCACATGCTCGGTGAGACGGGGTACGATGTATTCTGTGGCTCCACCCGCCAGGGCAGCGTAGATAATTAACTGGTCTGCCAGGTACCTATCAACTGTGGCCCCTGCCTTCAGGTCCGCTAACAGATTTTGAGCTACATATCTACCAATATCCTCAGAACTGCGCCCCCGCTTCCCTGCCTGGTCGGAACCCAGCAGGCAACCAGAATCTGTCTCCACCCAAACAGCTAGGCTGGCTCCTGCCTGCAGGGCGGTTTCATCCCATAAGGTTTTAATTCGGGCACGATAGCCCTTCTCCGCAAGCACCCTCCGGCATTCTTCAGCCATCCTCTGGCTAACCCTCTGCTCTCCCAGGTGAGAACAAAGGGCAAACCCGTTAACCTCCTTAACCTCCCCCCGCTTGAGCAGCTTCAAAGGCCTTAGTCTGCTATCTACCGGCTTTATATTGACCTGAATAATGCCACCCCCTCTAGGAACGTAACCGGGACGAATTATCTCCAGCCCCGCCTTGATACCCATCTTCGCCAAAGTGGGAAACAATACACGCTGCATGTGGTAGGCTGAGGGGGCGAAGTCTTGAAAGAGCCCGCCTGAGATTCTCAAAACGGTTTCCTCATCGGCAAAGAGAGCCAGGGGGAGCAGGGTCATTACCAGCAGGGTAGTCGAGCCAGCGGTGCCGATGTCCCACTGATAATGGCCACCCTTTATCCTCCTTCCTGGTTTATAGGTGATCTCCTTAGAGTTCACTACTGCCCCTTCCACCTGAGCCCCACACATCCGGGCACAGGCCGCTACCGAAGTCAGGTGCTGAGGGCGCAACCCCGGTTTATCCCGCTTCGCTCTGATGTTATTTATATGCAGCTCTTCACCAAGCAGGGATGACAGGGCTACCGCATAGCGTAAGATGGTGCCGCTTCCCGATTTCGCCGCTCCGTCAATGTAAATCATCTTAACTTGCCCTACCTCGGCTCATTCTAGACCAGAAAGATAGCGACAGCAAGCCTATCGGCTAGACCAGACCAAACCCCAAAGATGCCGGCGTCTCTTCACAAAAGGATATGTCGTCAGTAAAAGGGGGCATTCTGGCCCTGAAATTAATGAACACTCCAGAGCCTAGTTATGTGCCAGCTATTGCGTCCTAACACTGATTATGATATAATTTTATCAGGTGAAGATTGAGTTGTGAAGTGGGTGTTATTCCCACTTTTTTGTTCTAGAAGGAAAATAAAGGGAGGCCTAATGCGAGATGAAAAGCGATTTTATGCTCGCCATCACCCAGCTCTCAGCGGAGAAGAACCTACCTCGAGAAATAGTTCTTGGAGCCGTAGAGGCAGCCCTAGTATCAGCCTATAAGAAGAATAGCTTTGAGGCTAACCAGGATATCTCGGTCAAGATTAATCCTAATACTGGCGGCATTAAAGTATGGGCTCAGAAAACAGTAGTCAATCTGCCCACGGAACGCCGCCACGAGATTTCGCTAGCTGAGGCACTTCAGATTAAGCCAGATGCACAGATTGGTGACACTATAGAGATAGAGGCTACTCCCCGCAATGCGGGACGTATTGCCGCTCAGACCGCCAAACAGGTTATCCTGCAACGGCTTCATGAAGCTGAGCATAGTGCCATATTTGAGGAATATGCTGATAAGGAAGGCGACATCATTACCGGTCTGGTGCGTCGCATCGAGTCCAGGCAGATCTTTATTGATTTGGGGAGAACAGAGGCGATACTACCGACAGTTGAGCAGGTGCACAATGAGAGGTACCGAGTCGGTCAGCGGCTCAAGGTTTGCCTCTTAGAGGTAGTTCAGACTAATCGAGGGCCCCGGGTGGTGGTGTCACGTTCCCACCCGAATCTGCTGCGTCGGCTCTTTGAGCTGGAAGTTCCCGAGGTTCTTAACGGCACGGTCGAGCTAAAATCAATTGCCCGCGAGGCTGGCTACCGGAGTAAGGTAGCGGTCGCCGCCCGCCAGGAAGGAATTGACCCAGTTGGCTGCTGTGTTGGACTAAGAGGTATCAGGATACAGAATATCGTCAATGAGCTAAATGGCGAGAAAATAGATGTTGTCTTATGGAACCAGGATAAGCCTGCCTTTATTACCAATGCCCTCAGTCCGGCCCGAGTAATAAGTGTTACCGTGAATGATGAGGGAGAGACAGCGACTGTAGTTGTGCTGGATAACCAGCTCTCCCTGGCCATCGGCAAGGAGGGACAGAACGTCAGGCTGGCCGCTAAACTTAGTGGGCTACGGATTGATATCAAGAGCGCTTCAGAAGCTGAGGCGGAAGCCAAGTCCTTAGTCACCGAAACGGAAGAAGGGGCTATAGCCAGTGAGGAGCTTCCTGCTGAGACACCAGCTACCGCAGTGCCAGTTATTGAGGAGCCAACTTCAGTCTCTGTAGAGACCACCAAGGCAGCCGAGAAAGCTGAAGAAGTCACCGAGCCGTTAGCCGCCGTTGATGCTAAGCCTATAAAGGAAAAGGCAGGGATTAAGTTTGCTGAAGATATTGTAATCCCGACACCGGTGATTAAGCCAGGGGCTAAACCGAAGAAGAAAAAAAAGAGGGGCGCTTCCGGTAAAGGAAATGTTGAGGACGGCATTAAGATTAAGAAACTCCGCCGGACGCCAGAAACCCTAGAAATTGATGGGGAGGAAGGGTATTAGCCAGTATATACCACAACGCACCTGCGTGGCTTGCCGTCAGGTAAGACCGAAGCGAGAGCTAATACGCCTGGTTCGTATTACCAACGGCATTATAGAGATTGATACCGATGGCAAGAAGCCAGGACGTGGTGCTTATTTATGTAAGAACCTGGAGTGCTGGGAGTCTGGGATAAAGGGTAATCGGCTAGATTATACTCTGCGAACTACTATTACTAAAGAGAATCGAGAACAGCTTATGAAATATAGTAAAGACGTCCTCAAGGAGTCAAAGGATGGCAAGAACAGTTAATTCGGGTAAGACTTTGAACCCTACCGGTAAAGGGCAGCGTGATCGTTCTCCATCGGTGGCGACACATTCCATCGAGATTCCGCCCACCCTAAGCGTACGTGAACTGGCTGACCTCATGCAGGTTACCGCTATAGATGTTATCAAACATCTGATGAGAAACGGCATTATGGCCAATATCAACCAGGTCATTGGCTACGAGGCAGCGGCAGCGGTAGCCTCAGCCCTTGACTACAAGGTGATCCCGAAGCCTCACGCAACTCGAAAGTTAGCCAGTGTGATCAGCGAGATTAAAAAGGGGCAACGTCTCCATGATGAACTACGCCAAGGTCTAAAGCCACGCCCCCCGGTAGTTACCATTATGGGTCATGTTAATCACGGCAAGACTCGACTCCTAGATGCTATTCGTGAGACCAATGTCATGGCAACTGAAGCCGGCGGTATAACTCAGCATATTGGTGCCTATCAGGTAGAGGTCGATGGGCAAAAGGTTACCTTTTTGGACACGCCGGGGCATGAAGCCTTTACCGCCATGCGCGCTCGTGGTGCCCAGGTAACCGACATCGTCATTCTAGTTGTTGCTGCTGATGACGGAGTAATGCCGCAGACCCTGGAGGCTATCGACCATGCCCAGGCCGCCGGCGTGCCTATAGTCGTGGCGATAAATAAGATTGACAAGCCTGATGTTAACCCGGAGACGGTTAAACAGCAGCTGGCTGATACCGGCTTGCTTGTTGAAGACTGGGGTGGCAATGTAATTTGTGTTCCAATTTCGGCTAAAGAGAAAACAGGCATCCCTGAGCTACTGAATAACCTCCTGCTGCTGGCTGAGATGGAGGAGCTTCGAGCCAATCCCTCTCAGCCAGCAACCGGGGTAGTTATTGAAGCCAAGATGGACAAGACTAAAGGACCACTGACTACGGCGCTGGTTCATGAAGGGACCTTAAGACTGGGGGATACCATAGTAGTTGGCGCCACCTGGGGCCGGGTAAAGGCTATGTTTAATGACATGGGTAAACGGGTGAGGAAGGCCGAGCCAGCGACTCCGGTTGAAATCCTGGGCCTAGGTAGCGTACCCCAAGCAGGAGATATCCTGACCGCGGTGGCTAGCGAAAGCCGGGCACAGAAATTAATTCAGAAGCGGTTAGAAGAAAGGCAGCAAGAGCCAAAATCAGTTAATCTCAGCAATCTCTATGACCAGATCCATGCCGGACGAGTAAAGGAGCTTAATATCATTCTCAAAGCGGATGTTCAAGGCAGCATTGAACCGATAAGGAGTTCACTACAGGACTTAGGCACCGAGGAAGTCCGCGTTAGAGTTATCCATAGCGGCGCCGGTAATACCACCGAGAGTGACGTTATGCTGGCGATTGCGTCTAAGGGGGTAATCATTGGTTTTGGTGTTGGCTCTCAGCCAGGAGCCCGACGACTAGCTGAGAAAGAAGGAGTAAGCATCCGTTCTTATAAGGTGATCTACGACTTGATAAACGATGTGAGTAGCGCTCTTAAAGGTATGTTAGAACCTTCCTACGTTGAGGTTATTCTGGGACGAGCTGAGGTACGAGATATCTTTTCCGTCAGCAGGAAGGAAAAGATCGCTGGTGTCTACGTCACTGAGGGCAGAGTAAGTCGTGGGGTCTCCGTTAGGCTACGGCGTGGGGAACAGTTGGTGTCTGAATCTACGGTTAGCAGTCTCAAGCGCTTCAAGGACGATGTGAAGGAGGTAGCCGCAGGCTACGAGTGTGGTGTGGGTGTTAAAGATTTTAGTGACTTTAAAGTTGGCGATATACTAGAGTTCTTCCGCAAGGAGATTAAGCAATAAGCGGTACTAGAATAAGGAACGATTATGGCGCATCGCATCGAGCAGATAAACAAGCTCATCCGTCGTGAACTCAGTGAACTACTTCAGCATCAAGTCAAAGACCCTCGACTTGACACCTTTGTGGCCGTAACCGAGGTTACCACTTCTCCCGACCTGAGACATGCCAAGGTATTCGTCAGTCATCTAGGTGATGAAGCCGAAAAGCAAGAGATACTGAATGTCCTTATAGCTGCCTCGGGTTTCTTTCGTAAAGAGCTGGCTCGACATCTTAAGCTACGACGTATTCCCGAACTGAGCTTTTGTTGGGATGAGTCTATTAAGCAGGGAGACCATATCTTGCAGTTAATTGACCAGGTCATTAAAGACAGCACTCCCAACCAGCCTGAGGCTTGATTGCGGACAGCGTCTCGGAGCTTACTAACCAAGTCACTGGCGATAGCAATCCTAACCGACATCGAGATTTACTGTGGATGGCATCTTAAACATTAATAAACCCCGGGGTAGGACATCTTTTAGCACTGTAGCCATGGTAAGGCGACTGACCGGGGAACGGCGTGTCGGGCATGCCGGCACCCTCGACCCTGAGGCAACCGGGGTACTGCCTATCTGCCTGGGCCAGGGAACACGGGTTGTGGAGTTCCTGGTAGATACGACTAAGGTCTATCAAGCCCAGATTGAACTGGGGGTAGCTACCGATACCTATGACGCCAGTGGCCAGATTACTCAGCGGGGAGACCCGTCCGGCATTAGCCAGGAGCAGCTTAAGTCAGCGCTTGCCTCTTTTTGTGGCCTGATACAACAAAAGCCACCAATGTATAGTGCGGTGAAACATCAGGGTAAGCGGCTTTACCAGTTAGCACGCGCCGGCATCCAGGTTGAGAGGAAAAGCCGACCAGTCAGAATCTACCGTCTGGAGTTTACAGACTGGCAACCGCCACTAGCCACGATCGAAGTAGTCTGCGGTAAGGGCACCTATATCCGCTCCTTAGCTCATGATTTAGGGCAGGTGCTGGGTTGCGGCGCCAACCTGAAAAACTTAACCCGTTTACGGTGCGGTATTTTTGATATCAAGGATGCAGTTTCATTAACCCAGTTTGAGGATGCCTGCCACTATGGCTACTGGCACCACTTTATTCATCCCATAGATACCGTACTCTTAAACTGGCCCGCCATCATCGTTAATAACGACACAGGACGGCTCATACAGAATGGGCGCCCCTTGGTCTTGGAGAATAGTGTTAGTAGCCAGGAAATCGACGATCCCCAACTGGACCCCGTAGCTGGCTCTTCTCCTAAAAGCTGCCGTGCCTATAGCCTTGACGGCTACTTCTTAGGTGTGCTACGCTTCAATCCGGAAAGCCGGCAGTGGCAACCGGAGAAGGTGTTCCGATAACGAACTAATCTTCTGGTGAACCGCAGACAAAGCTGCCTAAATTCTTGACAGCCGGCATATAATATAATAGCAAATAGTCCGACCCAATATTAATAAGGAGGTCACCGAAAGTGGGAGAGAAGCATGAGGCATATTGCTTTAAATGTCGAAAAAAGGTGCTGATGGCAAACCACGAGCACATTACCCTGAAGAATGCTAAACCAGCTATGCGTGGGGTCTGCCCAGTGTGTGGGACTAAAGTATTTAGAATTGGTCAAGGTTAATTATTAGCCTATTTGACAGTGCTGAAGCCACGATAGTGAGCAATGGGGTAAGGTGGGTTATTTAGTGGGTCTCTTATAGTAACCTGATACCGCCGGGAAAGGAGAAAAATCAAACGTGGGGAATATAAATGTAGCTATCATAGGCGTGGGTAACTGCGTCTCATCTCTGGTGCAGGGTATTCATTATTACCAGAAGGCAAAAGAGAGCGAATTTGTGCCGGGGCTGATGAACGTTAATCTAGGGGGATACCATGTCAGTGACATCAATTTCGTGGCTGCCTTTGATGTCGATAAGAAAAAGGTGGGCAAGGACCTAGCCGAAGCAATCTTTACTTCACCCAATAATACCTTTAAATTCACCGAGGTGCCAGCTACCGGGGTCAAGGTGCAGCGGGGGATGACCCACGATGGCTTAGGCAAATACCTATCGGAAATAATAGAAAAGGCACCCGGCCCCACCGCCGATATTGTCAGAATCCTTAAAGAAACCCAGACCCATATAGTACTTAACTATTTGCCTGTCGGCAGCGAGGAAGCCACTAAATGGTATGTCGAGCAGGTACTGGCGGCCGGTTGTGGCTATATCAACTGTATTCCCGTCTTTATTGCGCGCGAGAAGTATTGGCAGAAGCGCTTTGAGGAAAAGGGACTGCCGGTTATCGGCGACGATGTAAAATCTCAGGTCGGTGCCACCATTGTTCATCGGGTGCTTACCCGGCTTTTCCGAGACCGGGGCGTTAAGCTGGAGCGAACCTACCAACTAAACTTTGGTGGTAACACCGACTTCCTAAATATGCTGGAGCGAGAACGTCTTGAATCCAAGAAGATATCCAAAACCAACGCCGTCACCTCGCAGCTAGACTACCAGCTTAACCCCGGCGACATTCACGTTGGTCCCAGCGATTATGTCCCCTGGCTCCTGGACCGTAAGTTCTGCCATATCAAGATGGAAGGGCGGACCTTCGGTGATGTGCCCCTGAACCTGGAGCTAAAGCTTGAAGTGTGGGATAGCCCCAACTCAGCAGGGGTGATCATTGACGCTATAAGGTGCTGCAAGCTTGCCTTAGACTGCGGACTCAAGGGGTCACTGACGGCTCCCTCGGCCTACTTCATGAAATCACCACCTATCCAATACACCGATGACGAAGCCCGCCGCATGGTGGGAGAGTTTATTAATAGTTGCCGGCAAGCTAAACAGAAAAGTAATCCTTCCAAGTGATCACCTTAAATAAGCTGGTATAGGATTAGGCAGCTATATAATGAAGATAGCGTTAGTTTCGCCTTATGATTTTGCTTACCCCGGTGGTGTCGCTAATCATATTATCTCGCTGGGTCAACATCTGACTAAGCTGGGTCATGAAGTGAAATTCATTGCCCCGGCTTCCAGCCCGATTACTACCCTTGGCGACCGGTTTATACACATTGGCAAGCCGCGAGCTATTCCAATGAGTGGCTCTATTGCCCGTGTTACCATATCCCCTCGGTTATCAACCACCATAACTACCATACTGAATAAAGAGAAATTTGATATCATCCATCTTCACGAACCCTTGATGCCCATGTTATGCACTACCGTACTTCGCATGTCCCGCACCGCCAATGTCGGCACCTTTCACGCCTTTGACGGCAAGGGATATAACATTGCCAAGCCCTTTAGCCCCATGTTTTTCAAGAGATGGTTCAGCAAGCTTGACGGCAGAATCGCCGTATCTAAACCAGCCAAGGAGTTCGTCAACAAGCATTTCCCAGCCGACTATAACATTATCCCTAACGGTGTTGATACCGAGCACTTTTCTCCTAACGTAGCACCAATTGACGACTTTTGCGATGAAAAACTGAATATTCTGTTTGTCGGTCGCCTCGAGAAACGAAAAGGTGCCGACTATCTGCTGAAAGCCTACCAGCGGGTTAAATGCGTTATTCCCAACTCACGACTTATCATCGTGGGCCCGGGCACCAGACTGCGTAGTAAATACGAGAAGCGGGTCAAACAGAGCGGCTTAGAGGACGTTGTTTTTATTGGCTACACCAGTTATGACGAACTACCCAGATACTATAAAACAGCCGATGTTTTTTGTGCCCCGGCTACCGGCTGGGAAAGCTTTGGTATTATTCTACTGGAGGCGATGGCAGTGGGTAAGCCGGTCGTTGCCTCAAATATAGATGGTTATGCCAGCATAGTAACTCACGGCGCTGAAGGACTACTGGTACCACCAAAGGATGATGAAAGGCTAGCCCAAGCCCTGATTACTCTGCTGACTGATGAGACACTCCGGCAACAGATGGGGGCCAGGGGAATACTTAAGGCCGCCGAGTATGACTGGAAACACGTTGCCCAGCAGGTACTGGCCCACTATACCGAAGTGCTTAAGAAGGCTCCACAGAGAGAAACCTTCTCGTTAAGAAAAATGATCGTTGAAGACCTGGGTAAGCTGTTTTCTAGAAAAGTAAGAGCTAATGACAAAACTGACCCGAGCCCGTAAGTCCGCCTACCACCTCACCGAGCCAATAATGCCGCTTCTGGTGAAGACGCATATCACCCCCACAACTCTAACCTGGATAGGCTTTGCCACAGCCCTTGGTGGGGCGGTCCTTATTGCCAGCGGGCACCTTTTCATTGCTGGCTTCGTGGTACTGGCCAGCGGTTTTCTTGATATGCTGGATGGAGCCCTGGCTCGCCACACTAACCAAGTTAGCCGTTTTGGCGCTATCTTCGATTCTACCCTTGACCGTATATCTGAGGCAGTGCTGCTGCTGGGCATCTTGGTATTCTACTTATTCTTGGGTAATCAGTCTGCCATTGGCATACTGCTTGTTGGTCTGGCTCTAGTCGGGTCGCCACTAGTGAGCTATATCAGGGCGAGAGCTGAGGCAATTGGACTGGAGTGTAAAGTAGGTCTATTTACACGGGCTGAGCGGGTGATTGTGCTGGCAGCAGGTCTTCTGCTGAGCCACCTTGGCAATGCCCTAATCATCGCCCTAGCTATTATAACAGTATTCAGCTTTATTACCGCGGGACAGCGGTTATCTCATGTGCTAAAGCAAGCCAAAAAGTAGCCTTGGGGAGGTCACTATAAGTATCATATCCCAGCCACTTTTATCGGTAACGTTACTTGTGCTATAAATTACTAAGAAGCTTAAAGGAGAGATAATGCCAGTTATTGCTATTATTGGAGCTCAATGGGGAGACGAAGGGAAGGGTAAGATAGTTGACCTCCTCGCGGAAAAAGCCAGGGTTGTGGTACGTTTTTCCGGTGGTGATAACGCCGGGCATACGGTAATTAATCACTATGGCGAGTTCGGGCTGCACCTCGTCCCATCTGGTATCTTCTACCCCGGGGTTACCTGCATTATTGGTAACGGGGTAGCCATTAACCCGGCAGTACTGATTGGTGAGATGGCCCAGCTTAACCAAAAGGGGGTGGATACCAGTGGTCTGTTTATTAGTGACCGGGCACATCTAATTATGCCCTACCACATCCTACTTGATGGTCTCGAGGAGCAGTCGCGGGGAGGGAAGGCAATCGGCACCACACGTAAGGGTATCGGGCCCGCCTTTACCGACAAAACCGCCAGGTTAGGTATCAGAGTCGGCGACCTTCTCGATAGGGAAGCCTTTCTGGAGCGACTCCGCCCTATTCTTGAGTACAAAAACACCATCTTGACCAAAATTTATGGGGCTGACCCGCTGTCACTGGACGAAATATATCGTCAGTATTGCCAGTATGGAGAACACCTGGCGCCCCTTATCCGGGAGACAACGGTAATGCTAGCCAGGGCCCTGGATAGAAATGAGCTGGTTATGTTAGAGGGAGCCCAGGGGACGCTACTTGACCCCGATTTTGGCACCTACCCTTATACCACTTCCTCCTCACCACTGGCTGGTGGCGGTTGTTTGGGTGCTGGACTGGGACCAACCAGGATTGACCGGGTTTTAGGCGTGTTTAAGGCCTACTGCACCCGGGTGGGTAGCGGCCCCATGCCGACGGAACTACTGGATGCAACCGGTGGTTTGATTCGAGAGCGGGCTCATGAGTATGGCACTACCACCGGCCGAGCCCGCCGTTGTGGCTGGTTTGACGGAGTGGCGGCTCGCTTTAGCACTCGAGTCAACGGCTTGACCAGCATCGCCATTACCCGTCTCGATGTTCTCGATACTCTGCCTCACCTCAAGATATGTGTCGGCTATAAACTGGAGGGACAAACCATTGACTACTTTCCGGGGAGTATCACTAGCCTTGATAGGTGTCAGCCAATCTATGAGGAATTACCCGGCTGGCAGTCTCCTACCAGCGACATCCGGGACTATGAAAAGCTACCGGCTCAAGCCAAGCAATATATCGCGCGACTTGAAGAACTCACTTCCTGCCCGGTGAGTATCATCTCGGTTGGCGCCCGACGAGAGGAAACCATTCATAAAGCGCCTATCTTGTAGCTTAGTTGATTAGCTCAAAAGTCACACGTACAATTTCTCGCTTGCTCTCACCACTGAAGGTATTGACAATACCAAATATTTCTGATAATGTTACTCACATATTCCAAAGCAAAGCTATACAGGAGGGAAAACAATGAAATGTAAGAAATGCAGTGTAGAAATACCAGCGGGGAGCAAATATTGCCCCAATTGTGGGCTAACACTAGAACATAGTAAAGGGGCAGTTTTGGAATCTGAAGGCCAGAATACTTCGGGAACTGGCAGGTTAGCAATCTTGCCTGCTGAACTTAAGGGATGGAACTGGGGTGCATTTTGGCTAGGCTGGATTTGGGGAATAAGAAATAGAACTTATATTGCTTTCCTTGGATTCATCCCTTTTTTTGGCTTTGTTTGGGTATTCATCTTGGGAGCTAAGGGAAATAAATGGGCATGGCAGAATCAGAAATGGGACAGCATTGAGCAGTACAAGGCTTCGCAAAGAAGATGGGCAATGTGGGGCCTAATAATATTCATCATTGGCATATCGATTGTAATTGGTTTTGGAGCTTTGGCCGTTATTGCACCCTTCCTATTTCCTATATTTTAGTTAAAGACGGTGGCCGCTGCCATTTTAGGTTACAGTTTGTGTTCGTGTATGGATACAGTGGTAAAAGAATCTTTAAGGATTGTGCTCTGGTCACAGATAGCTCCGCCATATCATAGCATAGTAGAGTAGAGAGTCTCTGAATCCCCTTTTATACCGGCAGGTCAATCTGGTAGTTCTTCAGGGTATCCCTGATAACGGCAGCGGTTTTCTCGTCTGGCTCGGTGAGAGGTAGCCGTGTTTTACCGACCGGAAAGCCGACATAGTTAAGGGCATACTTAACGGGGATCGGGTTGGAGACAATAAATATGGCGTTAATCAGGGGCATGAGGTGGCGGTGTATCCTGGCGGCGACCTCTATTTTACCGCTGATATAGCTATCAATCATTTCCCTGACCTGCTTACCGACCAGGTGAGAAACCACGCTGACAACGCCATAGCCGCCGATGGCTAATATTGGCAAAATGTCGCCGTCGTTACCGCTCCAGACCAGGAAACCCTCCCTGGCGCCACTAATAATCTTAGAAATCTGAGCCAGGTTACCGCTGGCTTCTTTTAGCCCAATAACGTTATCAATCTGGCTCAGTTTGATAACCGTGTCCGCTGATAGGCTAGCCACGGTACGTGACGGCACATTATAGAGAATGCAGGGCAGGCTGGTGGCTTCGGCAACAGTCTTAAAGTGCTGGTAAAGGCCATCTTGAGTTGGTTTATTATAATAGGGAACGACTAACAGGCAGGCATCAACCCCAATTCGCTCGGCTTCTTTAGTCGCCTCCAGGGCTTCCGCGGTGCTATTACTACCCGTCCCGGCTATTACCGTCCCTCGCTCACCCACGGCTGCTTTCACCTCGGCAAAAAGACGCAACTCTTCAGTCCGGATAAGGGTGGGGGATTCCCCGGTTGTACCCACAACCAATATCCCGTCACTGCCCGAGCTAAGCAGGGCTAAGGCTAACTTCCCGGCTTGTGCATAATCGACCTCACCCTTCTCGTCAAACGGAGTTACCATGGCTGTTAACAGCCGTCCCAGTTCTTTCATCTTCTTGCCGCCTTGGGGTGCACCCAGTCTCTTTTGACCATCTCCTCCGCAATCTGGACGGCATTTAGTGCTGCCCCCTTGCGCAGATTGTCGGCCACAACCCAGATGACTAAACCATTAGGGTGAGAGGCATCCCGACGAATACGCCCCACAAATACCTCATCGGTACCGGCCACCGACCACGGCTGAGGATAAAGACTAATCGCCGGGTCATCAAGTATCTTGACTCCGGGAGCCTCGGCGAGAATACGCTCCGCCTCTTCAGCAGACATAGGATGAGAGAATTCCACATGGACTGCCTCACTATGCCCGGTAAATACGGGAACCCGCACACAGGTCGCCGAAATAGCGATATCATCGGCATGCATTATCTTCCTCGCTTCCTCCACCAGCTTCCACTCTTCCTTGGTATAGCCATTATCCCAGAAAACATCTATCTCGGGCAGTACATTAAAGGCTATTTGATGGGGGTAAACATGGGGGATAGTATTCCGCCCATTTAAGACCTGCCTAACCTGGGTTGTCAGTTCGTCCACGGCGGCGGAACCGGTGCCCGACACCGCCTGATAGGTATCGACAATAATGCGCTTAATGGGATTAACCTGGTGCAGGGGATACAGGACAACCACCAGTTGAATCGTAGAGCAATTAGGATTAGCGATAATACCCTGATGCCATTCAATGTCCTCGGGATTGACCTCAGGCACTACTAGAGGCACTTTCGGCATCATTCTAAAAGCGGAGCTATTATCGATAACTACGACTCCCGACTTAGTCGCTATCGGCGAGAAGTAGCGACTAATCTCAGCACCAGCCGAGAACAGAGCAATATCCATCCCGTTGAATGATTCGTGAACCGTCTCTTTAACCTCAACCTCCCGATTACCGACAAACAACTTCTTACCGGCGGAACGGTCTGAGGCGAGAAGACTAATTGAGTCCACAGGGAAGTTACGCTGCTCCAGCGTCTTAATGAACTCCTGCCCGACAAGTCCCGTAGCCCCAACAATGGCTACCTTATACCCTTTCATGCCCCCCCCGTAGTCCAAGTAAGGTATCTAGCCCATAGATTAGCCCTTTGTGTTCCATAACCCTTTTAATAGCCAGCAAGACACCGGGCATATAACATTCTCTGCTGATGGTATCATGGCGTATGCTTAATGTTTGCCCCGGCCCACCCAGGATTACCTCTTGATGGGCTAGAAGCCCGGGCAAGCGCACACTATGAATGGCAACACCTTCTACCAGCTGTCCCCGACTACTTGAGGTCTGCCTCGGCTCGGGCACATCAAATGGTTTGCCTTTAGCCTCGGCCATGACTCTGGCGGTAGATAAGGCCGTCCCCGAAGGTGAGTCAGCCTTCAGGTGGTGGTGTAGCTCTATAATTTCGGCATAGTCAAAGTATTTAGCCGCTAGCTTAGCCAGGTGCATCATGAGCACAGCGCCGAGAGCAAAGTTAGGAGCGACGACTGCCCCTACCTGGTGGGCTAGTGATAACCGCTCAATCTCATCAACTTCATCGGCAGTTAACCCGGTGGTGCCGACTACCAGGTTGACACCCCTCTGCGCGGCAATGCGTACTGCGGGCATGGTGGCTTGAGCAATGGTAAAATCTACCACTACATCGGGCTGGCAACTGGTGAGGATATGCTCTAAATCAGAAGAAAGGGGAACAGCCCCGGAGCCATCAGGGAAAGGCAGGTAATCTCCGGTAGCCCGTATGTCTACGCCACCTACTAGCTGCATCTCCGGCTCCCGGCAGAGAGCACTAACCACCTCTCCCCCCACTCTACCTGAGGCACCATGAACTACTACCCTGATTGGCTTCATAACTAATACCTATTACTAGGCGAATGCTTGGCAGTACCTCGGCTCCGGTCATGATGAAACTCACGCTGTTTTCCAGGGGGATGCCCCGTAACCGCCGTATCCTTTACCTTTGCCCCGGGCGTCTCAGACGGACTATCAAGCACCGCTCTTCGTGACAGGTTTATTCTACCCATACGGTCAATTTCCATTACCTTGACCATAACTTCATCGCCCACCTTAACGACATCCTCGACGTTAGCCACTCGATAGTCAGCTAGCTCACTGATGTGAACTAAGCCCTCCTTACCGGGAAGAATCTCTACAAAAGCACCAAAATTCATGATACGCGTCACTTTCCCGGTATATATCTCACCAACCTCAACATCCCGGGTTAGGGTTTCAATAATCTCAATAGCTCTACGGGCTGATTTTTCATCAGTTGAACCGATAAGCACGGTGCCATCGTTATCAATATCAATCGTGGCTTTAGTTTCCTCGGTAATCGACCTGATTGTTTTACCTCCGGGGCCAATTACAGTGCCAATTTTATCTGGTTTGACCTTTATTTTATAGATTCTAGGTGCATAGGGGCTGATTTCCAGCCGGCTGGAGGCAATAGTCTGCTGCATCACATCCAGGATAACTAAACGAGCCTCCCGAGCTTGACCCAGCGCCCTTTCCAGGATTTCAATACCTATGCCCTTGAGCTTAGTATCCATCTGAAGGGCAGTGATGCCCTCCGCAGTGCCGGCTATCTTAAAGTCCATATCACCGTAATCATCTTCTATACCCTCGATATCAGTTAAAACTGCATGGCTATCTTTCTCACCAGTGACCAGACCCATAGCTATTCCGGCTACAGCCCTCTTTATCGGTACCCCGGCATCCATCAGAGACAAGCTTGAGGCACAGACACTGGCCATAGAAGTGCTGCCGCTGGAGCTTAAGACCTCCGATACCAGGCGTATAGTATACGGGAAGTCTTCACTCTTAGGCAATATCGGTATGAGGGCTCGTTCCACTAGCGCCCCGTGTCCGATCTCACGGCGCCCGGGGGTACCAATACGCTTAACTTCCCCGCTGGAGAAGGGGGTAAAATTATAGTGGTGAATGAATCGTTTAGATTCCTCGATGCCCAAACCATCAAGTTGCTGCTCCTGCCGGGTCGAACCCAGAGTAGTAATGGTCAGTACCTGGGTTCGCTCCCGGGTAAATAGACCGGAACCATGGGTACGTGGCAAGAGTTCTAACTCACAGCTTATGGAGCGGATTTCATCCAGACGGCGACCACTTACCCGCTGTGCCTTATCAACGATTCTAGTTCTTATTTCCGCCCTAACCTTGGCATCAAAGACGAAGAGTATATCTTTCTCCGAGAATGATTCCTCCAAACGCTCCAGAAGTTCCTTCTCTAGCGTTCTAAAAGCCTTCTCCCGCCGGGGTTTATCCGCCCCTGTCAGAGCTTGAGCCAGTCGGTCGCCTATAATTTCTGCAATTTGGGATTCTAGCTCAGGGTTAACCTCAATCGCTGGGGCTTCTATCTTAGGTTTACCACAAGCAGCCACAAGCTGCTCTTGAAGCTTAATAATATCCTGGTTGGCTTCATGCCCAAATCTTATCGCCTTGATAACGATATCTTCAGAAATCTCGCGCGCGCCGGCTTCTACCATCACTATGGCTTCTTTGGTGCTAACCACCACGAGGTCAAGTTGGCTATCCTCAAGCTGGGCTAATGTTGGATTTAATATTAGCTCACCGTTAATATAGCCGATATGGACAGCACCAACTGGCCCGTAAAACGGCACTTCCGACATTGATAGCACCGCTGAGCCACCGATAACTGCCAGAATGTCAGGGTCATTTTCCTGGTCAGCTGAAAGAACGGTGACGATAACCTGAATGTCCCGACGCCATTCCTTGGGTAAAAGCGGACGCAGTGGACGGTCAGTAAGTCGACAGGCTAAAATTGCCTCCTGGCTGGGGCGTCCTTCCCTTCTGATAAAGCCACCGGGAATTTTGCCGGCAGCATACAGCCTTTCCTCATAATCAATCGTTAGCGGCAGAAAATCCACCCCTTCCCGCGGTTCGCTACTGACACAGACCGTAACCAAAACCACGGTGTCGCCATAGCGAACAGTTACCGCACCCTCAGCCTGACCAGCAAGCCTACCCGTCTCTATGGTGAGCCTTCTGCCCCCCACTTCACACTCAAAAAAGTAACTCATCATACTCCTCCCGGCGAAGGCTTTACTTGCGTAGCCCGAGCCGTGAAATTAGGTTACGATATCGGTCTTTATTTTCTCTACTCAGGTAAGCGAGCAACCTTCTTCTCTGCCCTACCAGCTTAAGCAAGCCACGTTGTGAGTGGTAATCATGCCGATTAGTCGCCATGTGCCCGGTTAGCTGATTTATCCGCTCCGTAAGTAGCGCCACCTGAACCTCAGCAGAACCGGTGTCTCCTTCATGGAGCTTAAATTGCTCTACAATACCTGCCTTTTTCCCTGTGTCCAAACTATATCCCCCTGAGCCATATTTTATCAAAAGCTAGAAGATTATAGCACAATGCCGAGGTAGCTGTAAATTCATAATTGGTTATGACGACAACAATTTCTTAAATGGCTACTTTGGCATTGACTTAACAAACCATGTTGATTATAGTGGAAGCGGCATCCATACCTTGATTCAGCACTAGTTTTAAGCCTCAATCCCCCCAGGGTTAAACAAAACAACCCCGGAAAGACCTTTGGAACTGGGAGGTAGCGTCAAAGACAAAAGAATAAAAATACCAAGGAGGTACTAACATGTCATCAGATACTGGCAGTGCAGCCCTACCCTCTCCTAGCCACATAGGTGTGGTCGTGAAAGACATGGATAAGACAATCGAATTCCTCTCCTCAATCTGGAGCCTGGGTCCCTGGCAGACCATTGAATATTCACCACGCCAGGATGAGCTGTTAGTGGGTAAACCTTTCCGGCAAAAGGTCGCCCAGGCTAAACTAGGGTCAACGATACTAGAACTTGTTCAGCAGATAGAGGGGGGAGGACCCTGGCCCGAGTTTCTCGAAACCAAAGGGGAAGGGCTACACCACATCGCCTTCAGCATCCCAAATTGGGATGAGATGGTGGCAAGAGTGCAAAAACAGGGAGCCAAGATGGTGGCCGGTGGTATCTTTGAGGGGAAGCGCTGGGGCTATTTTGCCACTGAGCCCGGGGGTATTCTGATCGAATTCGGGGAAAAGTAACCGAGGTGTAAGACCAGATAACTCCATCCTCTCCGCTGGATGTATCCGCTAATATGTGCTAGGCTAGGTTTAACTTCTCCGATTAGGAATGGCTCTATAAGTCATGAATGTTGGCGTATGTAAGATTAACCTTCGTTTACCAGAAAATCTATCCCTCAAGGGTAAGAGACAGGTACTAAAATCCATTACTAGCCGGGTAGGAAATCAGTT
>SDBT01005925.1_pt1 | contig 20442 bp, 27 predicted proteins | sample 2277101 | NCBI WGS metagenome assembly SDBT01 (sample SAMN10404973, study PRJNA504765) | marine sediment metagenome | isolation source: marine sediment core GS10_PC15, 103 cmbsf | place: Arctic Ocean: Southern Knipovich Ridge | collected 2010 | reverse complement strand
CTATTTTCTTTATATCACTATCCCATAGACATACAGTATGTCCTACTTCGGGGATATATGCTTCATAGTAATTTTCATCGGTAAATTCTTTTTCGGTTGCCACTACAATAGCTTTGAGTATGACTTTTATTTTGTCGCCCTTTTTTAATTTTGGTTTGCCATGTTTAATCTTTTTATCATTTATCGTTTTCATTATGCTACACTCCATAATAATTGTGTAAGTTGTACTAACATCATCTTGGTAATAAATAAATATATCGATGATGATATAATAAATAATATATATCGTAGTAATATCTCATAATTTAATTTCATGTAGTCTCCTTTATATCAATCATGTTTAACCTGTATTACACCCGACAATAACCATGTAACGAGAAATATCGGGATAAAGAACCATGTGAAGAATATAGCAATAATCCCACATGGTGTAAATGGTACGTAAACATTATTCTGTTTAAGCATCGCCGCCCATCGCCTGACTGTCCATTTTATCATCTTTCCGCCAAGCAGATATAGTGACATTGCTATAATAATATATAATGCGACATGGATACCAAAACCGAATCCAAACATATTATTCCTCCATGTAACCCTTTATCTTTCTAACTATGTTTTTGCCATTAAACCATTCCGACGAACTCACAAAAAGTCTTATTAGGCCGAATTCAAAGTCATCGTTTTCCACAACCACTGCCGTTGTTTCAATTTTAACTGTAACCATATCACCTTTTTTAAGTTTTCTAACCTTGCTCGCTTTCATTTTCTTATCTCCTTGTTATAATCACATTTTCCATATCATCCTCATTAATCCACAGAGAATCATGTGATAATTTTAAATGAACCAACGCACCAATATTCTGCATAATATCGGGATTAAGTAATGTGTCACCAACAACCGCTTCCAATGTAATACGAATCAAATCTCCTTCCTTTATATTGTTAAGTGATAATTCAATATCATTGTCATTATTATCATTGTTATCTTGATTAATTTCGTTAGATTTTATTTCTTTTAATCCCGATATAATCATCGCACCTTTTTTCGTATGTGATTTTAATGAATCTTTTCGATGCATTATTCCTCCACCTCATTATCAATCTCCTTAAATGTAATAATCATGCCGAGATAATCAAGTGCATCGATAAGCGTGTCCAATGATACTTTTTCATCGGAACTATTTATTCGTGTAACCTTGAGATTGAATCCATCGAACGCATATTTTACACCCTTGTCTAAATGACTGCCGTATTGTTCACGCCGCTCAATAAATAGATTCCAAGCCATCGTTAATGCTTGACGGAAAAGATATACATCCAACGGTTCGGATTCTTTACGAAACAATATTGCATTAGGAATAAATTCTATGGCGAGTTCATTGGCACATGGTATATCAATGGTATTGGTATCACATGGAATAGTTATAAACTGACACATAGTATCGCACACCGGACATTCGTACCATCCATCGGAACATTCTACATATTCAGATAGAGGAGCACTATAATCGCACTCCCCTTCACATTTGTATTTTTTATCCATGCTATGATTATTCCTCACTATTCTTTGTAATTGCATTGTTTAAGAACATTTATGCCTATACTGCAATCAGCATTTAATGCTTCTATAGCTATATCGCAACATTCAAAATTTGGACGGAATCGTAAGATAATTGCGTCAAAGTTAAGTACAATTCTCTTTCCAAATTTAAAATCTTTACAATCATCCGATTCAACAAGTGGAGATATGTGGCATTCAGATATTTTTTTGTATTTAAGATATGCCCTACAACCTAATAATGGTGCAAAAACCCTAATCTCTTCAGATATAGTATTATTTTCTAATACCAAAAGATAAATTGATGGTAATGTAATCACATCGCCTATAGCAATATCTTTCCCTATTTTCATTGCACTTCCTCCATTATAATTATTCAAAGATTTGGATAACATTCTCGTAATTTATCATCTAACATTTCCCATAAATCCCATACATTGTCAGTAGAGTCTTTATTGATATTCAATACTTCAAGAGCATCATTGCTGGATGTACCAATAACACTACAAAGTCCACCGTTCGTTCTCAGCCATAATGATTTTAATTCATCAATAGATTCAATAACAATATTGATACCGATAGGTTTAAATTCTTTCGTTGGTACAGAATCAATACTTATTTTCATTGCATATCCTGACTATCCCTTATTAGTTCCGCCTGATTTTAGCGATCCATGAAGCAGGAACAACAGCTACAAGTGATTCAACTGCCTCGACAATTTCTTTAATAACTTCTTCCTGTTCAGCTTTAGTTATTCTCTTGCCCCCAGCCGAGTTTATCGCTTTTGCATCCTTGACTTTAAAGTATACATCAAGAATTTCCATTACCGGTTTCTTGAATTTAAGATATTTCTTACCAAACACCGCCGCTACAATAGCAAAAACACCACTGGCTATTATAGTATTAAATTGAGCTTTAATAAAATCACCAATTCCTGCATGTGCTAACGGTGCAACGATTAACCCACAAATGATTACTAACATAAGTATAATAAAAAAACGCTTCATCGTATGTCCTCCATGTGTGTTAAATTACTTAATATATGATTTACTTATCCTGCAGAATCTAATTATCCACCACCTTTTGATTTACACCCGCGTCTACGAGTAAAATATTCCATATGTTTCTGATGTCTTAACTGCTTTTTCTTTTTGTTCTTCTCGCGCCTCCCTTCGGCTCTGTAACGTTCACATTTTTTCTTATCGCGTGTTGCCTTGCTTGATTGACCTGTTTTTTGTGCTCCGGGCATACAATAGCTCCTTAGAAATTATCATCTTTTAAGACAATCATGATTATGATAATGATTACGAGAATGGCTATGCTGAATACTCTCATTGATTACCATTCGTTATTATGTTTTAGCGTAGCGATTATATGCATTCCATCAAATTCGCTAAAACAATGTTTAATTGCTTCGATAACAGCATTTTCACCAGAATAATCTAAATATTGAATATGAAGTTTGCTTATATAAACATTATCAGAATAAGGTTTTTGAATAAATTCATGCAAATTAAGTCTATTAATTACATCATTTTTAATTTTACTCATAATATCCTTTATAATTTATAATATACCTCCGAATGTACTTTGCGACTGCACACCCGGAGATACGGAAGAGATTATAATGAAATGTCATATCAGTACCAAACATTAATGGTACCGCTATACAATATACCTATTACTTATAGAAATGTCAAGAATTATTTTTAGATTTTTTACTCTGATGTGATTTTTTATGAAGAAAATTGATTGATACTATATACTACATATTATATTTATTACAGTTGCAATAATTCACGCCGGAATCGTGACATGTCAAATAATTTACCGGGACAGGTTTTATACGATGCGAATTCCGTATGTCCGTATACCGATGACTTGGGTATATTGCAAACTTCACAAAGTGAATTAACAAGTCTGAGTGTAAGCTGCCATAGCTCTTCCGGCACAGGTGTTATATCATAATTACCAATGAGACAGATACCAATGGAGTTATGATTGTGTCCGTATGTATGCGCACCGCGTTCGTTCATCATGCGTCCGGTTAATATTTCATAGTGGTCAGATATTTTTTCCAGCCCATAAGAATATCCAATATCATCCCACGGGTCAATAACTTTCTTACCTTCGCGTTTTAATATGTACGCTTCGGTTGGTGTTACTATATTACTATTATAACGATAAGACGTGTGATACGTTCGTATCGCTTGCCATGAAACAGTTTTCGAATCGGCGGTGAGCGAGTGGTGTAAAATTGCCCGGATTGGCTTCATTTAATTAATTCCACTAAGTGATGGTGTTTATTATATCATAATTCGGATTTTCTTTTACATATAATAATAAACTTTTTAAAATATGTTTTTGTCATATCCGTCTGTCCTGATAATGTCTTTCTCGCGTTTCATAATAACTTCTCTTCGGTTATGTTTTTTTACAACACAAAATTTATGTTTACTTAAATATTTTATAATATAATCAATATTCGTCGCATCATTTATACTTGGCGACGACGCATCGAAAAATCCATGCAGTTGACGGTTATCGTGTGTTTTGGATAATGCGACGACCTTATCATCAAAAGATAGATTTTTTAATTCATCGTTTAACCCTTGATAGGAATATTTATTATATGCCATTATAAACAAATATCCACCGGAAGCTACCTTATTGATAGTATTGTCTAACGCTGTTTTAAAATCCCCTGTATGATGTAGCACCCCAAAACACCAAACCATGTCGTAATTATTCGGTTTGTCCCATGTAAGTATATCTTGTCGTGATAAATTTAATCTACCAGCGTAATCTTTGCATAATTCTGCAGTACGCTTTATACCCCATTCAGTGTAATCAACCGCGTCAACCATACCACCTAATTGCAAAAATCCGTATGTGTAGCGTCCCGACCCACATCCCATATCTAATATATGCTTATTATTAAACCATTTAGAATCAAGTTGGGTCAATTCACAAATATGATCTGATAACTCATTCATAAAATTATTATCATCAGGTAGCGCGTTACCATAATTTAGATAACGCCACTGGTAATCAAAACTTGCATGCGTTTGCTGCTTATCTGTTTCGGAATGTATCTGTGTAAACATCTTTTATCCTTGTATTGGGCATAACATATTATAAATTTATCGTGCTTCGGTTTCTATAATATACCATTACAATTACCAAAAATCAAGTTATTTTTTATTATCCTATGAATTTAATTATAATCGCAGCAATCGAACCGGAACCGGCGGCAATCATACCAGTCTTTACAAACAATACTTTTATATCACCGCGAATACCTGCGATATCTTCCTTTAACTCTTCCCTGGTATTGATTATCTCATTGCGAAGTATTTTAGCTTCTTTATCTAATTTTTTAAGCTCGGCAATAACATATTCAAAAGACTGTTGTAATTTCGCGACATCAATTCTTGTTTTGATATTACCATTACTATTACCATTGCTATTATTCTCATTCAATGGGGTATCCTTCCTCTGCGGGTATTGTTATACCGAATAACCACGTGTCTCGTTGCGCTATTACTTTATGTTCCTGACCTCGCTCGAAATATATTACATCACCGTCTGATGCTTCCTTATGACCGCCATCAAAATATGCTACAATACAACCGGAGATAACAATGAGTATTTCATATTCACTATGTACATGAATTGGGAATATCGCTCCCTCTGACATAAATGACTTTTGTATGGCGAACTCATCCTCATTAATTATTCCTTCACCCCAACATATACCATTTTCAACATCATATGTGGTTATATTATTTACACTTTCAATTACAACATTTTTCAAGCTCTCGACATAATCCGATATATATTGAACATTTTCACTTAACTCATTTTGTTTTTCAAATAATTCCTGTTCGCGTTTTTCTTTTCGCTGAAGTCTTTTTTGTGTACGCTGATGTTTGCCAGTCATCTTGTCGATACCATCCGATATCGTTGTTACCGCTTCACTGAACATTATTATTACTCCTCTTTAAATACTAAATCTGTTCTATTGCGATTAAAATTTTTCCCCTGTGATATTTTATCTATATTTTCTATAAATTCAGATTCGGATATTTTGAAACTGGCACTCGCAATTATAAATATTTTTTCTTTATTGTTTTCTCTACTATTGTCATTATGATTAAATATATATATCGTTGGATAACGCATGCAATACGCCGCATAATAACAACCGAATGTTATTGGTGTGATCTCTGATATTACAACTATACACGGTTGTTCAGTATCAAGAATATAATTAAACCGGATTATCCCTTGTGCCATATCTATGTGACGCTGATTGGTTTTGTTTATCCATAAGTGAATATGGTTTTGGTTTGTATCGTTGGCATACCCAGTATATACTGGTGTTATATGATTACTACACTTGGATATAAGCGAGTTAAATGAATTCTCATATAAATATAAGATTTTAGTTTTATTCATATTATCGTTTATCTGCTGAACCGGATAATGCCCATACTTGCCATGTGTATTTTCTACCGGAATCACCTACTACTGTAAGCGTGTCATTGTTGTTTATTGATATAGCATCGGCGAGAGTACCCCATATATAGGTTGAATCCACGTCCGGTGTTGTCATGGGGCTTCCACCTGCAAGTGTCATGAGATTATCATTATCAAAGTCCACATACGATGTGTCGCCTACGGATGTACCAGGTGAGGCAATCGCACGAATAGCAAAATTAGTATAAGCTGGATTAGACGCAACATTAAACACAAGTTGCATAGTAGTTGCGCTTGGACTCGACATTACCAACGTATGTGGTATATTAGCATGTGTATATGTTGAATCAGCCGTGCTGGTACTATCGGATTCGCTGTCTATGATTTGTACTTTGTATTCGAATAAAGTATTTGGATCATGTCCTATGATATCAATTGTTGCAACGCCCGCACCGACAGAATCTACGTAATCACTTGGGCCGGAATACGGTGTTTTTATAATACGATAACCATCTTCGCCAGTGTAAATATCATCCCATGTACAACGAAGCGTATCAGCATTTAAAGCTGTCATTGTAAAATTGGTTGGTATAATGGACTCATATTCAATTGATAAATAAGGTGCATCATCGGCAATATTAGAAATTCTTAGGTGTTCTTGAGCAGTTGGTTCATTATTCCCAATATCCCGTGAAGAAAGTAGCGCAATTTTTAATGTATCAAACTGACTGGCATAATATTCAAGTGAGTCGATTCCTCTTGAATTGAAAGGAATAAAATTCCAACCGGTTGACTTACCCGAAGTATTCCAGACATTACCATAAAAATGAGGGGTTGTTACATAAGCACCACTTCCTGCCCAGCCGTGAAAATCTTTCGCCCATGAACCTGCAGGATCACCATCTTGAAAACTTGCAATAATCTCAACCTCAAAATCACCGCCAGGATTTACAAAGTCGAAAATATTAAAGTACAGCGAGCAAGCACTTACCGTGGCAATATTTGAGGTTGCAAGAGGAAAACTGAAAAATATTCTATAGGTATTATAATTCATTCCAGCGCCAGAAAATATAGAATCTTGCCCAACTTTAAATAAACCAGATGATACAGAAAAGCTTTCATAAGGATCATCATCTCTTGTATTTGTATAAGTATCTTCTTGGTTTAGAACCTGTGTTGTAAGAACAGACCGAATTATTGTTGACAGGTCAGTATACCAGATTTGCAGGTATGAATTATCATCATCAAAAGACATAGTTTCATTGCCTGTTGGAACCAATGAAGCCATATCCCTACCACAAACAAGAAAGAATTGTGTTGTACCGTCTGAATTCAATTCACTAAGACCAGCCGTGTTAAATGTGAATGCCAAAGTATCATTCACAGAATATAATTCAGCATCTAACGAGTCTGATATTACTGTCGGTGAATATGCCGCTGATCCTGCTGCCCATCCTTCAAATTCGTTATAATGGCTAGTGTTAAAATAACTCGTGTTTACCGAATCATTTGCCGCAATTAATTTGAGCCACAGACTATCAAGGGCAGAAGAGTCAGTTGTCATTTGTATACGGTATGTTATTGAATCTACTGTTACATTTGTACGAAAAGTACTAGTGTCAAATCGCATTAAACCACGCGAGACATAATAAGTGCCAGTGATAAAGTCTTGTCCTATATCAATGGCAGTAGAACTAATAAAATTAGCAATGGCTCCATCTCGCGCTGTTGCATAATTTACGCCAGACTGTCCCCGCATAAACCCTGTTACCGAATCGGTATCATCCACCGTAACAGCAAAAGAACTCGGATCGATAACTATTGGATATACCGCATTTTCCGGTATATCGAGCGCATAAGTCAGCGTATCACCATGAAGTGTCACATCTATATTATTATAATAATAACGTAAATTCGCATCACGCATCCACGGTTTCCTCATTCGAAATAGTGGATTATTATCATTGTCATTGAATGTAATACTGCCGTTTGCTTCAAGTTTCGCTATAGCATTTCCGGTTATTTCCCATGACAATTGATTCGATAAACTATTCGCATCAGCCTTATCATTAATCACCACGAATAAATCCGTACCAAACTTACTATACCGCATATTATGTGTAACAAGATTGGCATCATATAATGCCTCAAGAGTGAAATTATAATCTCCGCTTGGATTAATAAATGTATAATCATATTCCTTACCATCAAACCATCTTGTTTTTGGTGCGTCTTCACCCGGATTAACATATTTATCATGCGTACGATTCGGATTTGTTTTAGCCTCTTGTGAAATTTCTTTTACAGATACATCATATTCTTTATACACACCATCTTCGCTATCAAGATAATGTTGCGGTGCAGAATATATTTTTAAGCTACGTTTACCATTGGCAAGTTTAATAGTTTTGGATTGTCGTGTTCGTAATGTAGTAATCTCATCACCAACTTTTGCCAGTGTTTCTTCGATAACAATATCCGCACGATTATGGATTACACTGGTATACGGTAACGTGATTTCTTCCTCGCCATTACCAACTATCATACTACCGATTATTAACGCCGCGATACCACCGGCTGCGAGTAATTTTTTAAATGGATTCATTGTAATACCACTCCAATTTTAAATAGAAATATTCCAACTATGATTATAGCTATACATATCCACATAGTCCATGGTAAATAATATTCAAATTCCGTATTATTATTATCCGCGATCACGAATCTCTCCCTGGTGAATAGTTACAGCATAAGCTTTTTTGTTCGCTGCCGTCAACCCATCATCAGATTGAACTGTATAGCGTACTTTATTAGTACCATCTATATACTCCGCCGGTATACCTGTTATAACTGTATCCGTATATGTACCACCGCTCTGTTGATACATCCAACCAGTAATTCCAGTTGACAATTCTCTGGTAAATTGTGGATTATCATTAATATCATACACAATAATCTTTGGATATAATTTACTACCACCTTTTGTCGTGCGCATTGTGAATGTAAATTGCGGCGTGGTATCCTCGTCGAATTCAAAGGTATCAAAATTTGTAACCGTAGTTGTCGCCGGACGATTGTCAACCGTGAATGCTTGTGATGTTTCTGTCGCACCGACTGAACCGGAACCGTTATTTGCATTTGTTTCATCGTATGGTATCTGGCGGAGATATACAGATTCATCAAATTCACTTCTCCCGGAATCTTCATAGCTATCCCAGTATATCGTATGCACCACGCCAGTAGCCGATGTACTAAGGCTATATGGTGATTCTCCTCGTGATTCGTTTGATGTGGCTACTTGTGTCGCTGCGACATCATCAGTAAACCCAATAAGATAAGAACCTTCGCCATAATCAAAATGTTCAATATTAACAGTATGACCGCCACCAGCGTCTATAGAATATTTGCCGGTAGATGAACTATAGGCAACAGATAAATCAGCCGCACCGCTATTGGTTAAAGTTGCATTCGCGTTAATCCGAGTTTCAACATGCGATGCAAGAGTTGTTCCCGTGGTATACGTCGCACTGGTAAGAATAACAGATTGCGTTGCTCCTGCCGAATCGGTATTAACTCTTAGTGTCGCATTGTCTGCCGTGATCTGATAAAAACTCAGCGCGTTATTATATGTGGAATTATCTTCACTATATAACATGTGAACTGAACTTGTAGTATCAAAATTATTAACCAATGATAGCTCACATGCAATAGCTCCATTGGTGCCTGTTACTGTTAATGTCGAACCGGAATTAGCACCACCACCCAATTCAATTTTGGTTTGACCACTCGTAATCTCACGGGATAACTCGGAGGACACATCTCCGTAATCTATATTAACATGTGAATACATCGTTGCCGAGGTAGCGGAAAAAGCTGCTTGTTCTTCGCTTTCGTTCCGTGTCAGTATTGCAAATTGATACCCCGTGTAAGTGGTCAAACCGGTTATTGTTACCGTGCCTGCGTGACTTGTGCTCCATGCTGAATAGGTTGCCCATACTGTCGCTGCTCCGGTTGCCCCGGTAGAATTATTTACCCATGCATCATTTCCTACATCATAAATACTATATTCAACCACATCAACGTTGTCATTTTGTGCAAATGTAAAAGTTAAATTACCAGAAGATTCTGTTGGTGTGTCAGATGTAATTGTTAACGCCGCTGCTGTATCTGCCGTAAAACCCCATGTATCACCACCATCAGAACCGCTATCAAGATATTTGACAGTTTCGCCTGTACCGGCTGTAATACTGAATTTATATGTACTTGCATTATATGCGGATATTATAGCAGCCGCCGATGCAGTCGCCGCAGCATATTTTGTTACTAATTCGGCAGTAAGTGCAGTTGGGGAATATAATCCATCGTCTATATCTATCGTGAGCGTAGAGCCGTCATTGGGAGATAATTTTAATATATCATTACTCGATGTTATATTAAAATAAGTGTTAACTAAAAACGTAGGTGTTCCGGCTACACTTGCTTGGATTGAACCCGTCGCGGCTGCGCTTGGGCCGGTAATTGCTGGTGAGACTGGTGACATATTATATTAACCTCATAGAATTGATAGTATAAATTATTATCATAGTTTAATATATCTCCGCTTCGATTGCTTTTATATGGATAGTGAAATTACCGAGATTCGGACTGTATTCTATTATTTTCCACTTCTTACTGTTCATTGTTGCCGTGCCGAATGTGTCCTCGATATCAGGTGTACGGATGTTAATGAAATCGGCTTCTTCAAATGCTATGGCTGAGAAGTATGTGTCAAATTCCACTATATAACGTCTACGAGAATGCCATTCGATTAGGGATTGTAGGAATTTGATTGCAGTTGCCTTTTGACGAATAGCCCATGCTTCATATACTAATATATTTATTTTATTGTTTAGCGCTGTATACGCGCCGGAAGTATATAATTTCAATTCAGCCAACGTAGATGAGCTTTCCAAATTATCCGAATCTATGTTTGTGCTTACTTTTGTATCTGTACCATCACCATGATCCATATATACTGTTTTTATATATTTGTGATCACCATATCTTAGATTGTATTTCACGGTATAATCGTTAAATACTTTATCTATATCCATAATATCAATACGATAACTACCGGGTACAATACCATGCTTCGTAAATGAATCGGATGATGGCGAACCAGAATATTCAAATATATCTAAATCATCAGGAACGTTTGTACCTGAATTCGGAAACGGATCAGTCGCATCGAATACTTTTATTTTTAATTTACCTTCATGATCAAAAAATACCGATGATTTGCATTGCTCGGCAAGTTCATGGATTACACCTTTTTTACCAGCATATGTAAATAATTGCTTCTGCGTTCTGTCATCTATTGGTAATTGAAATCCAAATACCCAATTCGTTAAGTCGGTTTGTGCATCATTAAATGAATCATCATCAATTTCCGTTGAATTGTCTAATCCACCATAGTTAACTACTAATGCACGAATAACATCCGATGGAATTTCATATAAAGTATCACCCACAGAAGCTATTGTTCCATGCTCACCATATTTATCTGAATATAGTTTTAATAATGTATCTCCACCAACTACATCATTTAAATAGTATCTTATTTGTGGATAATAGAAATGTTTTTTAGTTCTTGTCGTACCATAAGCAGGATCAATACCAACATTAAATATGTATGATTCTGGTGGTCTGGCAATATCAGTAGTAACATCAAGCGCAAATACACCACCATTCCAATCATTTTCTGTGTAATCTTTTGCCGAAGTATTCGTTTCCGATACTATATAATCAATTCCGGTGGCACCATATAAAGAATCCAAATAAGATTGATCCAATCCAAATATATTTATTTTAAGTCGCGTTTCATTGGTTACGGTGTCAATTATCCATCCTTGACTCATACCATTAAGATATACAACATTACCAGCCGAAATTCCATCAGCTTGGAATGTCGCACCCACACTATCAAGATAACTCTGTCCTCCATTTATCCATTCAAGAGTACCATTTGATCCTGTTGCCAAATTTAATTTATCTAATATTTGTATTGACATATCCATCTGAGCATTAGTAGCACCAGTATCGAGTTCCCATACAGCTTCAATTTTGTCTGCATTAAATGATCCGCTAAGATTATTGAACCCTGCATATATGCGTTCACCAAGTGTGGCATTTTTACTTAATGTAGCTCCTTCATCTGTAATAAATCCATTGGGATTATATCCATCATTATTATGAAAATCATATATATAATCAGGTATAATAGAAACTGATGTCCCCCGCCATCCTTTAAAGCTATCTGATGCAGGATTGGCACCACCTTCTTTATCAGTATCTGGTTTAAAACGTTTATCTGTCCATATCTTAGCGGTAACATAATCAGTTAGCGTACTTGACACCACTGTTCCAGTTTGCGTTGCAAGACTTACATATCTGCCATATGCATTAACATCGGATAACCATGTAGCTATCCATCCCTTGTTCCATACTTTTTGAATATCCTTTGTGCTTACTACCGTATTTATTGGTTCGCTCAATCCATCACCGCCAGGATCGACAACAAAAGATGGGAAATAATCAAAATAACCACTAAAATGATTATATATACCATCTTGGTATTCGGTGTCAAAGAGACTTAGACCAATACCCATTTTATGATTGCCAGTTGTCAATTCTGACGCTTTACCTATTACAATTGGAATTGGTACACCAATATTGCTATTAGGGGAATCGGGAAAAGTAGTTTCATCTATTAAGTTCGGTGGTACAAGTAGATTATGACGAAAATCATCATGTCGTAATTGCATATCGAACACAGCCGGATCAAGTGTATATTTATCAACCACACCTGTCCACAATTGAAGCATATCATCTTCATCATCTGGTAAATCGCCGGATGAATCAGCATATCCTATATATATTGTAGCTGTACGGTTGTCTGGCTTTACTGTGTTATACTGGAGTGTGAGTGTTGGTATTACACTCGGCGTAAATTTAACAAATTCGCTAAAGGGGATACCTTCGCCTGGTTGAGAAGAATCAACATCTTCTTTGCTTACTAACATAAGCCGCAATGTAGTACCAGAATACGAATTTTTTATTAAGTCTCTACCGGCTCTATTAAACCGTATATAATTGGAACCTGATGTAGTAAAATTCTTACCTGTGCCCGTTTCGAAAGTTTCATTCAATTGTGTGGCATTATAGGATTGGAACATATTAACTCCGTATGTCGCATTATTCCATGTACCTTCGTATAAATATATTTCAAAATCTACTGAAGATGAATCAGTATCACCTTCAAGTGTAATGTAAGCATCTTCAACGGATGCAAGTGTCGGTATAAAAAATTGTAGGAATCCACGATATACATTGTAATTTGTAATGCCTTTGTATTGACCAACAGTAATAGCACTATTTGATAGACTATCAGCAGGAGTTATGCGTGCAGTAGCATAAACTGAATTGCTCTTAATTAGTCTCCCGTGTCCTTCACCTGCAGCCGGATGTGGTGTTGTGTCTAATGCTGACCCCTGATAAAATTTAATATCACTATCAGCTTTTAATATTGATAAATTAGTGCCGGATACCGCAGACATACCACCGAATGGTTCAATAGTATGATGTATTGTTCGCGCTGAAGTGATTCTATCAGAATAAACATTACCATCGGCAGTGGTATAAGATTGACTCGCCCAGAATCGTCCTTCAACGGTACCATCACGGGCATCCGCTACTGATACGAGCACACGTGGTTTGTTACCCTGTTTGAGATAATTACTTGATACATTACTTGGTAAGGTTTTCATATTCTATTTGATGTGTCCCTATATTATTATATTTATTATTTATAATATTATGTATTAGCCGTTTCTAATTTCATAGTTACTTTTTTATACTTGCCAGCAACATGTTGTGCCGTGAGATTACCTGTCATACGCACAGTCAAACTTGCGCTATCGGCATCTATCCAAACGAAACTATTCTCTGCAAAATTCACATTCGATGAATTGAAGAATGTTTTTACATCATCCCAATCTGTAACAGAACCTGATGACACCGGTACTATAACCGTATAATCAAATCTATCAAAATTATCACCGAGTGATACTGTTCTCCGTACTCCACCCATCGTAACGTTGGTGATTTGATTCGCATCAACCATTACATTGTCGGATTGGAGATTTGCCGCTACGGTAAATGTTAATGAAGCCGTAGGACTATCAGTAGTTGGATATTTAAAAGTCTCAGTTGCCATATGTTATTATCCTTTTAAAAATTCAAGTTCACCGTCACGCCATGCGGTACGTAGATTTTCAATCATATCCATATCAGGTTGTGAACCACCATAATAATTAATTGTTAATCGCGAATTATCATTACTTGTGGATTTATTATACTGTCTGGTTTCTTCGGGGTTGAGAATACGCTCCGGGCCACTATCACCTACCATTGCTAATTGTGGTGTGTATGCCATGCCACCATCACCGAATAACCCGCCAATCATACCTTTCCATATGCCAGTACCGCCAACAATACCAGTGCCAGGGAATAAGCTAAGTATACTAAATATCGCCGCTCTCGCAGCTAAATCTGCCGTCATCTTAATAAGCATCTGCTCAAATGCCTTTGCCATATTACTGAACGCATTGCCAGATTGCATCGCAGCATTTGCAATCGTGTTAGACATCCTATCGGCAAATCTTGTCCATTGTTGTGCTGATTTATTTGCAGCGTCTTCATTCGCCGTGACAGTTTCATTATTGATTAAATTTTGGTAATATTTTTTAATTTCGTATATTGCCTCTTGAGCATCAACAATATCCTCATATTTCTCTGATTCTAATTGAATTTCGCGTTCACGTTCAGCTTGCAATATTTTGATTCTTTCTTGCGATCCATTATATTCTAATTGTATTCTGGATGTGTTAGCACGATGTCGCAATTGACTTAATTTTGTTTGACGCTCAATTTCGGCAGCCTGATCTATTACTATTATATTGGCCTTGTGAGTTTCTATCAACGCTGCTTCTATTTTCAATGTTTTATACAACGCACCATGTTTCTGTTGCATATCTATTTTTTCATTTTCGAACCGTAAATCTTCTTCTGCAATAAGACGCTGTGTGTTGTTTTTTATAATACCAAGTCTCGCCGATGCCGTTTCTCGTTCTATCAATTCTATTTCATCCATACCATCTTTGAATGTTTGCATATATTCTTGGAATGCTTCTATTGATTCTTTTGATACTTTCTTTGTTACTTTAATTGCGGGAACAGCACCAGCCCATTTCTCTGTCGTCATTGCTGCTTGTCTCTCTGATTCTAAGCCACGTCCACCGCGCTGGGGTACATAACCTAATTTACCACCCTCAGGTATATAAACAAATTGTTTTATATATGCCTTATATTCACTTGGACTTAGTATATTTTTTAAATTTTGCTCAATAGATGGTTGTGGTACTCTTAAATTTCCGGCACTTGATGGGCCACCACGCAAACGCCTTTTTTGTGTATCTAGGCCTTTGTCCTTATACTGTTGAACTCCTATAGATACACCCGGCATACCTAAATCAGTCCAGCTTTTGGCACCATATCCTACAACTGCTGCACCACTACCAATCAATGCTGCGCCACTTCCGCCTGCCAACAATAATGCACCAAACTTAGTGGCGTTTAATGCTTGAAGCGCAATAACTACACCATAAATAGATGCGGCCAACTGCCCAGACAAGAATGCAACAAATGCAATCTCAATTACATCTCTGTACTTATGAACCGTAGAGAAAAAATTAATTATCCCCTGTGCCCATTTTTTTAATTTCTGACTAATTAAGATTTTGTTTTGTTTAATCCATTCACGAATAGTTTTGACGGTTTTTATCATTGCCGGAAGAAAATGTTTTCCAAATTCCACCGTAAGAACTACCATTTCACGTGATAATTGTTTTACATTAAACCATGCAGTTTTGGACATCTTGGCAAATGCTTCCAAGGTTAAACCGGCAGCATTTGCATTGAGTTTTAAATCACGCAAAAATCCGTTGATATCACCAAGTGCTGCATTCATACCACGCAAACCACGAACTGAAGGAAATATTTCAGCAATTTCTTCAGGTGAAGCCTTTGAAAGTTTCTTCATCATGCCTTCAAATCTGTTTGCAGCAAGCCATGTGGTAGTTAATTCAATACCAAATTGTTTTGCAGCTTCACGCGCCGCATCTGTAGGAGTAAGGAATGCATTAAGAATATTCATTAAAGCAATTGTGGCTCTATGAACATTAATACCTTGACGGGTCATAGTGGATATCGCTGCCTGCATTTCTTCGAATGACAACCCAACCTGAGAAGCGGTAGCAGCGACCATACCAATAGCAGTAGCAAGTTCAGGGAACTCAGTCTTACCGCGTTTTACCGTTGCAAATAATACATCTGAAATATATGCAGCCTTTTCTGCCGCCATACTATATGAATTCATTATCGTTGTGATTACATCAGCAGCGACGGCGGTAGTAGTCATACCAGCTACAGCAGCACGAGATGAAATTTTAAGTACACTCATAGCTTTAGCTGGCGCAACACTTGCAGATAAAATATCATACAAACCCTTAGATAGTGTTTTGGTGGATTCTGCAAATTGGACAGAAAGTATTTGCAGTCCCTTACTGAAATTCTTCATACTCTTCATGCTGGTTTTGTCAAGCATCGTAGAAACTTTAGCTAATTGTCTTTCAAAATCCATAGCTGGTTTCATTGTTGCTCTTAACGCACGCTGAACAGCGAATATACCAAATGAACCATAAAGGAAATTACGAAAGTTTAATTTATTAAAACCACTCTGCATACCTTTGCTGGTTTTTTTAGCTACTTTTTCCGACTCAAGCAATTTTCGTTTTAAATCACTGTTTTCTGCACGCAGCGCAAGAAGTAATACTTGATTTGCTGCCACTAAATCACCACCGTTCTATTATTATTATTATAATATAATTATCGTTGTCGCATTTTATTTTTAGTTTCGTTCTTTGTCCGTTGCATTTCCATTTCTACTGCTTCAATACGAAAATACGCCATCCAATATGATAATTCTTTACTTGACATATTTATAAGTAACTGCTTGACCGTCATCTTAAGTTCACGAGCTAACGAAAACATAAATCGTAACTCAGGATGACGGAACTTTAGTTTTTTTCCGCTGCTTTAATGTCTTCTTCCAATAAACCATTCAATCGGTTTGATACATTAACAATTTGCTCAAGCGCAGAAGCAGATTTAATCTTCAGCACATTGTAATCACCATCTGAAAATATCTTCTCATCAAGATTATCAGGATCGAAAGAAGATGCAATAACAGTATATATAAACAATTTCCCGCCATCTACCCTTTCAGGATTTTTACTATCCATGCAGAAATTAAGAAGATTATAACGTTCTTCCGCGGTGAATGATTTTACAAGAATCCTTACACCTTTCCATTCTTTGATTGTTACTTCCTGCGAACTACAATCATCCATTGAAAGGATGTCATTGCGCAATGTGGATTTCTTTAATACTTTTTTATCTGACATAAGATGTGTCCTTTTGTTAAATTAATTATATTACAATTTTGTTATGTGATTTTATGATATATCACGTGTTACCATTGTACCACTCGACAGCATAAAGTTTGCCGTTGCTCCGGCTGCATCACCAACAGTATTGCCAATAGGAGTATACGCCGTACAGAGAAATGTTCCTGTGTATAATGGGTTTGATGCTCCCTCGGTACCACCTTCCGGGGCAAGGGCAATAATAACATTTTCTGTTGGCGAAGCATTATAAAAATAGTTATACATATTCTCATCTAACGCACCATCATCAAAATCCTGCAGGAATTCCACATCGATAGTTACATCTTTGAGACCGGACAAACGAGCTAACGCCTGATTACCCATTACAGTCTTGTCTTGTTCTGCAGATGCGAAATTGATTGTAATGGTTCGTGTGTATGATGTATAATCGGTTGCCTCGGCGGTGGTTTTCCCAATGGTAAAATATGCATTATCTAATACGAATTTAGCCATAGTTTACTACCTCCCTTAGCCAATATCTCGTGTTACCATTGTACCGCTTGATAACATAAAGTTTGCAGTAGCCGCTGCCGCATCACCAACTGTACCTCCGATAGGTGTATACGAGAAACAAGTAAACGTACCTACGTACTCAGGATTGGTTGTAGCTTCTGTACCACCTTCAGGGGCTACGCTAAGAAAAATTTCTGTTCCACCGTTAAACCATGCAAACATAATTTCATCAATAGCATTGTCGGCAAAATCAGTTACAAATTCCAAATCGACAGAAGCATCTTTTAACCCTGATAATCGTGCCATAGCCTGATTCCCCATAACAGTTTTATCCTGTTCCGCTGCGGTAAAATTAATAGTCACGGTTCGAACGTATGCCGTTAAGTCAGTCGCACCTTGCGTAACGCCTCCTGCAACATACGCATTATCTAATACAAATTTAGCCATTTGATTCCTCCTTATTTACTTTGTTATACAATATATATATAATTATTATATTATAATTATTGTTATGTTGTTTTCTGTGGATATGTTATATCATTAATGATTCCAGCCACTGTGTATAATGTTATACTACCAGTACCAGTTACATCCACAACAACTCTCCATTGTGTGTCTACAGCTACGGTACTACCGTCCGATTGCCATTCACCAGCAATTGCACTAATTGTAGTGAATGTTAATCGTGTTGCAGGTGAACTTGCAAATCCCGGATCATCATCACTTTGAAGTGTGACATCCACTGAATCGAGTCCCGTATAAGCTGTCGCGTGTACTGCACCATAAAGAGTCTGGAACGATTGCACTGTACCCAGTTGGAACGCTGCACCATTTGTATCATTTGTATATGATGTCGCGCCAAGTACTGTTCCACGTACAATAGGATCGCCTTCAGATGACATCGCAGCACCAGTAAAGGACATAGCATCACCTACTGTGCCACCAGTTGAGTATTCGAATTCTGTTACGCGCGTAAAATAACATGGATTACCAGCAGTCGCACCTTCAGGAATGATAGTTAATACCTTTGCTGCTTGCCCTAATCTACCAAACATTATATTATCGCTGCCTGTGCCTGCTGCGTTTGCCTCGAAAAACCCTGACCATGATGCGTCTAATGATTTTAATCCACCGGTTCGTCTTATAGCATTATCACCGAATACGGTGACATCTATTTCACCCTTTGTGAGGTTAAGTGTTACCTCGTTGGATTCACCGGACAAATCAAAATTATCAAATAAAATTGCAGCATTGTTTAATACAAATTTCCCCATTTATGTACACCTCCTTATACTGTTTATATTATATTATGTTATTATTAATTAATTATTATCGCTTTATGGAACTTGTTGCCCCGCTTCTGCCGTATACCACATAGTATAATCCAACACAGTATAATATCTATCCACCGTCGGATCGTAACCATCATTTTCGTCTTCATAATATATATGTTGTACTGTTAATGTATCGTATGTACCAGATTTATCTCTCATTGCTGTTTGAACCGCATCACGTATTGTTTTTACTTCGTCATATTCCCCTGCATGAACAAATATACTAAATCTTGGATGACGTAATGTGGTATCGCCCCCCATAACACGAACTGGCGGATCGGAAACAAGTCGGAATACTATAAACGGTTCGCGTGCTGTCTGTGGAGCAATACACGGATATATACGCAATCCAATTAAACTGGTTATGCCGGATGCGCTGGATAGCAATGAATACAATGCTGTTTCTGCTGATGCCATTTATTATCGCCTCCTGCTGGCTATAGCTCTTGCTCGCGAAACTTTGCGAAATCTTATTCGTTTAAACGCTGATGTCCAATATTTGTTCACTTCAATGGCGAATCTTGCACCGGATGAATATTCATCTACAACCGGTCTAAAGAATGGTTTTTGTGGCATGGGATTCGCACTCATACCAAAATATTCACCCTTTTCACGTTGTCCTGGTGGATATGGACTAATTAATCCTTTTGGTGTCGATGCCCAACGTGTACCTGTACCATATTCAACGAGATGAGCGTGTGGAGCAATTTTATAATGCGTAGCTACGAATCCGGCTGCTACTTTCGGTGAGGAAAATCGTTGCGCACGAAGACTACGTTTCAGTGAACCCGGCTCAATCCATTTTACTTTATTATAATCTGGTTTTTCGCCACGATCTTTTGGTAAAAAATAATGTCCTTCAAGCTCCACTGGTGCTTTTTGATTCATCTTATCTCGTATGTCATCGCCAACATTCATCATCGCATTTTGGAAATCCCTATCTTTAACAGATGTTTTCTTTAATAATAATTAAAAATTATAATGTAATTCTCGTAATCCGACAACATCTGCA
>SDBT01005924.1_pt1 | contig 20443 bp, 27 predicted proteins | sample 2277101 | NCBI WGS metagenome assembly SDBT01 (sample SAMN10404973, study PRJNA504765) | marine sediment metagenome | isolation source: marine sediment core GS10_PC15, 103 cmbsf | place: Arctic Ocean: Southern Knipovich Ridge | collected 2010 | reverse complement strand
ATAAATATTTAACTTATGTTTAATAATTAATGATTTAAAAACATCTCAATATGTCTATCATTTACTTCAAATGATATTTCTATTTCTTTTTGTCTATATTTTGTTTTAATTAATTTCAATTCTACAAAGAATAAATTTAAAATAACTCGTATTTCCGTTATTGTAGAATAAAAATGTAAATAAATATTCCATTTTTTACCTTTACCATCAATTGACAGAAAATTTGACATATTGTTTAATTCATCAATAATTTTCCATATTTGGTTTAGATTTTGATTTCGTTCATTTTCATAATGTGTATTTGTAATAGATGTCAAATTAAATATTTTATTAATTGTTCTATTACATAATTCTTTAAAGGGATGTTCTGGTAATAATTCGTCATAATCTCCCAAAAATTGATGGATTATTTTTTTGCTTAATTCTTTCGGAAATGTTGAATTCATGATATTCTAATATATATACCCATAGAAAATATTTTTTATATATTTATGTATAAAATAAATAATTATTATAGATATTTGTGTATAAATTTAATAAGATAAATATTATATTAATTTGTATTTATTTAGGGGGCATTTTATTTATACAAAAAATAAAATATATAGTAATATTATATAAAATGAAATTTATTTATGTTCTAGAAAAAAAAATAGGAAATGAAAAAATAGATGGTGTTGGCATAGAATTAGATGATAATCGTTTTTGTGTTGTTTGGAAAGGTCTAATAGAAAGTATAGTTAATTATAAATCAATTGATGATTTATTGAAGATATCTAATGGTACAGTTAATTTTAAAGGACAATTCACTGTTAATTTTTTAAAAGGTATATTAATTAGATTAGATAAAAATAATGGGTCTTTAGATTAAAGGGCGTTTTATTTATACAAAAATATATTTTATATAGTTATTTTATATATAATATAAATATGGATGATATAAATTGTGTAATATGCTATTCAAAAAAAGCATCAAAAATATATAAACCATGTAACCATTTTTGTATATGTGATGAATGCCATAATAATAAAGATAATAATATGGAAAAATGTCCGTTATGTAGAAAAAATATTGAAAAAGTATTAGATATACATAAATATTTTAAAGTAGATGAAAAATATATTCAGAATTTAGTAAATAATAAAATAAAAAAAATTGTTAATGATACATTTAATTTCGAATATAATAATTACAAAGTAAAAGAAATATTCAAAAAAAAAATGAATACAGCATTAATTTATAAATTAAATAAAATTTTAGATAAATTATTTGATGAATATATTAATAATTATAAAATTAAAATATTTAAATTAATTGATGATAATGTAAAAGATAATGAATTTGAACCATTTTTAATAAAATCATTAATGAAATTATTAAATGAAAAATATGAAAATAATAATATTATTAATAATAATTCTGATTCTGATTCTGATTCTTATTTTAATTCTAATAATAGTATAAATTATCATAATTATAGTGGTAATAGCATACCATTATATTAAATTATTTGATTTTGTATAATAAAGTTTTTTTTTTAATAATTCATCAATCATATTTCCAATTTGAATTAAATTTATATCTTCACCTAAATTTTGTTCTTTGTAATATTTTATTGTATCTTTAATATTTTTTGTTGCATTATTATTAATATTTATTTGCATTTTATTTTTATTATCTTCATTATCAAAAACTTCAAATAAATAATTTTTAATATTATCAACAATTGGTTGAAGATCTTCATTGATATTTTTTATGAGTTGATTTACTAAATTATGACTTTCTTTTATTTTATTTAATTCTCTTGTTACTTTTCCTTTTCCCACTCCTTTTAATTTTTCTCTTTTATTTTCGAGTCTATTAATATCAATTTCAAAATCTTTTCTTAATTCTAATTGATCTTCTAATAATTCTTTAGTATCTTTAACACCTTTTTTATATGTATTTTGTTTATAATTCCCAATTAAGCTTTTTTGTTGTTTGATATACTTATTAATTAAATCCTGATCTCTTTCTTTTATTAATTTTTGTTGCTCTTTTCTCATCTTTTCTTTTTCTTTTTTAGTTAGTTTCTTTTTTGGTTTCTTTTTACCTTTTCTTAAATTTCTTTGATATGTTTTATTTTTTACTGCGACATAATATCCTCTTGTTGTTAAATGTAATTGACAATCTTTACAAATAGAATGAGGTGTTTTATCTTCTATTATTTTTTTATATGTTTTACCGTCTTTAACTGCTCTATGAAATCTTTTATTTTTATTTTGTTGATTAATAAGACATTTTTTACATATTTTATATTCTGCCATTTAATAATTATATATATAACTATTATATAAAATGTATATAATAATACAATTGACATTAGACAACAATGATATGAGAGTTATTGCATCTTTCGATGATTTAATTAATGCTAAAGCAATGATTCACGATTTAAATAAAAACGATGAGGTATCCTATAGAGATGAAAAAATGAAATTCTTTAAAGTTTATAAAAAGAACTGGTACGGAAGAAGATATGAAGCGATGATATATAAAATTTTAGAAATTCCACCAATAAAATATAAAATAACAAAATAATCATCGATACCTACAGGATTCGAACCTGTGTTGGCAAAGCCAAAACGTTTAGCAAACGCTCCCGTTAAACCACTCCGGCAAGGTATCGATTATTATTTTGAAGAATATAATAAAAATAATATTATTTAATTTATGGGAATGCAACGGTATATATATAATTAATTATATATTATAATTTATTTATTTATTTATTCAACGGGAATTCTTGATATATATGACGCATAAAACGGTTGTATATTAATACTTAGATCGGGAGAAGTATTTGCGAAAGCAGAACCGTCTATTTTTTCTATTGCTAATTTTCCGTCGCCTTGCATAAATAAACAAATACCTTGTATTGCTGGACCTGTTAAATTTCCTTGTGATGTTGCGATAAATGAATTTGTCACATCTGCTCTAAAACCAGTAGGTACTTCTACATCAGTTAAAATTCTCGTGTCAGAGCCTGAAGCACCACTACTTTGTATTATAAATCCTTGTACAAATAAACAAACTACATTATTAACTTTGGTAAATCGAAGGCCATTTTGAGATGAGGACGAACTGATAGTATTCACAGTCCACACAACATCTAATTCATTTTGTTCTAATATATTTTTGATTGACATTATGTATATATAATAAATTATATATAATAAATTATATATTATAATTTATTTATTTTTTTAAAATATTTTATTTCTTTATTTAATTTTATTTTATTACCTGCATGGGCATATCTTAACCAATTTAAAGCTTGGTTATATGCTCCTTTTTTAGTTTTATAATGTGGTTTTGCATATATATTATCTTTTATTTTGAATATTTTCCAATAATTACCCTTTTTAATAATTTTATATGGCATTATATTTTTATATTATTATAAAATAATATATTTTTATGAAAATGATGTTGGATAACTAAAAGTAAATTTATTTGAAACAATTCCTTGTCCTGTTGTTAAAACTGTTCCGAAATTATTCCCATTATGTCTTGTAATCACGAATTGGACATCTCCAGCGCTTGATATAGAACTTATAAACCCTGTTTCGTTATTATTATTAATTCCAATCTTATTTACTCCGTAAAAAGTTGTTTGAACATCAACGGGTGTATATCTATCGGGAATTATTAGATCTCCAATTACTTGAGATACACTTAATGATGCAGTACCAACAATATTAAAAAAAGCAACTAGAACAAATACTATATTTCCAAATTTCATAAATTGAATACCGTTTACAATTGTTGTACTACTTAAATCATTATATGTCCATTCAATGTCAAATGATTTTGTATAATACTCACTAACTACTAAATCAGTATCAGATGAAAATGCAGACGGTTTAAATGATGCGGATGTAACATTTATTTCTTGATCGTATACTCCTTGACCTGCGGTTAAGTTTTTAATACTCATTTCTAATTATATATATTATTAAATATTATATTTATTCATTAACCATTTAATTATTATATAATTATACAATATTTAAATTATATTTATCATATTGATTTATTTTATCTTGTCCCCTCATATAATTAATTATTGAATTTATTATTTTATTAATTTCATTAATATATTTAATAAGAGTTTTTTTATATTGTGAATATTTTTTTTTATCTTTTTTAATAATATTTTTTTTCATATTTTTAGATGAATTTATTATTAACATTAAATGTTTGTCATGTATATTATTCTTATTAAAATCATTTTTTATTATTTTTTTAAAATTATTATATTTCTTCTTTAATTTATTTAATAAATACATTGAAACTTTTTTATTATCAATATCATATAAAAAAATAAAGTATAACAGTCTTGCTAATCTTTTTTTATATTTTTTGTCCATCCATGGATATTTATTTTGAATATATAAAACATTATGTAAATCTTTAATTAAGAAGGGTATTTTCATTAAATTATATTTAAAGTCATATCTTTTTATTGTTTTTATATTATCTTTTATAAATTTATTATATTTTTTTGTTGTATTTAATTTTTTCATATTACTATCTTTTTTATGTGGTATAGAAATATCAATAAGTTCACCCGCTAAATCTATTTTATTATTTATTTTAAAATTTATTTTTGTTCTTAGTAAATTAAATTTAGTAAATATATCACCTCTAAAAAAATTTAATGATGTATTAAGACTGTTAAAATATGGTGATATATCCGGATTTGTATCTTCAAAAACTAAAATATCACTTTTAAAATCTTTTTCATTTTCTAAAAAAATTAATTTATCGGACATATTACCTAAATCTATATTTCTTGATCCTAATTTATCATTGAGTTTATTAAATGCTTTTTTAATACTATTTTGATTTAAATTGTAAATATTAAAATATTTTTCAGGATTATTTATTATTTTATTTCTTATTTTATTTAATGATTCTAATAATTCAAAATTTATTTTATTTAATGTTTTTTCATAATTTTTTATATTTGGGTTCAAATATATTGTAAAATCAATATCAGATTGTTTTAAAAAAGGTTCGAATATTTTTTCAATTATTTTTTCAGATTTTGGCGGGAAAAAATCGATAATATTATTGTTATATAATCTTAATACATTCCCACCCTTAAATAATAATTTTAATTTATATTTTTTTAAAATTGGATTAATTGTATCATAAATTAATTTTATTAAATTGACAATATTATGATTATATTTTAAAAATTCGTCATTTATAAAATCAGTTAATACATTTTTAATAGGTTTATCTAAATCTTCATATTCTTCTTTATATGAAAATGATTTGACTAATTCATAATTAATATATTTATTCATTTTAATTATATATTAATAATACTATTTTTTTATTACTAATAATTAATAATATTTAATAATAAAATAATTATTAGTATTGATTATTAACAATCATTAAAACATATAAAATTAATAAATTGTATATAATTATATTTGCAAATTATAATTATTAATTATTAGTAACTATTAATAATTGTTATTAATTATTAATAAATTATAAAAATATAATATATTATTATTAATATAAATACAATTATGAGTTATAAAGAAGATCCAAAAGAAGATGAAAGAATTAGACAACGTATAAGAGAAATTATGAATGAAAAAATATCAGATAGACGATATAAAGGTCAAGCCATTAATTCGCATAAAGAATTATCACAAGTAAGAAAAGACCGAGCATACAGAAAAAAAAAAGACTCAATGAGGGAATATAAACCGTATGCCATGGGGTATGGTCATAAATATTGTGAAATGTGCGGGTCTGCTTTTGTTGGTGGTGCAAAAGAGAAAAAAAAATATGGTGTAAGTTCTAGAAGAGTTAGAGCCGGTGTGAGATCAGCTAAAAAAAATGAATGGCTTGATTTTTATAAAGATTGGATAAGAAGAAATAAAAATAAAAAATTTAAAGGAGATGGACGGAATCGAATAAAAATAGCTGGTGAAGATTACCAAATATGGAAATCAAAACAATAAATATTAATTTATTAGATAATAGTATATTAATTATAAATGAATATTGATGATATTGTAAAAAATGAAATGGACAAATATTTGAATAGTTATAAAAATAATAAAATTTATGAGAATTATTATTCAACAACTGATGATGAATATGCAGAAATTGAAAAACCATCTATATCATTTATTGACGGTAAAAGTATTTGTTTTAGAAAACATAAAAACCCTAAAAAACAAGATTTAAATAGAATTATATATATTAGTGACAAATATAATCCTGAAGAAAGATATATTGATAAAATAAAATCATACAAATATGAATTTTATCAAATACCAAATTACAAAGCAAAAAGAGATTGTTTATATATTTGTGCTCCAAATCAATCCGGAAAAAGTACTTATGTAGCTAAATATTTAGAATATTTTAAAAAAATATATTCAGAAAAAAATAAAAATTTCAAACCAATATATTTATTTAGTAAATTAAAAGATGACCCAATATTAGATAAATTTAATCCAATAAGAGTTGATATGAAGAGATTTAAATCAAATGAAGAAACATTAAATAAAATGAGTAATTCTATTGTTATTTTTGATGATGTCGATCAAATACATGATAAAGAAATATCAAAAAAAATATACAATACAATAAATGAAATATTGTGTAATGGTGCACATTTTAATATTCACGTAATTATTACAAATCATTTGTGCTCCGATTATAAAAATACACGTGTAATTTTAAATGAAATTTCAAGTATAACTGTATTTTGTAAATCAGGTTCAAGGCATCAAATTGAATATACATTAAAAAATTATTTTGGATTATCAAAACAACAAATTAATAAAATATGTTTATTACCATCTCGATGGGTAACTATTTTTAAACATTACCCACAATGTGTTTTATATTCTCGTGGATTATATTTATTGTAATGAATATTATAAACAAATGAATTTAAAAAAATTAATGAAAAAGGCATTATCTAATTTTGATTTATATAAATTTTTTGATAATAAAATTAAAATTTATACATACAATGAATTAACAAAATATAAAACAATTGAAGATGCATTTTATCCATACAATATTATGTTTATATTGTACGAAACAAAAGATTTATTTGGACATTGGGTTGTATTATGTCAAAATAAACATGATATATATTTTTTTGATCCTTATGGATTTTTTCCCGATGAACAATTAAAATTTACAAATAAAGTATTTAGAAAATATAATAATATGTCACTTCCACATTTAACAACATTATTATTAAAATCAGATAAAAATATACATTACAATGATCATGAATTGCAAAATATAAATAATAAATCCCTTGCGACTTGCGGAAGATGGGTATTAATATTTGCTTTATTATATAATTACATTACAATTGATGAATTCGCAAGATATTTTAAAACAAGAAAAATGAAACCTGATGAATATATAACGTTATTAACACATTATTTATAATTTTTTTACATTATATTATTTTATTAACATATACTTTTATATTTTTTATTTATTTATTAATTATATAAATATGTCACATCGATTTAATAAAAACAGAATACCGGAAAATTATGTCGATTTACCAACATCAGATAATATATACATTGATATTAAAGTTGCAAACACAGGAGAATCTCGAGGACTTCCCATGAGATTTAAACAAAGAAAAACAGAACCATTTTTAGATAATCCATCAAATTATTATTTATCACTTGTGAGATGGAATGTACCCGCATTTTCAATGCCTTTACATATTATGCCAATACAAAATAATCAATCCGATTCTAATTTATCACAATATTCAATAACATTAGAAACATCAACAGATATTGAACAAACATTTTTATTTTATACATCAAGAAATGCGGAACCTACACCATTAAATGCAATACCAACACAAAAATTTACTGAGTATTATTGGATTTTTACATATCAACATATGGTGGATATGATAAATCAAGCAATTTTAGTTGCTTTTGATAATGTATCGGGAAAACCAGCAGGAGCAATTGCACCTTTTTTAATATATGATGAAGAAGCAAAAATATTTTCAATAATTGCACAATTATCACAATATGGAGTTACAATAAATCCTACACCAATTCCACCAGCTTCACCAACTACTCAACCTACTTATGACGCAGATATTAAAATATGGATGAATTATAAATTATTTGAATTATTTAACGGTTTTCCTTCTAATTTTCCAACTGAACCAATTGCCCCTGATGGACGAGATGTACAAATATTAGTTCAAGATTATAAAAATAATACTTGGTCAGGTAGTGCCGGAGGAGGTGATCAAGTTGTCCAAATAAAACAAAATTTTAAATCAATTTCTACTTGGTCACCAGTAAAACAAATATTATTTGAAACTTCATTAATTCCAATAAATAAAGAATATACATCTTTATCAACAAATTCATTTAAAAAAATATTAACAGATTTTGAACCAATACAGAATTCAAATGATGACATACGGACAACTTACCAATATTTTCCGAGCGGGGTGTATCGCCTCGTTGATCTCATTGGTACACATAAACAATACAATATTGATTTATTTGTAACATGGATTGATGTGTTCGGAAATGAATATTGTCCGGAAGTATCAGCATTTCAACAATTTACCGCAAAATTATTATTTGTAAAAAGAAATTTATATAAAACAAATAATTTATTGTATGAAAATTAATTTTAAAATAAATAAAAAAAATTTAATATAAATAAATATATATATATAGTTATGAGTTTATCATTAAATCCAATTCGCACGGTCAAAGTAATTTCACCTGTGTTAGATTTCAACGCAGAAAATCTTTATGCCATCTTAAAAGGGGGCGAACGTACTTCTTGGAAACCGATAATTTCAACAAGTTTTAGTAATTCTTCAGCCACATTTAGTGCACCCCCACCTAATCCAAACATAGCGGTTGATAGGCACACAAAATTATTACAACCGGTCACAATTGATTATGTCGGGAATTGTGAATTAGGTCAAGCCTTAAATTAAATATAGGGCAGAAAAGTAACTATAATAACTTAATTTGTGTATAAAGTTATTAATCAAATTATTTGAGGTTCACAAATATATATTTTATATATATTCCTCTGTTGCTAGTAATGATATAATTTATTTATATTATTGCGACACTTTCAAATTGCGGGAAATCCCTAAAGTCTTGAATTACTACTCATATTAAGAAATTTTTATGAGGAACACTGTTAATTGCAGTTCTCCAGTAATAATATTTAAGAATATAATAAATGGGCAATCCGCATCTAAGCTTCTAAGTTCGTTATGTTAGAATATGAAGAAAGTTCAACGACTAAAAGTTAGTGGGCATGAAAGAATTGACAATTCTTTATGATTGCTTAAGATATAGTCTAGTCCCTTTTAAATATCTCGAAAGAGAGGGTATCAACGTATTACAATCACAATATACAGCCCCACGTGCATATCCTTTATCAAGTAATATGAACACATTACAAATTGATTTAAATAATACAAGTTTCAGTATTAATATGTCTGATACAATTCAAGCATTATTGAGATATCATAATCCGGATTATTTAGCAGATGGTGATATGTCATTAACTCCATCGAAAATGGACAACACACAACAATATTCAGATACAACCAATTCAAACTTCAATCCATTGGCATCAGTTGTCGATAGTGGTCTTTCTCAAGGTTCAAACGGCAGGGGAGCATTTCCTTTAGTTTCACAAGTAAATAATATTTCAACTGGTATTGGAAATGATACTACAGCACAACAAGTATTTAATTTTTGTGAAGATTTATTCTTGTCTCCAATGTTATTTGGAACTACGTGTCAAGAAAGTGGATTTATCGGGCTACAGACTTTTCAGCTCACAATTAATTGGTTAAATGACTTATCAAGAATGATTTCACATAATCCAGCAGTTTCAACATTTTCATCAATAATAGTTACATTAGGTCAACCAACACTTTTATTTAGATATATAACTCCATCACCATTAGAAAAAATCCCAAGATTCAAAAATTATCCATATTATGAAATTCAACGATATCCCACGGATGCAAATTCTGCCATCGCATCAGGCGCTAGTGTGATATTATCAAGCTCAAATATTCAATTAAATTCAATTCCAAGAATGATGTACATTTTCGCAAGAAAAAGAAATTCAGATTTAACAAATTTAGATACTGACACTTTCTTAAGTATTGAAAAAGTAAGCATAAATTGGGCTAACAATAGCGGGTTACTCTCAAATGCGACAAAACGTGATCTTTACGAGATGAGTAAAAAGAATGGATGTAACCTAAATTGGAGGGCATGGTCGGGTGAAAATACCTTTTTTAATTCTGGTGGAACTGTACAGCAAATAAACGGGGTGGGATCCGTTTTAGCAGTTGAATTTGGAACCGATTTAGCAGTCGGAATTGACGAAGCGCCGGGACTTAACGGAACATATCAATTACAAATGGAGGTGAATCTAACAAATAGATCAGCGAACTCAGTAACACCAACTTTATACGTCGTAGTGAGCAACGAAGGCGTCTTTACGATCGAGAACAATTCGGCTTATTCCCAAGTTGGAGTTATCTCAAGACAAGATGTTTTGAATGCACAAAAACAAAAAGGAATTAATTATAATGATTTAAGATATATGGCTGGTGCATCATTTTTCAGATCATTATCAAGAGGATTAAAGAGAATATATAAAAAAGCATCTCCAATTGTAAAAAAAGCAATAAGAATTGGAAAAACAGTAGCACCATATATAAAAGATATTAAAAAAATCGCTGAGATGATGGGAGTCGGATATGATGAAGCAGAAGAAATATATAATAAAATGAAAAGAAAAAAAGGTAAAGCATATGTCGGTGGAGCATCCGCAAGAGGAAAAAAAAGAGGCAGACCAAAAAAAGGCGGAATATTAATTGGAGGAAGATATGTTACAAAAGCAGATTTAGAAAGAGCACTTTATTAAAAATATAAAATACAAAATTTATTAGTTTATTTATTATTTTTTTTTATTATTCATACATTTTTTATTTTTTATTTTCAATTGATATAATATATATTATATCAATATACACAATGAGTCAAAGTCGAATCTTAGAAGAATTAATTGAAATTAACGCCGAATTAGATGGAACATTGACAATAAGTGGAACAGTAACAGCAAATGCCGGAACTGATTTAAACACATCTTTATTAGCTTTAGAATCTGGTGGGAATTTAGCAGATATTAAAACATCTGTTGAATTAATTGATGATACAGTTGCTACATTAGGAACTAACACATATACTGAAGCGACAACAAAAGGTTTAATTATAGGAGCAGTAAGAAATGACGGAGGTGGTTCTTTAGTTGATACAGATAATGAAATAGCACCATTACAAGTTAATTCAAATGGTGAATTAATCGTATCAAGTGGGGCAGGTATGAATGTTATTATAACTGACGTTGCATTTACTACAACACAAACTGATCCATTGGAAATGATATTAAAAAGATTAAACACAGATTCACTTATTACAAATGACAGATTAAGAGTACAAAATATGCGATTAGTTTTTGATTCTCATTTTAGTATTGATGATGAACCATTAGTATGGTCTTATAATAATATTTCGGGAACATCAGCAACACAAACATATGATAATGCAAATAGTACAGTTAATATAACAACTGCATTATTAGCATCAAAAGATGAATTTGTTAGTAAAAGACCAATAAATATTAGTGGTGGAAATGTATTATGTTATATTACTTATCGAGCATGGGATGTCGAACCAACAGGAAATCAAAATAGAGTTATGGTTGGTTTAGGAACTCAAAGGGATGGTTATTTTTACGAAACAAGAGGAAATAATGTCGCAGAATTTTTTATTAGATCTAATAATGTAAATGTATTTAGTGTTTCTAAAGGAGCATGGAATATTGATGCTGGTAATGATCCTGATGACGAACAATTTCAAACCGTTGTTTTTGATTTTAACCCTATTGTAGGACGTGTTCGATTTGGTTTTCTCATCAATGGTGAAATTTCCTATAAAACCGAACATTTTCAAGATAATATGATTAATGAATGGCCATCAAGTAATTATTTAAGGGCTTGTTTAGAAGTAGAAGCGGATGGTTTAGATCCTTCATGGATAACACAATTAAAAGAATTTAAATTATTCCAAGAAGATATATGTTATATATTACCAATATATCGTTCAATGTTTAACACTACTACTGTAGCATTAGCAAGTGGAAGTACTTATGCAATTGCTGGTATTATTTTTAAAGCTGGTTTAATTAAATTTCCCGTTGTTCATATTGATAGCGTCGGTATTCTTGTAACAAGTGCCTCGGACGAATGGTTAGTTTCAATTCAATTGGATCCAACATTAGCAGGTGCCCCAGCTTACACAGATCAAACTAATAGTAGTATTAGAACATTAGATTTATCAAATACACATACTGTAACAGGCGGAACAATTATATATTCTGAATATATGAGCAATAATGCGGGTGGTGATTCTGTGACATTTTTAAAAATTCCAAAAAATAATTTATATTTATATGATACTGGTCAATTGTGTGTTTGTGTTACTCCAATTTCAATATCAGTTAATGCAAGTGCATTATTAAATTGGACAGAAGAATAAAAAATATATGTTTAATTTATATATAAATGTCTGAAATACAAGCAATTTTATTTGAAAAAAGATATTGGAAAATTAGTGAGGCGAAAAAATGGTTAAAAGAACACAAATTTAAACCATTAAAATATGATATAACAAAAAATTTATACAGATTTAGATTAATAGATCCAAAAAAATTTAAAAAATTCAGAATAAAAAAATTTGCATTTGGTTTAATATCATTTGTTTTTGGTTTCAAAAAATAATTAATGATAATGATATAATTTTAAAAATTTATTCATATGAATTAAATCATCTTGTTGTTTTATATATTTATCACGAATCCATTTTATATAACTTAATCCTTGATAACCATCTTTTTTATAAATATCTGACATTTTTAATCCTCTATATTTTCCGAAATCAAATTTAATATTTTTTATTGGATGAATTGGTTGTATTTTTTTTTTATTATTTATTATATCAATCATTAATTTTACAGTATTAGATGATATATAAAAATCATCTATTTTTTGTCTACATATTGGACAATTTTCTATTTTTTTAATATTTATAAAATTAATAAAAATACATTCATCACAATAACAATGGTGTCCACATTTTAAAATATAAGAAGTTGCGATATTATCCAAACAAATTATACAATGATCTGTCATTTTCTATATTATATATATAGAAAAAAAATATTATCTACAGATATAATATAAATGAAAGAAAGTTTAAAAAAAGCACAAGATAAATATATAAAAAATAATAGAGATAAAATATTAAAACAAAAAAAAGAATATTATAAAAATAATAAAAATAAAAAAAAAGAATATTATAAAAATAATAAAGATAAAATAAAACAATATTATGAAAATAATAAAGAAAAAAGAAAAGTGTATTATCAATTAAATAAAGAAAAAATATTATTAAAAATAAAAGAAAAAAGATTAAATAAAATTAATAATAATATTACATAGAATCAATATCATTAAATTGATAAGAATTATTATTTAAATTAATTTCCTCCCATGCCATATTATTTATTACTTCTACTCTCGTTCTATTTAAACGATCATAATTATTACAACAATCTGTTTTATGTGGGTTTCCACATGCTTTACATGTCATTATACCTTTTATTTCATATTTTGCTTTTTTCAATGCTGAAATAATTTCAAATTTTGATAATTTTATATTATTTTTTTCTTTATTTTTTAACCAATACATAAAACCTTTTTTAAATATATTATATCTTGTTTTTGCATTTTTTTTATAATATAATTTATATTGTTTATATTTTGTTTTTCGTTCATCTAATGGTAAATTTAAAAATCTTTCAATATGGTTATTTTGTTCATTTAAATCTTTTTTATTATTTATGAAATAATCAATATTCCAATCTTCAAATGCTTTTGTACTAAAATATATTTTATGATATTGATATGATTTTAATATTTTAATTAATAATAATAATAATTCTTGCTTTTTTATTTTTTTTACTAATGTAGTATCTTTATTTTTTATTTCTTTATTAATATTAAAAATAGCAATTCTTCGAGAAAATGAATTACTACTATCATCATAATCTGGATAATAATTACCACCAAAAAATATTGGTACTTTCCATTTTAATATATCAATTGCTTTTAAACCTTTTCTTGCCACTGATACAGATTCTCCACTAATCATTTTTTGAAATGTAGATTTATTAAATATTTTTTTCATATTTTGAGGAATATCTGAACATATAATTAAATTTTTTTCTAAAAATTTTTCAAGTCCGAATGTTGCTTCATGATTACTTTCAATTGTTCCTATTTCACCAGATCCAAAAAATGAATTAATAATATCAAATATTGTTGATTTTCCAGTATTTCCTTGTCCTAATAAAAATGGAAAACATTGCCAATCATCAGTACCAGTTGGATATAATAATCTGCCCATAAAACAATTAAATATTTCATATATTTTATTATCTTCAATATGGTGTTTTATTAATTTATCCCAATATGGAGTTTCTATTTCATTATATTCTTTTTTTAATATTTTTTCATCAAAATTATATTTTAAATATTTTCTTACACAAAATTTTTCATTATTTGTATATTTATGAAATGTTAAATCAATTTCTATTTTATCATCTTCTTCAATTTCATCATCATCATCATTATTTTCTTTTTTTTCTTTATCTAATTTTAAATATCCATTTTTAAATGCTATAATTCGATCATTATATTTCATAAATGGAAAATATGGATGATCCATGTCTTTTAAATATTTTATTAATTTTGCATTATTATTTTCACTTGAATGATATATATTAAATTCTTCGCAATTCATATCATTATTAAATATTTCATTAATATATTCTTTAATTGTGCATTTTATTTCATATACAATTGGATTATTTTTTTTTGGTTTATATATATATTCATCAATTCGTCTATATTTATTCTTTTTTGCATTATTTAATAATTTATTTCTTAATTTTATAAAACTAGTGTCATCATCATTTGAATTTATTTCATCATTTTTATTATTTTTATTTTTTTCAAATAATATAAATTCTTTTTGTATTTTTTTAGCTTCTTCAATATTATCTTGTTTAGCTAAATCAATTAAAGAACCTATATTAATATCTCTTTCACCATCTGAACGAATATATATATTTTTTACTGAATTTATATCATAAACTGATGGTGATAATTTTGAAAAATCATCAAAAATTTTAAATCCATTAAAATTATATTGTAATGATAAATTTTTAATAATCCAACATATTTTTATCCAATCATTATAATTTTTTGATCTTTCAACATTTAAACATTTTATAAATTTTTCTATTATATTTTTATAATCGCTATATTTGTGATTACTTGACAAATTTGTATTAATTTTTTTATTTTTTGTTTTATTATATTTTTCTAATTTTATATTTAATTTATTTTTATCTACATCATCATTTAATTTAATTTTTGATTTAATTTTTTTTCTATTTGATAATAATAATGGTAATTTTTTGATTTTTAATTTAATAATATTACATTCATCTAAATCATTATCTAATATATATGTTAATTTATATGGTTGTCTATTTGGTTTTGATGAACCATATAAAAACCACCCATTATTAAATATAATTGCTTCATCAATTACATCATTAATATCATTAGATAAATTTAAATTGTCATAAATTTTACTTTTATTAATTTTTTTAATTAATTCATCTCTTATAAAATATCTATATTTTGTTTTTAATTTAATTTTGGGATAAATAATATGAAAACCATCTTTACAATTATTATTATTTGTTTTTTGTGTCGGTTTTTTTTTCTCGAATATATATGCTTTTAATTTACTTTTTGATAATTTAAAATATTCAGTTAATATTGAATTTATATTATTAACTGTCATGCTAATATGTCCAATTTTATATTTTCTTTTCAATCCTTCATAATTAAAGTCAATATCAAATAACAAATTTGATATTTCTTTAGGCTTTTCAACAAAATGAAAATTATATTTACTATTTTCAATTAATTCTGAATATATATTAATAAATTCATCATAATCATTTTCTTTAATATCATATTTGCCCCATGGTTCACCAAAACAAGAATAATTATAATATACTCCTTTTCCTTTTACTTCTGAATTTTTTAAAATTTGTTGAAACTTTTTCATATTAATATAAATATACTATATATTTTTTTTTCTCCATATAAAAATAAATTTGATTATATAAAATTTATTTTTATTTGTGAACATAGAAATTCAAAAATCTCATGTTCACATTTTTGTTTTCTATTGTATTACTTTTTTCTTTATTATTTTAATTTGTGAACATAGAAATTCAAAAATCTCATGTTCACATTTTTGTTTTCTATTGTATTACTTTTTTCTTTAAAAAAGGACTGTGAACATGTGAACATAGGAAATTTTAAGTTATTATATTTAAAACCAAAAATAATATCAAATTATTAATAATCTTTATATAAATTTCAAAAAATTCCATGTTCACATGTTCACAACTATAAAAAGTAACACAATCAATATAAATTTGTGAACATAGGAATTTCAAAATCTCATGTTCACAAATTTAAATTTCATGTTCACAAATTTAAATTTCATGTTCACAAAATATAAAAAGTAATACAAATACAATATAAATTTGTGAACATGAAAATTATTGTGAACATGAAAATTATTGTGAACATAAAAAAAATGTAAAAATATTTTATTTATTTAATATAGATAGTAATAATTTTGTCGAATTATTATTATCGCCAAAAGTTGTCATGATTAGATTTTATATATTTTAAATTATTTTTTATAATATTATTTATATTTATAATGCCTTTAATTCCAAAAATAGATCCGGAACAAATAAAAAAAGAATATTTTCAAAAATATTATATTGATCATAAAAATATATATGTATCAAAATATAATAAGAAAGATAAAGAAAAAATATTAAAAAATCCGGATAAATATAATAGTCATTGGTATAATTTCGATAATCCAAATTACAAACCAACATATACTCCAGTTAATATTAAACATACAAATGAAACTAAACCATTAATATTATCTTTTGATTAATTAAAATTACATTTTTCAATAAAATTACATTTACAATATATATTATCATCATTTTCAATAATTTTTTTATTATTTCTTTCTAATATTAACATTTTTTTATTGTATTCAATATTATTATTATTTCTTATTTTGTCCATTAAATATAATTTTCTAGGATCAAAAAATCCCCTTTTATAACATCCATAATTATAAAAGCATAAATCACATTCATATAATTTACTATCAGGTAATGATATTATTCTAAATTCTTTAAAAAAATCTAAATCATGATATTTGATATCTACATAATAATCATCTAAATTATCTTTTGTTATTCGAATTTTTCGATCAATATGTTTTAGAACTTTATTATATTTATAATAAATATTATTTTTATTTTTAATGTTTGAATATTTATCTATTTCAATTTTATATTTTAGAATTATTTTTAATACATCTATATTTGTATTTCTTATTAATTTTAAACAAACCATATTATATAAAATAAGTATTTATTTTTTATATTACTTTATTATATGATATTATTACCATTAAATATTGAAAATATAATATTAAAATATAAATCAAATATTGAATACGGCGATGTTATGACAGAATTGAAAAAAGAAATAAATATATTAAAAAAATATTTAAATAAAAGAAAGAAAATAAATAAAAATTTGACATATTTTGAGATGAAAAGACATATATGGAAAAATAAAAAATTAAAATACAAAAAATTAAATATTGTAAAATATTCATATTGTGAATATTGCGGAATGTATGAAACAAGCATATTAAATAATATGTCTATTCACAGAGGAATATATTTTAATATAGAAAGAAATATATGTACTGATTGCATAAAAAAAATTAAATATGCTAATATACTGAGATATAAACCATATTGGAGCAAAAGACAAATTAATTATAATCTGCCTCCACTTGGATTAGGAAGAATATTAACTAGACGTCCAATTGGACCAGGAGGATTATTAACTGGACGAGCAATTACGTTAAATTCATAAATAACTATTTTTTATATTTTTTAATAAAATTATACATTGTTGCATTTGTAACATTAAAATTTCTAGCTATTGCTACTTTTTTAATATTCATTTCAATCATTTTAAATATTTCCTCTTTATGTTTATCTAATTTACGTTTTGCTGGATTTTCTTTTGTTGATTTTGGCCGGCCCCATTTGCCCCCATTTTCTAATTTATATCTTTTTATACCGTTTTTTGTTCTTTCTCTTAGATGATTAATCTCCATTTCTGCGCACATTCCGAAAACTGAAACAATTAATTTATTTATTGGAGAATCATCTATAATCATATTATTTTTTATAATATGTAATTTAAATTTTCTCGGTGTTACTTCTTTTTCTATAAATTCAAGAACATTACTTAATTTTCTTGATATCCTACTCACTTCTGTTACAATTAATATATCCGATATTTTAATTAAAGGTAATATTTTAGTTCCCAATAATCTATTTTGATATGGTATTGAATATCCTGATGCATGTTCTTCAAATATTTTTAAAGTTTCTGAATCATATTTATAGTTATTTTTATGTAAATAATCATACAGTTGTAATCTTCCATTTGCTAGATTTTGTTCTTGTGTACTTTGTCTATTATAAAAATATATAATTCTTGCTGACATTCTAATATATATAATATATTATATAAAAAAATATAATATATACTATTATTATATAAATAAATATGGACCATGAATTTATTGATATAGATGAAATTACGAATAAATATAAAGAGTTTCAATTAAGAATTAATTATAATGACAAATTTATAAAAGATACTAATGATAATACAACAAATATAAATAATGAAATAAAAATATTAAAACATGAATTCATAATATTAATGAATCAATTAATTCAAATAAATACAAATATTAAAATAATTAAAAAAGATGTTAAAGAAATTAAATCAAATAATTAATCTTATTTAATGAAATATTAATATATCACCTATATTATGATAAAATTTTTTATTTCTTTCTACAAAAACATTTAATTTAATTTTTTTACCTATTATACTGATAATTTTTAAATTATATATTTCAAAGATATTTTCTTTGTATAAATTAGATTCCAAATATTGATTAAATTTATATGTCTTTATTATTTGCTTTGTTAATTTATATTTTGAAGAATTAATATAATCCCAATTATCAATTACATCAATAAAATCAAATTTATATATATGACTATCATATCTAAATTTAACGAGAAAATTATCTTTTATAATATAATTTCTTTCATTAATATGTAAAATATCTTTATTTTTAGTAACTTTATTTTTTTTTACTTTATTTTCATCTATTTCTATAAATCCATTTTCATTAATTATCATTTTTTTTATTATTCCTTGTTTAATAATTTTATTATCTTTATTATATTCTTTTTTTTCGTAATCAACAAATACATAATTTTTAAACATATTACTATATAAATATATAATATATTATTTATTTTGTATAAAAAAATATAAAATATATAGTATATACAATGAATTATTATAATTCTTATGATATTTATTCTATTCCAGAAATAAAAAAATTAATTCATTCATATGATTTTCACCCAAAATATTATGAAAGAGAAAAAAGATCTATAAGAAAGAAATTCAAGAAAAAAATGAATATAATAAAACAACACAATATAACTTTTCAACAAAGATTAAAAAGAGATAATGAATACAATACATTTGTTCAATATTATTTTTATAATAATTGGTATCAAGAACATTATGAAAAAATAATAGAAAGAACACAAAATGAAAAAAGAAGATGGTATCCTGATGATAAATTTATAATTAGAAATAGGAAAAAATTATATGAAAAAATAAAAGAATTAATAGAAGAATATAAATATTACAATTTCAAAGGTGTAAATTTAATAAATCATATGATAATATTAAAAACAGTATTAAAAAGAAATTTAGAATCATTTCTATATCATAATAATATTTATATAAGAAATCGCAGTATATTTCGTAAATATGATTATTGTAAAGATTTAAAAAAAAATCGTATATACATAAATATTTAACTTATGTTTAATAATTAATGATTTAAAAACATCTCAATATGTCTATCATTTACTTCAAATGATATTTCTATTTCTTTTTGTCTATATTTTGTTTTAATTAATTTCAATTCT
>SDBT01005923.1_pt1 | contig 20443 bp, 18 predicted proteins | sample 2277101 | NCBI WGS metagenome assembly SDBT01 (sample SAMN10404973, study PRJNA504765) | marine sediment metagenome | isolation source: marine sediment core GS10_PC15, 103 cmbsf | place: Arctic Ocean: Southern Knipovich Ridge | collected 2010 | reverse complement strand
GCGAAGGAGACGAGTGACTTGGCTTATGTTTCTTTGCAGACATGGCGGCCCTTTGGCTTGGTCACGATTGCGTTTGCAGTGCGTAACGATTTTTCGGGTACTCACGACTGTTATCGGCCAAATGCAGCCGACGAGTCGAGCCCGCTATTGGGCTCACATGGAGGAATGGGTGATGATTTCAGCGAACGAGGGCAGGATTTTACTTCGGCCGTTCGACTTTGTAGGTGTAGCCAGCCGGCCGAGGGATGTAGAACATTTTGCGGAAGTCGACGGCCACGTTGGTCTTGATGTCCTTCATTTCAACGGTGGTGATTTTCTTTTTCTTATCGCGCGTGGTCAGCTTGACCGGCAGGTGCGTCTTGGCGTCGATCCACATTTCCACTCGCGTCAGGTCGACGTCTTTGTAGCGATTGCGTCGGACGCGGAGTTCCAGGTACTTCGTCCCGACCGGCTCGCCTTTGCGAAGTTCGCGTGTCGTGGGCACGTAGAATTTCAGCACGTCGTCGACCTTCTGGCCGAACGGCACGAGGAACGGCCCCTTGCCCAGCCGCATCGGGTCGGCCTTTTCGCCCTCGGCGACGATCTGGTAGCGAATCACGTCTTTGATTCGGTGCTTGACGACCGTCAGCATTCGTCCGTCGAAGGCCCAGTCTTCCTTGTCTTTGATGGGTCGGCCCTTGCCCAGTCGACGCGTGTCGTAGTGAACCCGAAACCCGCTGGGCGTGTTCGCGTCGGCCCGTCGGTAGACGAGCCATCCAGTGCGTTGTTCGCTGTCGCCGGTCAGCCGGTCGGTTGCGGTCAGCGTTACGTTCGCACGGATCGTGGTGTTTTTATCGCCTGCGGTTTCGAGTTGGCGAAGGATAGTCATCGCGGCCGGGTCTATGGCCGGCGCCGAGGCGGTTGCCGGCTGTGGCTTTGGCGCAGAGGCGGTTGTCGGCTGGGATTCTGGCGCAGGCTGCGTGGCCTGGCCCATGCACATCGCGGCCAGCAGGATTATCGCGAACGTCTTTATACTTGGATGTCCAGTCATGGTTTTCTCCAATTACTGCCTCTGGGTATCAGACAGCCGAGATCGTCGTCGGTTGGTGATTGTGGCGTGAAGTTTTCGGACGATTTTTGGTCCGACACGCACCACTGCGAGTACTATCGCCAGCGCCAGCAGCGCCGCCGGAGCCACCCAGCCCAAGTTCCACCAGTATGTTGCGAATGCGATAACGCCGTAGCGGACGAAGCGTCCGATGTAATTGGCGGCTGCGAAAGGCAAGCGCGGATAGCGGTACGTGGCGGCGAGCATGCGGATGACGTCGACCGGGATCGGGATGGAATTGAACAGCACCAGCAGGAAGAACGGCGAGCGAGCAAACCACTTGGCCGACGCCTGGTAGGTTCGCGTGTTGCGCACCGCCGCGATGCGTTGACTGCGGAGCATCCATGTGAACAGATGGTAGTCGTTGAGGTTCGCGAGTGTCGAGCATGCAGCTCCAACAGCCGCGACGATCAGCGTAGTGGTCCACACGTTCGAGCCGATAGCGAACTCTTGCATGGCCAGGCTCGCCACGATCCATCCGGTCGGGATTGGCACGAACGTACACGCCAGCGAAAGGTACAGTGCGAAGGCCAGCAACTTCACGGCCGGGCTCATCGTCCCAAGCGTCGCGGTGGCGGTGTCTTCGTCCTTCCAATCCTCCCAGTTCCAGTTCAGCTCGGCTGCCAGCAGCACCAGCGGAACGGCCATCGCAAGGAAGAACGCCCCATACAGCGCGAACCATCGGCGCAGAGACAAGCCGTCGATCAATTGGGGCTCGATCATCCCCACCGCAATATTTTCCTCAGGAGTGCTCAATGAATTTCCCATTTATTCATACATCGCCTGTGCAGCATATTTGTCAGGAGTGCTCAATGAATTCGCCATCTTTCATATACACGATGCGGTCTGCATACTTGGCTGCCTCGGGCGAATGGGTGATCATCACGATAGTCTGGCCGTCCTGTCGGTTGGTCTGCTGGAACAGTTTCAGCAGGGCGGCGGCGTTTTCGGTATCGAGGTTTCCGGTCGGTTCGTCGGCCAGCAGCAGGGCTGGCTCGTGCGCCAATCCCCGCGCCACGGCGACGCGTTGCTGTTCGCCGATGGACATCTGCGCGGGCTTGCGTTGGGCGACGTGCGACACGCCCATCGCATCGAACCATTTGTCGATCTGCCCATCGATGGTGACTCCGCGAACCTGCAGCGAGATGGCCACGTTGTCCCAGGCCGACAGTACCCCCAGCAGGTTGAATCGCTGGAAAACGAACCCCACGCAGTTTCGCCTCAGTTTGGTTCTGGCGGCGGGGCCGGGTGGAACGGTTTGCCCGGCCAGGCGAATCTCGCCGGCGTCGGGCGGGGTCATCAGTCCCAGCACGTGCAGTAGCGTGCTCTTGCCCGAGCCGCTTGGGCCCATGACGGCCAGGAACTCACCTTCGCGCACCGTCAGGTCGGCGCCTCGCAGGGCATGGACGCGGGCATCGCCGTGGCCGAACGATTTGTGCAGGCCGGTGGCGACCAAAATGTTACTCGTTTCGCTCACTATCTTTGTTCTCAGAAACTTTTAGAAAACTCTCAGAAAAATTCGCAGAAATAACCTTATGAAATTATTCCCAACTCAGTGCTTCGACCATGTCCACTCGGCTGGCTCGCCAGGCAGGGTAGGCGGCGCTGGCCAGCGCCCCAACGCCCGCTACTGTCATGCCAGTAACCATCCACTGCCAGGTGATGGTTACAGTCAGCAGCGGCATGAACGTTTCGATCAGCCAGGCCGCGCCTAGGCTCATGACCAATCCGCCCACTGCTCCGGCGCCGGTGAGTATGGCCGACTCGGCCAGGACCTGGCGAATGAGAAACGCGCTCGATGCGCCGGAACTTTTCAGTATCGCAATGTCCCGCGTTCGCTGAAGCACCATCGTGTACAGCGTGATCATGATGAACAAAAAGGCGATCACCATCGCAATGCCGTTTACCGCATCGACGTAGACGAACATGATGGCGAACTGGTGTTCGAGCATGAGGCGGAACTGGCGAACCTGGAGAATTTCCAGGCCCAGACCGGCGAGTTTGCGGGCGGCGTCGTCGGGGTTCACGCCAGGCTTAAGCGAGATAAACAGCAGGGTGCTCTTGGTGATGTCGCCGCTGCCGAAAAGAAATTGGGCCGTTCGGCGGGGCATGTAGACTCTGCTCATGCCGCCAGCCTGGACGATCCCCACGATCCGGAAGCGATGGCTGGCCATATCGACCGATTGACCTACGCGGTATTCGCCCGCCTTTGCCAGTCGGCTGTCGATTACTATCTCCATGCCGTTATGCTCGTCGGCCGCCAGCTCATCGGCGGTAATGTCGATAGCAGGTGCGTCTTCGTCTTCGGGGGCGCTCAGCAGTTTATCTTCGATCCACCGGCTGAATTTCCCGTCCGGGTCGAACAGTCGGCCCTGCGAGAGGGTGTCGGCACCCGAGATTATTTTCCAATCCTGCGGGTCCACGCCGGCCATCAATTGTCCCTGGCCGCCCAGTTGCACCTGCCAGAGAAAAATCGGCACGACGCGGCGGACAATTTTCGGATGCCTGTCGGCCAGCACCTCGCCGTATCGGTCGGGCAGGCCCACGCCGGCGAGGCTGGAAATGTTCCGCCCCCATATGGCAGGATAGGCGAACAGGTCTGCGTCGACCGATTCCCATCGATTGGCTACTTCGTACAGGCTGCCTCGCGACAGGCCCGAAAGCGTCACCAGCATGCAGATACCGATGCCGATCCCCAGCGCGCTGAGCAAGCTGCGAAGTTTGTGGTGCATCAAGTTGGCCAGCGGAAGATAAGCCATCAATATCACACAATATTACACAATGCTCAAAATTGGTTTCAGCTCATTCAGACTGGCGATAACGTGATCTGCCAAGTCGTGAAACGCGCGGCTGTTCTCGCCGTCCAACAGGACGCTTACCGCTCCGGCTGCATTGGCGGCCTGCATATCGTACGCGAAGTCGCCCACGCAGCAAACACGCGGCGGGACAACTCCGAATATTTTACACGCGCGAAATATGCCATCCGGCTCGGGTTTCAGCGGGCCGTTCTCTCGCGACCAGGTCAGATCGAACTCTGCGCCGGCGGCTGTGAATTTTTCTAAAACCATTTCCATGGCCGGCCGGGCGTTTCGCGTCAGCAGGGCTATCTTCATCCCTGCGATGCGGATATTGCGGACCGTTTCGACAGCGTCGGGCATGAGCGAGGCGTTTCTGGCGGCAGCCAGTTCCTGCGCCAGCAGCGCTTCCATGGCGCTGTCGGCCTCGGCGGTGGGCATTTGCTCGATGGCTTCGAGAATGCCCATCTCCGGCGGGATTCCCAACTCGGCGCGGATCGCCTGGAAATCGAGCATCTGCTCGACCAGCGTTCCGTCCATGTCGAATATCACCGCGTCAAATGGCAAGGCCACTTTATCGTCTCCCGTTCTGGCAGCAGTGTAATGCAACTGCCTTGGGTACATTAATTCGGCATCGGTGTACACTGAACCCTTACGAGGTTCTCCCAGGGCAGGTGTCAATCTGGCCACCCAATTAAACCGCTTTGCCTCCCGCCGTTCCATGATAGAATTCCCGCATCAGCTTGCACGTGGCAAAAAGTGTTATTCATCCAGCAGCAGAAAAGCCGGTTGATGAGTCCCTGGATATCGGGGCGAATCGGCCGGAATCAATGCCATTCACTGCCGGATGCTGCAATCTTTACATTGTCGGCGACTTGGCGGTCTGATCAGCTTGTCTTGATTTCGCGATCAACAAATCCAATAATAGGCGATTCGAGAATTGCCCATGAGCACACAGGTGATAAAAGCCGGTTCGAAGAGCGAAATCGCACACGCCGTGCGTGAGGCGGCCCGTGCGCTGAAGGCCGGTCTGTTGGTGGGCTTTCCCACCGAGACGGTGTACGGCATCGCGGCGGTGGCGACCAATGCCAAGACTCTGCGTCGGCTGCGAAAGCTCAAGTCGCGTGCGAGCGGGCCTTTCAGCGTCATTATCGCCGAGCCCAAGGATGTGAAGCATTATGTCCGCCACGCCCCGGCGGCCGCTCGCCGGCTGATCGACGGCGCCTGGCCCGGGCCGGTCACGCTGCTGATGGGGACGGGGGGCAAGCTGGCCGACCACAAACTGGACCAGGCTGGCATGCACGATGTGCTATGCAAGGACAATACAATCGGCCTGCGTTGCCCGGACAATGACATCGCCCGGGCCATTCTCGCCAAGGCGCCGCCGGCAGTGGTGGCGCCCAGTGCTAACCTGGCCGGTGAACCCGCACCGACCACTGCAGATGGGGTACTGGACGCCCTCGACGGGCAGATCGACCTGCTGATAGACGCCGGCCCGTGCCCGCACGGAAAGGCCAGCACCATCGTGCAATTCGACTGCGGGCGGTGGAATATCGTCCGACAAGGGGCACTGGCGGAGCGAACCGTTCGAAAATTAGTGGGTGCCGAAATTATATTTGTATGCACCGGAAACACTTGTCGCAGCCCCATGGCCGGGGGAATTGCAAAAAAACTCCTGGCCGACCGAGCCGGGCTGGAAGCGGGGGATTTGCGGACGAAGTTGAATATAAAGGTAATCTCTGCCGGTGTTTGGGCGATGGACGGCCATCGGGCCACGCCGGAGGCAGTTCTGGCGGCGGATATGCTCGGGGCGAGCATATCCAGCCATCGAAGCCGAAAATTGACCAGAGAGTTGATTAATTCTGCGGATTTGCTATTGTGCATGACAGGTTATCATGTCGAGGAAGTTCGCCGGCTCGCTCCAGTTGCCGCTGATAAGATCAGACGGCTGGACTTGAAAGCGGATATTCCCGACCCGATAGGCGGTGGAGACGATATTTATAGTGCTACCGCCGAGCTAATCGCCAAAGCCATTGCGACGTGTATGGACAAGGAAGTGCTATGAGAATTGCATTAGCGGCCGATCATCGCGGCCATGCCGCAAAGGAAAAAATCGCCGTGCTGCTCCACGAGCAGGGGCATGAAGTCCTGGATATGGGCACCAACAGCGGCAAGAGTTGTGACTATCCGGACCTGGCTTACCCGGCCGCCAAGGCCGTCGCCGACCAGCACGCCGATCGGGCGATACTGATCTGTGGAAGCGGGATCGGCATGGACATCTGCGCGAACAAGGTTCCGCTGGTGCGGGCTGCACTGTGTCACGACGAGCTGACCGCCCAGATGTGCAGGCGTCATAACAATTCCAACGTGCTTTGCCTGGCCAGCGACGTGCTGGGCGAGGAGCTGATGCGGCGAATCGTCTCAAGCTGGCTGACCACCGAATTCGAGGGCGGCGGCAGACACGACCGCCGCGTTCGCAAAATCACCTGGATCGAGCAGGGCAACGACCCGGCGACGTATAACGACGACAACAGCCTGGCCGACGACTACCAGCAGTAGCCCCGATACGAATCAGCCCCCCAATGGGATACTTCGATCGGTTTCTCTGCGCGCCGCGAGTACATGCAATCAAAACGCTCGCCGACGTTGCGTCTACATTTCTACGATGCGGGCATCGAGTGCATCGCGTCATCGCTGCCGATCACCAGTAGAATGTCGCCCGTCTCGATCATCGTGTCCGCCATCGGAACCGATATGAGGATCTGATGCATTCGCCGGACGCCCTCGACGTCGGTTTCGGCCTGCGTTCGCCGGATGGCGACGACGTTGATTTGGTATTTCTTGCGCACGTCGAGCTCTTCGAGCGTCTTGCCGACAAAGCTCTGCGGGGCGGGCATCTGGGTGAGCGAATGGCCCTCAGCCAGTTCGATCCGCTCCATGATCGCAGGTGCCAGCAGGCGGTTTCGCCAGCGGTCGGCCGACTCTTGCTCGGGGTTGATGATGTCGTCCGCGCCGATCCGCGTGAGGATTCTCGCTCGGATCGAATTGGTCGCGCGGCTCATGACACGCGGCACTCCGAGCTGCTTGAGGATCACCGTCGTCAGGACGCTGTCTTCGAAGTCTTTGCCGATGCCTACTATGGCGACGTCCACCTTGTCGATGCCCTGTGCCCTGAGGGCCTTCTCGTCCGTGCTGTCGAGGCAGACGGCCAGCGTAACGCCGTCGCGAATCTGCTCGATCCGTTCACGACGGCGGTCTACGGCGATTACTTCGGCGCCGGCCTCGGCCAGCAGCGTCGCCAGCCTCTCGCCAAATCTTCCAAGTCCGATTACTGCGTAGCGTTCCATGGCTTCACCCGATAATGATATTTTCCGATGGATAGGCGTACTCGGCGACTTGCATTCGGCTGGTGATCGCCGCCAGCAACGTCAGCGGCCCCAGCCGGCCTATGAACATGCCCGCGATGATGATGCCTTTGCCGAACACGTTCAACGTTCCCGTCACGCCTGTCGAAAGTCCCACCGTTCCGCAGGCGCTGGACGCCTCGAACAGCAGGTCGATAAATGAATGCCCAGGCCCCTGTGCGACGCACAACAGCAGCGTCACCGTCGCCAGCAGGCCAAGGTACAGCACGGCGACCGTCACGGCCCGGCCGAGGACTGGCAGGGCGATGCTGCGCTGGAAGGCCTCGACTTCCTTGCGACGTCGAAGCTGCGACCAGGCCATCAGCACAAGCAGGGCGAGCGTGGCGGTTTTCATGCCGCCGGCCGTGCTGGCCGGGCTGCCGCCGATGTTCATCAGCATGCACATCCACAGCTTGCCGCCGTTGGACAGCTCACTCATGTCGATGGTGTTGAACCCGGCCGTCCGCGCCGTGATCGACTGGAACGTCGCTTCGCGAATGCGCTGCGGCCAGGGCATGGAAATCCAGTCGCCGGCTTCGGTGAAACCGCCGATGCGGTGATGGCCGATGCGCGCATCGTCGGGCGAGCGGTGAGGCTCGACCGCCAGCAGCACCACAGCGCCTACGACGATCAGCACCAGGCTGGTCGTCAGGATAACCTTCGAGTGCAGCGAGAGCCTGTGCTTGAGCGGCTCGGTGGACAGGATCACCTTTGGCTGGCGAATCCTTCGCACCAGCCTCTGCCACCTCGACGCGATGAATCGCCCGCAATCATGTAGCACCGGAAAGCCCAGCCCACCAAGAACGATCAGCGGCGCCATGACGCCCATGACCTGCCAGTTGCTCCGCAGCGTTCCTTGCCAGCCCTCGCGAACGCCATGCATCATGTTGTTGTCGTACAGCGCAAAGCCCGCATTGCAGAACGACGAAACGCTGTGGAACACGCTCGCCCAGACTGCGTTTGCGGTCGAGAGCGGCTGGCCGAACGTATCGAGGTTGCCCTTGTACATCGGGAACAGCGCGATCGCGCCGATCAGTTCGAGAATTCCCGTGATGACGATGACGAACACCGCCACCCTCGCGAGCTTGCCGATCCCCTCGGAGGAGATCATCTGCCCGATCGTATCGGATTGTCGCAGCGTTAGGCCTCTGCCAACCAGCAGCCCCAGCACCGTGCCGAACAGCATAATGCCCAGCCCGCCGCACTGGATCAGCACGAGGATCACCGCCTGGCCGAAGATCGTGAAGTGTCCGCCAGTATTCCGCACGACAAGCCCGGTTACGCAGGTGGCGCTGGTGGACGTGAAGAGCGAATCGACGTAATACCAATTCGCTGCATATTCCGGGCGGACGGCGACGGGAAGCATCAACAGCCCCGACCCGGCCAGCACCATGAACACGAAGCTCCCCAGCAGCAGCAGGCCAGGATGAATGCCGCTGCCCGCGAACAGGAGGTTCAGGCTCACACCTCGCAGGATCAGCGAGATGAGGATGTAGGCCTGGGTGATGACGATGTAGAGTGCGCCCGCCCGCAGCACGGTCTGGTAACTGATCGCCATGACAACCACCGCCAGGCCGATCAGGGAGAAGTCGACAATGTTTTCGCGGAAATATTCCCGGCGATTCGGCGCGAACAGCAGTCGGACGAACCGGTCGAGGACGAAAATCGCTACGATGCCGGCCTCGATCGCATGCAGGAGACTCAAGCTCACTACCGGATCGTGAAAGCCGTACTCCAGTACGATCGCCGCGATGGCCACCGCACCTGCCAGCGCGAACACCACGTTCATGGCATGCTCCATGCCATGGGTTCGACGAAGCGGCATTTGCGTGCGGGTCGATTCCATTCGTTGAGTGCGGCTGGTGCTATTCCTTCTTATACACCTCGGCCGGGTCGAAAAGCTTCTCGGCTACGACGTCCCAATCGCCTGCGTCGTTGAGTTTGCGATAGAAGCACGAGTAGTAGCCTTTGTGGCAGGCAGCGCCGTGCTGGGCAATTTCGATCACGAGCGTATCGGCATCGCAGTCGGTGTAGATCGCCTGGACTTTCTGGGTGTGGCCGGACGATTCGCCCTTCATCCAGTATTTTTGCCGGCTGCGCGACCAGAAGTGCGTCTTGCCGGTCTTGACAGTCTCCGCCAGTGCCTTGTCGTTCATATATGCGACCATCAGCACCTGCTTGGTTTCGGCGTCCACGCACACCGCCGGGATAAGCCCGGCCGCATCGTACTTGAGGTTCTTGATTGTTTCCGGCAGCTTGTCCACGCGTTTGGCTCCTGAGAAGAGTTTCTAAATCAACCTGCCCCATGCTACATACCCCAACGCGGCGGGTCAAATGTCCAGATGATGATGTTGGCGGCGGATGTTACGCCCCGGCCAGCAGGTTCAGTCGGCCTTCGTAGGCTCGCAGCACTTCGCGGCGGAGTTGCTGATGATGCGGGGCCGTCAGGGCAGCGTCTTCGTTGACGATGGCGAAGGCGTCTCGCCGCGCCAGGCGAAGTAATTCGAAGTCTTTCAGCAGGTCTGCGACCTTCAGTTCCGGCAGGCCGTGCTGACGCGTGCCGAAGAATTCGCCCGGCCCGCGGATTCGCAGGTCTTCCTCGGCGACCTTGAACCCGTCGGACGTCTCTACCAGCACGTCCAGCCGCTGTCGGGCTATCGGATTGGACGGCGAGGCTACCAGAATGCATTCGGCGTCGGCGGAAGATCGCCCGATCCGCCCGCGAAGCTGATGCAGTTGCGCCAGGCCGAACCGCTCGGCGTGCATTATCACCATTATGTTGGCGTTGGGCACGTCCAGCCCGACTTCCACGACCACCGAGGCGACCAGCACCTGGGTATGCTTTTCGCGAAACTCGGACATTGCCCGTTCCTTGTCGGCGCCCGGCATCTGGCCGTGGATGAGCCCGACTCGAAAATCTTTCAACGCCCCGGCCGACAGATCGCGGAAGGCGTCTTCGGCGGCAGTCAGTTCCAAATCGGGCGAGGGATTCACCAGCGGATAGATAAAATACGCCTGCTGGCCGGTAGCCAGTAGCTTGCGAACCCGCTCCATGACTTCGTCCAGATCGTCTTCGGTCACGCATCGGGTGGAGGTTTTGCCCCGTCCGGGCGGCAGTTCGTCGATCACCGACACGTCCAGATCGCCGAACACAGTCATCGCAAGTGTGCGGGGGATCGGCGTGGCCGTCATCACCAGATAATGCGGCGCGAAGCCCTTGCCTCGGAATCCGCTTCGCTGGCGAACGCCGAATTTGTGTTGTTCGTCCACGACCACCAGTGCGAGGTTGGCGAACTTCACGCCCTCGCTGAGCAGTGCGTGGGTGCCGACGACGATGTCGATATTGCCTTCAGCCAGGCCGTCCAGCACACGCTTTCGCACGACTGCTTTCTGTCCGCCGACCAGTAGTTCGGTCCGCACGCGCGAGCCTGCCAGATAATCGAGTATTTTTTTGAAGTGCTGGTTGGCGAGTATTTCGGTGGGCGCCATGATCGCCGCCTGTTTGCCGTGCGTGACAGCCAGCAGGGCAGCGTATAGGGCAGCGACGGTTTTGCCCGCGCCAACGTCGCCTTGCAGCAGGCGGTTCATCGGGCGAGGTCTGGCCATGTCCCCGGCGATCTCCGCGACGGCGCGGCCTTGCGCTTCGGTGAGTTCGAATGGGAACCTCGCACGGATTCGCTGGTCGATTTCGTCGGACATGGCAAGTTCGTGAGCCGGGCGCGACACTTCACGCATTCGCACCAGGGCGATTCCGAGTTGCATCAGCATGAATTCGTCGTAGGCCATGCGCCTGCGGGCTGCCGCCCAGTGGTCTTTGTCTTCCGGGCGATGCATAGCCGCCACCGCGTCGGGGCGCTTCATCAGCCCGCGATCAGACAGATAGCTGGCGTCGAACCACCGTGGGATCAGTTCCTGTGCGTGCGGCAGGACCTGTTTGATGACTTGGCCGATGTGCCCGCTGGAGAGTTTCGCCCCGGCCGGGTAGACCGGCAGCAGCTCGTCCTCGCTCAGGTCGGACCCTTCCGGATCGTAGAGGATCTGGAAGCTGGGATTGACGAACTGCATTTCGTGGCGATAAACCGAGGGCTTGCCGCTGACGGCCAGGTGCAGACCAGGGCGGATCTGGTTTCGCAGGTATCCGCCGTGAAACCACTTGATGAGCACCGAGGCGGTTTCGTCTTCCACTTCGCATTCGAAGAATGGGCTCCGGCCGTAGCCGCGATAGTTGGTCGAGATCACCTCTCCGGCGAAGGTGGCCGTCGCCTGGTGGTCTTCCAGCGTGGCGATTGGCTGGACCTGCCGGCGCAGATCGAACCGCCGCGGGAAGTATGTCAGCAGATCTTCGACGGTGTGCATGCCAAGCTCGGCCAGTTGCGCCGCCCGCGTGGGGCCGACCCGCTTGACGTACTGAATCGGAGTGTCGAGTTTGATCTCTGCCACAATCAGATTATTGTGGCGGGCAGCTACCTTGTTGGCAAGTGAATGACCTGGCCCGGTCGCAAATTGCGCGGGTTGATGGCTGGGTTGATCGCGGCGATTTCTTTCCAGCGCTTGCCGCTTCCCAGCCGACTGTCTGCGATCGACCAGAGCGTATCGTGGTAGCGGATCGCATATATTTGCGAAGCGTCGGCCTGATTAACGTGTACTTCAGCCACCGACGGATCGAACGGATCGGCTGCGGGTTTGTCTGTGGCGGCGAAGGCCGTCGTCTCGCCGATTGGCTGGGACAAGTGAGCAACCGGCGGCAGCAGGGGCGTACCAGCCTCTTCGCCGACGATAAGATCGTTCTCGACCGGTGCGACTGGCCTTAGCTGGGACATGCTGCGGTGCGGTGGCAACGCGGATTGATACACTGGCTTTTCCTGGCACCCGACAACCGAAAGGGCCACCAGGCCCACGAAAAACAGAGTTGCAGCTCGCATCGCTTTGTCCTTTCTACTCGGGCCAGCCGGGCGAACAATGCGAATGCGTTGTCAATCGTCCGGCCAGGCCTCGCGGCCTATCAGCCTGACGAAACGCACGTCACAGATGTGTCGCGTCTTGAAATTTCGGCCTTGCCTGTCTACGACGACAAGCGTCTGGCTGTCCATCTCGCCGACCGGCGCGACGATTCGTCCGCCATCGGCCAACTGTTCCTCCCATGACTTCGGCAGATTCGGCCCGGCGGCTCCACACACAATTCGGTCGAACGGCGCTTCGTCGGCCCAGCCGGCGCTGCCGTCGCCCACGCGAAAGGTCACATTTGGGATGTCCAACGCTTCGAGCCTGGCCTGTGCAGCCGCGGCGATGGGCTCGATCCGCTCGATCGCGTAGACCCACCGGCAAAGTTTTGCCAGCAGCGCTGTCTGGTACCCGCTGCCAGTCCCAACGTCCAGCACGCGATGGTGCTCGCGGACGTCGAGTTCCTGGAGCGTCAGGGCGGTGACGAACGGCTGGGAGATGGTCTGCCCGTAGCCGATCACGATGGGAAAATCGCCGTAAGCGTCTGCGAGCCTGGCCGGCGGGACGAAACGTTCACGCGGCAATTCGGCGAAGGCCTCCAGCACGCGCGGGTCCGCAATGCCGCGTACGCGAAGCTGGCGTTCGACCATGTTTCGACGCTGAAGGGCGAGTTTTGCTTCCGCGCTGTCCATGACGAACCTATTATATGCAGGAATGAGTAACATGAACGGAATGAATGACGTGGATGACAAAAAACGTGAATGACATGAATGACAAAAGATTCGACTTTGACATATCGCGATATCCGCAATTGCCAGCAATGCGCGGGCTGTTCGTGACGGGCACCGATACCGAAGTCGGCAAGACGCTCGTCGCCGGGGCAATCGCACGCACGCTTCACAAGAAGGGTCTGCGGGTCGAAGTGTTCAAGCCCGTCGCGAGCGGCTGCCGAAAAGGTCGCGAAGGGCTCATCAGCGCCGATGCGGAATTCCTGGCCGCGTGCGCCGAGTCGCGCCGAACGCTGGCCGAGATCACGCCACTGCGATACAAGGTGGCACTGGTGCCAAACGTCGCAGCCGAGCGGCAGGGCGCGGAGGTCGATCTCGATGCGATCTTCGAAGCGTATCGACAACTTGACGGCCAGGCCGACTGCGTGATCGCTGAAGGCGTGGGCGGGCTGCTGTGCCCGATCAGCGACAATTTCTGGGTGATTCACCTGGCCAAGATGATGCGGCTGCCTGTGGTGATCGTCGCGCGGGCTGGGCTGGGCACGATCAATCACACGCTGCTGACGCTGCAGGTGGCGCGGGCCGCCGGGCTGGAGGTAGCAGGCGTGGTGATCAATCGCTATCGGATCGACCCGGCCGCCCAAAAGGCGCTGGCCGACGGTAAAACGCCCTACACACACGGCGACGAAGACCTGGCCATCTTCACCAACCCAGCCCAGATAGCCGAGCGCGGCCGCGTGGAGGTGCTGGCCATCGTGCCCGAAGATGGCGAAAGCTCCGTCGAGCGGGCGACGCTGGGAAAGGACGTTGAATTCGCCATCGGCCAAGTCGACTGGCAACGTTTTTTATCATGAATCGCTTGGGCGTTTTTTCTCATGAATCGCCGAGACGTTTTTTTCATGAATCGCCGAGACGCTCGCGGCTGGGAGGTGGGTGCCCTGGCCCACGCTTGCGTGGCCATGGTAATCTTTCCAAATAAAGGCGGCCTCGGAAAAGCAACAGGCGGGCCTGCGTCCCGCCGCTAAACACAACAGAAACAACCGCTCGCTTGGGCGCTCGCGGCTAGCTTGTCCGTGGCCAATTGAACGTACAGGCACTCATTAGAAAAACCGCTCGCTTGTCCGTGGCAAGTTGTACACGCAGGCACATAACCTACTGTCCGAGCGCGTACGGTTTTACTGGCCGATCGCGTGCGATTTTTTTGCGGCGGGCTTGTTCTGCTTGGCCTGGTGGGGGCTGGGCATCCGGAAGTACTTGCGGACGACCTGCTCGGCGGGCTTGCCCTTGGGGACATACGACGTATCTTTCTCGCTCAAATCGTGGCCGGGGTGGTTCTGCCATTCCCAGACCAAAAAACCAGCGACGGCCTTTTCGTTGATCCAGGTCTTGAAGAACGCCTCGAAACAATTCGCCTGTGCGGCCGGGTCGGGCTTGTCCTGGTTGGCGTAGTAGTTCCACGGATACTGCCCGCAGGAAATCTGGTTCGGCCACCCAACCTCGGTGAACATGATCGGACGGTTGATCTTCGCCTGCCATTCGAGAATATCTTTTTTGATCGGTTTCCATGCTTCGATCATTCTTTCGACGGTGGCTGGCTTGCCTTCGGTCAGGTCGTAGTAGGTTGTCATTCCCACGAGGTCCAGTGCGTCCCACCATTCGATCGGGCGGTAGTGGTCCCAATTGGCCGAGTAGGCGAGCCGCCCGGAATAGATGCTACGCACGAGCTTGATGAGCTTGCGCCACCGCTTGGTATACTTCTCGGTGCTGAGCAGTTCCGAGCCGACCAGGAACACTTCCACGTTGCTTCGCTGGGCCAGCTTGGCGTAGTGCTCGATAAAGCCGGTATAGTCTTCCCACCAGTCGTCCCAGCTGGTGGGGGCGAGTTTTCCTCTCCACTCACCGTCGCGGGTATTTTCCAGCAGGACGACGGGCATGAGGACGACGCGCAGGCCGCGTTTGCGGGCGTGGGCGATCAGTTGCTCCAGCCTCTTGTCGCCCGGCGTCTTGCGGATATCCACGAAGATGCTCGTGGACGAGCCGTTTTCCTGGTGGGCGTGGATAGCCAGTGAAATCGTATTTGCGCCTGTGCGGGCAATTTCGTCAATATACTGTTCGTAGGGGTGATCGTCCTGGCCGTTATGCAGTTGCAGGGCGATTCCGCGGAATTCACCGACCTGCGAAGTTTTAAGCGGCGCGAGGTTGCTCGGCTTGCTCTCGGCCGTCCCGTCGGCGGGCAGCATTCGCATCGCCAGAACGAAAGCGATCCCGACTGCAAACATTACCAGTACGATCAGCTTGCCGGCTTGACTTTTTGAGACCATGTTGTCCATAAGCTCAGGATAACGAGTTGGGCCTGCCGGCTCAATGGCGTCTGTTCGGTAACTAGGCCCGCTGTGCCATAGTGGCAGCTTGACCCGACAGGCGATTACGATATAATATGCGGCGGTCGCATTTCTTTCGTTGAAATATACCCAGAGGCGGACAGGAGCATAAAGATGGCAGAGCAAAATTCCAACGTTTCGCAGAGCCAGCCCACCCCCATGGAACCTCGACCAGTCGAGCAGGAACCCAAGCCGCTCCCGATCGAGATCGAGCCGCTTCCCATCAAGCCTACGCCCGAAGAAGAGATGCCCATCAGCCTGGTCGACTCGGGATTTCAGGGCCCGTCCAAGGTTCATGCGGTGGTCAAGGGCATGCAGGTCGAGAAGCATGACTTCCAGCGGCCGGTGAATGTTACGGGAACGGGCGCGACCCGCGTGCGAATTTTCCACTCGCGAATTGCCGTCGCGCCGATGGAGATGATGGAAAAGGCGATCAACTCATGGATCGATGCGGAAGAGATCGAGATCAAGCACGTCGGCCAGTTGGTCGGAACGCTCGAGGGCAAGAACCCCGAACCGAATATCATCACCATGGTCTGGTATTAAGCGGCTGTGCTTGCAAACTCGAACGGGCTTCCCGGCTGTATTCACGCCTGACCGCGTTAGCCTGATTTTCGCTAGGCGCCTTGTGTGGGCTGCTGGTTTGGAAGAACGACCGTGAATTCCGCGCCTCCGCCGGGCGTGCTCACCAGCGTAAGTTTGCCGCCGAGCAATTGTGCCAATTCCTTCGAGATCGCCAAGCCCAGCCCCGTGCCCCCCGTCTTGCGTGTCAAGGTGCGGTCAGCCTGATAAAATTTCTCGAAGATGTGCGGCTGGTCGGCCTCGGCGATGCCCGGCCCGGTGTCGCGCACCGAAATAGCCACTTCTTTCACATCTTGCCCGCGGCGCTGAATCGTTCGGCTGCTGGCTGAGAGAATCACGCTCCCACCGGCCGGGGTAAACTTGATCGCGTTGGACAGCAGGTTGTACAGAATCTGCTGAAGCTTGCCAGGATCGGTCGAGATTATTGGCAGATCAGTTTCCAAATTGGAGGTGAACTCCAACTGCTTCTTGTCTGACAGAGGCTGCATCAGGGCGACCAGCGTCTGGCAGATGTCGATTACTGAGACCTGCTCTAGCCGCACTTGGGCGCGGCCGGCTTCGATCTTCGCCAGATCCAGCAGGTCATTGATCATGTTCAGCAGGTTCTGCGCCGACGAGCGGACGTTATGTCCGTATCGGCTGACCTTCTCGTCGTCCCAGTTGCACAGCAGATCGGCGAAGCCGAGTATGCTGTTGAGCGGCGTGCGGAGTTCGTGGGAAACGTTGGCCAGGAATTCGGTTTTGACCTGGCTGGCCTGAAACAGCGTGACATTTGCTTCGGCTAGCTCACCGAGTTTCAGGTCCAGCGCCCGGTTGGCTTGGCGCAGCTTGCCGTGCTGGTCGTCGATGGCGGAGAGCATTTCGTTGAAGCTGTCTCCCAGCCGCTCCAACTCATCGCCCGTTCGCACGGCGCTGCGAACGGTAAGATCGCCTTCGGCCACGCGGTCTGCTACGTTTCGCAGGTGTCGCATGGGCCGCAGGATCAGCCGATGGGTAATGAGTGCGAACACCACGATCGCCAACAATGCCGCCAGCGTGCCGCCGACCACGAACGCGCCGCGAATCATCCACAACAAAGGCCCCGACACGTCCACGCCGGGCATGGTAAGGTCGATCAGGGCGACCAGCTCGCCGGCTTCGAATTGCAGATGCACCGGCGCAGATCGGCTGTGACAGCTTTGGCAGGTCGTGTTGACGCGGACCGCGCGAAAACATCGATATAGCAATCGGCCTGATTCGTCGCGCGATGGGAGAACCGCCAGGTTTTGCGATGCGTTTCGCACGAAGGCTGTAAGGGCTTGCTTGCCGGCTGGGTCCAGCGGTCGGCTGGGCGCCAACTCCGTCGAGAGGCGAATCATGATCGGACCGGTGCGGTCTTCGGCCTGGCCGGCCTGCGTGTACAGATCAGCGACTTCGCTTGCATGGTTGATTTCGCTGGGGTGCTTTCGCTGCCACTCGTTGAGTCGAAGGCGAGTTACCTCGGCGGCTGGGCTTTGGACGCCTTGCTCGGCCAGCAATTCCATGAAGTACCAGGGCACCATCAGCGCCGCGGCGATAATGCCCAGCACCGCCATGCCGAACAGCACGCGCAGTTTCGTCGCGAGAGAGACTTGTACGAATTGCTTGGCCATACGGACGCTATTCTAGAGTAATTCACGCCAAGGCTGCAACATCCCTGCTGGCTGGCTTGAGTGCCCGTCGCGATGAAGTGGTTTTGTTATGAGTGCTAACTTGCGCGTTTTTGCTCATGAGTGCCTAATTGATCCGCACCCTGCATCACGTTCTTTCCCGGTGTCGCAGCAGAAAATCGTCCGCTGGCGACGTGGTCGGCCAGCACCTGCGTCGAGACGACAAATGTCAGTGCAACGCCTGCGATGAGTCGGTTGACGGCCTCCCGATTGAGTCGAAAACTTTCGCCCGGGTCGCGACTGGCGTCCGCTTTGATCTCCGTCAGGTAATCCACTATCCGCTGCACTTTGTCCGGGTTGAAGTAGCCGAACTCTTTCAGCCTGGCCGGGCTCAGCAAGTCACGAATTGCCTCTGTGGCGTCTTCGCCGACGAAGGGTGTTCCGAACGGCGCGAGGAAGGGCTTTTTCTGCCGCGAGACGACTTCGGGCGGAAGTTGCCGCTTCATTGCTCTCCGTAACAGATACTTTTCGCAGTGCCACCGCGTCTTGACGCCCGGCGGGACCGCGCCGAGAAACTCCTGCACACGACGATCCAAAAATGGGTATCGACCCTCGATCGAATTGGCCATTTGGGCACGGTCGCCACGAGAACCCAGCAAGTGATTGGTCATGAAGATGCGGCTGGAAAGATAAAGCGTCCGATTGTACTGGTCCCATCGCCGCATTTTGTCCGTGGGCAGTTCCAGAAATTCGGAGTCGTCCAGGTTGGCCTGGCGGGCCAGCATATCATCGGAATAAACCATTTCGCGCATCATGCGGAAGTAGAAAAATTTCATCATGATCGCCGGGTAGCAGCCGAAAACATTTTCCGCCCAGGCTACGTCTCGCGGGTTGGGCGAGAACGGATTTCGCGGGCCGAGGAACCGCTTGAAAATCGGCCGGGTCAGGCCCATCAGGAGCTTCCGCCTCAGTCCGTTGCCCGTCGCCTGCTTGAGCGCCTCCCAGCGGAAGTAGAGGTACCCGCCCAACGCTTCGTCGGACCCTTCGCCCGAGAGCACAACTTTGACGTACTTGGCCGCCAACTCCGACAGGGCCAGCAGCGGCATGCTTTCGGTGGAGACAAGAGGCGTCTCGCCGTGATAAATCAATCTGGGCAGATCTTTCGCCAGATCGCTCTGGTGATACGTCAGCAGGTCCATTTTCAGATTGAAAAATTCGGAAATTTTCTCGGTTCGGCTGCTCTCGTCGAACCCGGGCTCCGGAAAGCCTATGGAGAAAACGCGTTTATTGACGTCGCCCGCGCTGGCCATGAGAGCCGCGATGGCGGCCGAGTCGATCCCACCCGACAGGTACAGGCCTACCGGCACGTCCGCCCGAAGTCTGGTCCGGCAGGCGGCCTGAAGAATGGCCTGGAACTCTTCCGCCCAGTCGTCGACGTTGCGGCGCGGATAATCGCCGGCGTCGTTGTACGGAATGTCCCAGTAGGTGCGCCTGGAAATGCGCCCTTTGTCGATTTCCAGACAGCTGCCCGGCGGCAGTGACTGGATGCCTTTGAACAGTGCGTGTGGCGCCGGCACGCAGCCGAACGTCAGCACGGCGTCCAGCGAGCGCGGGTTGATCTCCGGCTTGATCAAGCCCGTAGCGAAGATGGCCTTCATTTCCGAGCCGAAAACAAGGTAATCGCCCACCATCGCGTAAAATAGCGGGCAGATCCCCATGCGGTCCCGCACCAGCAGCAGGCGATGGTCCCTCGAGTCGTAGGCGGCGATGGCGTATTGGCCGTCGATGCGGTCCAGCATGCCGGTCCAGCCCTCGTCGATCAGATGCACGGCCACTTCCGTATCACAGTTCGACCGAAACCGATGCCCGTTGGACTGAAGTTTCGCTTTCAGCAGATCGTAGTCGAAAATCTCCCCGTTCATCACCAGGCGATATCGGCCGGTCTCGTCCTGCACGGGTTGCTTGCCGAGGGCGGGGTCGATAATCGCCAGCCTGGTCGCACCCAGAAAAATACCGTTGCCAATGTAGATGCCTTCGTCGTCCGGGCCTCGATGTCGAATGGTTTCCAGCACGTCGGCTGGCTGAAATTCCGGCAACGGCCCGCCATAAAGGTTATATATCCCAGCAATTCCACACATGATAAACCCCTTCGAGCACACTACGACTGCGGCTCAGGCTCGGCGATATCATATTCCAAAAATATTGAAAGGCTCAGACAAGCCGAACCATCATAGGCTCGCATCGTCCACCAGCGATGTCGTATCTGGGATGTTCCGCCGGGATCGGACGGTGCTGTAGCACAACACCCGATACTGCCTTGCGGCCCGGGTGGCGACCATCGCACGCCGAAGCCTCGGCGCGAGTCCCCATTCGTGCAAACTCATCATCCCAGCGATCGCCAGGAATGCGTATGTGACGATCGGCGCGAAGAGCCAGCCACCTCGGCTCAGCAGCGTGCGTTCGTCGTTGAAGTACACCGACCCGCGAAGCAGGCCCGGCCCCTCGGACATCCGCCGGCTTGCGCGCACCCGGCCGGTTGCGTCGATGATCTGCGACACGCCAGAACTGGCCGCTCGCACCATGCATCGCCTCAATTCGATCGCGCGGAACGCCATCATGTCCGCCTGCTGCATTCGCTGCTGGACGGGCCAGTGCAGGCCGTTGTAGATCGCCCCGACCAGCAGCCCGGCGTCGGCGTCGCACAGCTTGCGCATCACGTCACTGAAGGATTCGTCGTAGCAGACGTACAGGCCAAGTCGGCCTTGCGGGGTGGCGAATGTTTTCTGCTCGGTCGCGGGGTTGCCGTCCGGCCAGAACGGCATGGGGATGCTTTTGCGCTGCTCGAAGACGATTCGCCCGCTCGGGCCGACCAGCAAATTCGCGTTGTCGAATTCGCA
>SDBT01005921.1_pt1 | contig 20445 bp, 24 predicted proteins | sample 2277101 | NCBI WGS metagenome assembly SDBT01 (sample SAMN10404973, study PRJNA504765) | marine sediment metagenome | isolation source: marine sediment core GS10_PC15, 103 cmbsf | place: Arctic Ocean: Southern Knipovich Ridge | collected 2010 | reverse complement strand
GTTTAGACACGCAATAACCGGTTAACGGTAGTGTCATGTAGATCAAGGTCCCGTTTGACCTTAAAACAACGATAGACAATTGGGGTTCCCGCAACAAGGGGTGGCTTAATACTGCGGTCGACTGTCGTTATAACATTTATCGTAGTATTGTTACGATCCCGCTTGACTACATTACGACCAGCTTTAACTAATGCAGTGTAAGGAGGACATGTAATAGTTGTGCTATTCAGATAACGATAACCAAGAACAGTATTTGTTCTTTCACGCTTGACATTAACAAAACGATTGTTTAGGAGTCTCATTATTTATATCAAAGATTTTAAAAACCTATTTAAAGAATTCACTTCCTTGCGCCGCTGGAAGAACCATTGCAATGCCTCAGCGTCCCATGCAGACACCATAGCGTCCAGATCTCCAAACCGCGATTCAGTATATCCATCAGCTCGGTGGTAGATGGCCTCCTCCGGGACACTAAATTTGTGTTGGTTAAATTAACCAATACAAATTAAAGAGCAGTTTGTATTAGTCCTGAATAAATACCCGGATAACGGTAGTGTCATGCAATTCAAGGTCCCGCTTGACCTTGAAACATTTATAGACAATTGGGGTTCCTGTTGTTACGGGTGGGCTAACACCGCGGTTGACTGTCGTTAGAACATTTACCGTAGTATTGTTACGATCCCGCTTGACTACATTACGACCAGCTTTAACTAATGGAGTATAAGGTGGTGCAGGGCCAAAACCTACTATAGCATTCAGATAACGAAAGCCAAGAACAGTATTTGTTCTTTCGCGCTTGACGCTAACAAAACGATTGTTTAGGAGTCTCATTATTTATATCCAAGATTTTAAAAAACTATTTAAAGAATTCACTTCCACGCGCGCCTAAACTACAGGAACCGGAACTCCGCCAATTAATAGTCGATTGATAGTACTGTCATGTAAATCAAGGTCCCTCTTAACTTTAAAACAACGATAGACAGGATTCGTACCTGTGACTGATCCTTTGCCACCGCGGACGATCAATCTTTGAACATTGATCGTAGTATTATTACGATCCCGCTTAACTACATTACGACCAGTTACAACTAATGGAGTGTAAGGCGGTACAGGACCAACAGATGTGTTATTTAGATAACGAAGATTAAGAACAGTGTTTGTTCTTTCACGCTTGACATTTACAAAACGATTGTTTAGGTGTCTCATTATTTATATCCATGATTTTAAAAACTATTTAAAGAATTCACGCTCCCGCGCACTTGTCTGATTTTGGTAGATCGCCATATCGTCTATCAATTCTTTATCAGCTCGTCAACCATTCTTTCTAATACATGCTTGACATAAGCATAGTCCCGATATTCACCGGCTGGATCTAATGGATAATCGCCAGGGTGGGCGCAATCAAAACCGTTGTGTGCTGTCATTCCACCATGTGACAGATCTTCTAACGATTCAAACTCATCAGCGGTAATACCGCAATCGAGATAACCACACCAACCGTAGTTTCTTTTCATATAGCATCTAACCTTTCTGTATGTAAATTCTTGAGCATCACCGTACTCTTTAATATCTTGTTCCATACGTTCTTTTTGTTTTAATTGCTCTGGAGTAGGTGGTTTTAGCCTATCTTCTCGGAATTTGTCAAAGGTTTTTGAAAATCCAGCCATAAACTCGTCTTTATCCATCATTGTTATTGATTTTGGATGATATTAACTTTTTTTTCAATTTTATAAAGTTTAGGCTATTTGGCCTGCTTTCTTTCTAAGAAGGGGAGCTTTGATCCCCAGTAAAATTAATTCTCTGGGGTTTGCCAGAGGCAGGTTTGGGGTCTTTAGCGAGCCGTAGGCGAGCGTCCAAAGACCAAAATTGATTTTACTTTTGACGGGTCTAAATAGAATAACTCGTTATTAGAATGAATCCCGACATAACACAACCTCTTATTAATATAGGCCTTTTGGGCCACGTAGCTAATGGCAAGTCATCATTAGTCCGTAGTATCACTGGAGAAAAAACAGCCCGCGGTGATTCTCGCTGCATGCAGAAAGGCGAGAGCAGAGAAATGACAATACAGATCGGGTACTCAAACGCCAAGATCTACCAATGCGACCATTGTCCTAAACCTGATTGCTTTGCGAGCATTGAGGGTTCTAAGAAGCAGATCCCCTGCTGTGATCATTGTGGAGAGAAAGATGCAATGAAACTAGTACAGTTCGTATCCTTTGTGGATGCTCCAGGACACCGAAGCTTGATGCAGAACATGATTAGCGGTGCTGCAGTAATGGATGGTGTTATTTTAGTGGTTGCCGCTAATAAGGATGTACCTCAAATCCAAACCCTTGAACATCTTACTGCAGCTGAAATTGTGGGTATTAACCACTATATCGCCATTGCCCAAAATAAAATCGATCTTTTGCTCAATGATCCTAAATGTAAAGAGCGACTCGCTAAAAATTACGCACAGATCCAAGATTTTGTCAAGGACAGTGGTGCTGATACCTCTAAAACTCCAGTGGTTCCCACGTGTGTATCACCAGCTCGCCAAATTGGTCTCAAGCTGATCCTCCAGCATTTAGTTGAACGTGCACAACCTAATCCACACCCAGCATACGCGGGGTACCCAATGTTTGTTCATTGTGTGCGTTCGTTTGACGTGAACAAGCCCTGTCCCGCTACTAGCTCATCGGTCGAAAGGCCCCGCACTAGCTTGAAAGGCGGGATCATTGGCGGCACAATTATGCACGGCGTCCTAAAGATTGGTGATACCTTGGAGATCCGTCCTGGTTACAAGTCTGACACTGGCGAATATCACCCCTTGTACACAAAGGTAACCTCGTTGTATACAGGAAGCATACCACTTCAAGAAGCTCGCCCAGGCGGTCTGATTGGTATAGGTACAACCCTTGATCCTTCACTTACCAGGTCTGACACGATGGTTGGGATGTGTGCTGGATATCCAGATCAGCTCCCCGATGCTACTACTACTCTTGAGGTAAAGATATTTTTGTTGATGGCGGGTATTGGTCACGATCAAGAAGTCCAAACCAAGGTTAGCAAACTGCGCACTGGAGAAGTACTGCAGCTGGCTATCGGCTCAGCGATAGTAACCTCCAAGCTGGTCAAGAGAATGGGTAAAAGTGTATACCGTTTAGAGACGGCTTTCCCAGTATGCCCTGTTCCAGGACAGAGTATCCCGGTCTCTAAAGTGATCGACAACGCATGGACCATCATTGGCAAGGCTCATCTTGCTGACAGTGTTGATGTTGACGTTCCACCACCGATTACAACAACCTATGAACCCTACCACGACCTTTTGAACCAAATCTTGGAAGATACCGAACCGTTGCCTGACCTAGGCGTGCAAACTCTACCTGCCCCCACTCTTCACAAAGACGGCGGTGCACGGTTGGTTTGGACCAACTTTCAGCAGACCTGCCAAATGTTGAATCGTGAAGAAGCCCACATTCAAGCTTTCTTCCATGATGAGCTTTCTACACGTATTACGTTGAACGGGGCCCATGAAATGATAATACATGGTAAGAACCGTTATGAAGTGCGACACGTGCAGAATATTCTTGTAAAGTACATTACTACCTATGTCAACTGTCCTTCTTGTCGTTCTGTGCATACAACACTCACCCGAGCTCCTGGAAGTAAATATACACAACTATTGTGCCAAAACTGTGGCGCAGAATATTTGAAATAAATTTATTAATAGTCTGCAAAGACTATTAACAAAGGCCATTAAGACTATGAATTGTGAAACGCTATGCAAGAACTCCTTTAAATGTATCTTGTGATATAGTAATGGAAGAGATAGTTCAAATCTCGTTCGCGGGGAGCGGTGGTATGTATCATTATTACTTGGGTGTTGCCAAGGTATTACAAGACAACTTTCACCTCGACAACGTAATATTTGGCGGCACTAGTGGTGGTTGCTTCCCAGCATTGTTATTAGTCCTAGGCAAAGATATCGATAAAGTACACTATGAGGTTAATCGTAAAATCCTCGAAGAAGCCGCAGATAGTTGGCTGGGATCTCTATTTAGATGGAATGCTATTACACGCAAGTATATAACAGAGTTTCTAGATGACGACACTCACGAACAGGTCAACGGTCGATTACACCTCAGTATGACAAAGGTACGTCCATGGGGAAATGAAGTTGTATCAGAATGGGAATCAACAGAAGATCTGATACAATGTATACAGTGTTCTAGCTTTATTCCTCTTATATTTGAGTTCAAGGTGTGGCACTGGCATCGTGATGCTCGTTATATAGACGGCGGGATAACAAATAACAAAGTACATGTCCATCCTGACAAACCACATATCTATATTACAACTACAATGTGGAGAGAGGCTAGTTATAATTGGTTATGGTGTTATACAGACTTGATGTGGGCTGAGCAACTGTACAAGTGGGGTAAGGAAGATGCTACTGACCACCTTCACGAGCTTGCTGAGCACCTGCGAGTTAAGGATAGTTCGCTGCTCAACCGGGCGAGTGAATCCATTGTAATAACTGACAGTGAAGAAGAATCTAAAGATATAAATATCGATTGATAATGAGTGAAGATGAGCCTTTTTATGCACTACTAATAGCCGAATGTGAAAATGGTGTTACTGGAGAGACTAAAGTGCTTACCTCCCATTTTAAATTTGCAAATGAGGATTTATGGAATACGCACAATGATTATCAATTTGATGACTTGATTGAGCAATTTAACGACTGGTTATCTGCTAATGGTTATAAAAATTGGTATGTCAATGATACTATTGAAACAGTTCGTAGACTCAGCGCTACAAATGCTATTGCTCCTGTTGTTGTATTAGATTAAGATTCTCGTTCGAAGAATCTTTTTCAAAAGGCTCGTCAAAAGAAGAATCAATTACGATCACAATGGATCCCAGTACCGCCAATGCAAATATCGCACTTACACTACCGACGATTTGATATGGCATATCAAATACCATATCTTATTAAATATAGATCACGATACGCTTAAGATCTTATGGACATTTAAAAAAAAGGGCGCCAATACTTTATATTATGGCTGAAGTCCCATCAAGTTGGAGTAAAACTTTTAAAAGACTCAATATTCATAAAACTACTTGCAATAAGCAGTTTGATGCTCTTAAATATATGATAGAATATAGATCCGTGAATAGTTTTAAATATGACTATAGGGATATTGATGGTGCTATATATACGGTGGGGTTCCGAGAACGGAGTACCGATAAATTGGTTGTAACTCATAAGCATGATATTGTATATAATTTTGCATCTGCCAAAAAGTGCAAGCTCGCATTGTATATAGATAACGCTTTAATTTATGAAGATTGTACAAACCTACCGATGGAGTATGGTATTCATGTATCAACATTGCCATTTAGTGAGGTTAAAATAATTCCTGAAATTACTACAAAAATCTCGTACCAGGCTATTATACTTGATAACAAAATTATAAAAGATTTGGATTCTCAACATTATGTTACCATAAACAAAGGAACTATTCTCAAAAGATTGCAAAATCCCGAAATACCTATTGGTGAATATTTTACCTATCAAGATGCTGATCTTGATAAATGTGGCGTTAGTAGATACTACACCTCGAAATATGGTTTTGAAGAAGAGAAAAAAGTACTCAAATTTATAGCTAAAGAAGACTTTACTTGTGAAAGGAAAACTGCCGTAAATGCCATTGATAATTGGTCAAGCGGGGTACCTTGCAAGTGTAAAGGTGGTGAAGATATCTTATATATACATTTTAATTCCAAACTTGCAAACTATTCAGTATACTTGGTGCAGATTTAATATGGAAAGAAATAAGTTTTAAAATACTAAAATATACAATTTAAAAGTTGTATATTTTGAGTTTTATGTTGATACATTTTACCGCTTTTGCATAACGTATTTGATAATAATCTCGGCTACTATCAATGGTAATAAAAAATATGTCCAATCGAAAATATAGTCTAAAATTCCTTTAAATTCGTATTCAAATGGATCATAATCCCCGATATAAGAAAATAAATATAAAATTCTATAAAACAGAGGTGCTATTCCCAAGGCGAAAGTTCTAACAGCCCAATTCCGATGTTTATCCTTCTTTCGATAATATCCATAATACCACGTGATTGAACCAAATGTGAATAGTAAGATTCCCGAAGTAGCAAATGCGATATCCATTACGATACCACCAACAGTACCATTAACACATATAAATATTAACCCCGCTAATGATGTAATTAGACAGCAAGACAGGTATATTCTGCCATTCCATTTATGAATTATATTTTTTCTGAAATATGGGATAAATTGTATTGGCCCAATAAGCATAATAATAATACCACCTATAAAGTGTGTTACGATTAATATTTTATGTGTGAGGGGATATTCTAATTTGGGCAAGGTATTAACATTTTTGTTTAAATTAGTGAAATACGTGTCAATTATATAATATATAAAGTATAGTCCTAGGAGCCATATTATGAGAATACATAAATATGCTAATTTATCTTGAACTGGTTTTCTTTTTTCATTAACAGTACATTTACTATCATTATTTTTGGCATCTAGTAGTGCAATATCACATGCAATTTCGTCCCATGCAGCATTATTTAATTGTTTTTCTTTCAAAGTATCAATACTGTCATTATCATAAGGCCAAAATGTATAAGTAGTAGCCATTTAGTATCTACTCAATTAAAAGTGACTTTTTCAATTTTAGAATTAATTTGGCCATTCTTGATTCGCAGATCCCGCATAAACCAATAACGATACCGCCCGGAATCGAACCAGGTCCTTCTCCGCGACAGGGAGGTATGCTCCGTACACCACAGTACCAGTTGTCTATATAGACCACTGGTAATAAAAGAAATAGAACAAAACATTCATCAAACTAATGATAACATTTTATTTACTATTAGTAATGATCCACGATCAATTATGTTATACTCGCGAGGCAAAGCCTCGCTCCGTCCCCGCCATCGGCGGAACCCCGCCATGTAAGTATGCTTTTATATCCCTAATACTATTTGGTTTGAGTGTGTTTGTATGGAATGCATATATGTTCACCAAAGGTGATGACTGGATCGCCCAGGATCCGTTTAATAAGAAAATTGTTGATTGGCCATTACTTGAAAACTGTTGCAGTTGGTGGCCGTTCCTACATTTCATCGGTTTCGCACTTTTAGGCTGGTTGTTTCCAAATTGCTGGGGTTTATTATTCATCGGTGGAATTTTTTGGGAGCTTTTAGAAGTAGTAATGAACTATCTCACCAAAGGCACTGTTATAAAACAACCAATGCGTGTTACATCCCAAAAAGTTGAGTATAGCGATGTCTGGTGGGCAGGAAGTTTCAAGGATATTCTCTTTAACGCCGCTGGCATCTTTCTCGGCCGTACCTTGCGCCTCCAGCTTAATCCGCCATCGTGATCTATAGTGATTCAGAAGAATCGGTATCACTGTCCATGATTTCTATTCTTGCAATGTGTTTTTGTAATTTCTTAATTTTCCGTTTGAGTGAATGGATTACCTTATCTTTATGTTCGCTGACACATTGCTCATAATTAAAAAAATCACAACTTGGTTTATGCATACTCATACATATAGGATCAATACAAATAGTCATATCACATCTTTCATAAGTAGGTTTGTATCTTCCATGATCACCTGATAATATGCACCTATAACATACAGCCTTTGCGCATATATCACAATGATTATCATCCCCTTCATATATTTCTTTATCACATACACCACATTTTTTCATTATCGATTTGTAACATTTTACACAGCACATAGATATATCTTCATAACTATTTTTATAGTATGATGATGTTAGATCACCACAATGTTGACATGGTTCGTGCATATACCAGTCTTTAAGACTACTCATTTTAATTAATGCGAGTAATTCTTTATATTGATTAATCATCATAGTGTGGTAAGGTTAAATGATTTAAAAGACACTTGACAAAAAGTGTAATGTCAAACTACGTTTACAAAAAAACTTACCGTGGTCCGGTCAGAGCGGCTATATTGGATTGGAGCGGTACAACTGCTGACGCATATGTAATTGCCCCAGCTGTTGTATTTGTAGAGGTTTTTAGAAAGTTTGGTGTTCCTATCACCATGCAAGAGGCGAGAAAGCCAATGGGATTAAGAAAGGATCTCCATATTAAAGCTCTTACTGAAATTCCACGAATTAAACGAGCGTGGAAAGACAAGTATGGAAAAAATCCTGATCAGACTGATGTTGATGAAATGTTCAAGGATTTCGTACCAATGCAGTTGGCGTGCTTGAGAAAGTACACCACGCTATTACCTGGAACGGTAGAGACAGTCAACAAGCTGCGTACAGAGCTACACGTCAAGATTGGTGTGACCACTGGATTCACAAAAGAGATGGTTGATGTTCTTTTGGAAGAGGCTGCACTACAGGGATACATTCCTGATGCCAGTGTCGCTGGAGATGAGGTTGAACATGGTGCGAGACCTAAACCATTTATGGTATATAGAAACCTGGATCTCCTGGATGTTCACCCTATCCAATCAGTTGTAAAGGTTGACGATACGGTCTCTGGATGTAATGAAGGGACTGAGGCAGGATGCTGGAGTGTGGGGATTGCTCGTTGGAGTAACTATATGGATGTGGATAGCCTAGAGGATGCTGAAAAGCTAACTCCAGAAGACATAGAGTACAAGTTGAAGATTACGCGTGAGATACTTGAAAAGAGTGGCGCTCATTATGTGATTAATGAACTATCAGAACTGCCAGATGTGATAGAAGATATCAATGAACGACTTGCTCGGGGTGAGTCACCCTAACGGCCTTTGGACGTTCGCCTCCGGCTCTCTAAAGGCCCCAAACCTAGCCTCCGGCATAAGTACCCCAAACCTATGTCTTGAGATACATTTAGTATAGTAGTTTACTATACTACATGTTTTTGGTTTGTTTTTTTTTGGCCTGCTTTTTGCGTTAGCAAAAAGGAGAAAATGTGATTGCATCGCGAACCATCATTCCATCGTAGAATCCTCCTGCAAAGAATACCCGATCTCCCATAGAAGCTCCTACAAGAGCAAAAGAAGGCTTTGTAAGAGTTACATGCTCTCTCGTTACGTTGGAACTACTTATTAATTCCACGCTAGCCAAAGCAGGTGTTCCTGCATGTGTAGGTGGCCAAACGTAGCCACCAGCTACCACAATATATTTGTTCGAAAGCGTGGCGGCGGCTGCATCATAACGAGGAGTATTAAGATGCATCTCTGAGCGGGAGAAACCCTTGTGTACATCAAAAATGTCTATTATGTCGGATGATTGGGTGGGTGTTGATCCTCCAATAAAGAATACTTTGTTTGCTAATGTTGCTGCTGATAAACCTCCACGAGCTGTTGATAGACGGTAGACTACCTTGGAGAAATTGAGGGTCTTCCCATTAAAAACAAGTACTGCATCAGATGCACAAAAAGCGAACTTGTTCCCACAGGATCCTCCTCCAAGAATGACAATGTCATCACCATATTTAGTTATGGCCGCACCTGTAACGCCGGGTACTCCTTTGGGAAACGGAAATAGGCCGATATTTTCTCTTTTATGTACATCTATAATCTCTGCACTCGCAGAATGAGTATCATTTTCAATACCCTCTCCCACTCCTCCCGCCACAAATGCTAGACGCCCAAACCCTACCGCACTGGCTTGCACGCGGGAGGAGTTGAGAATATTCTTTACGGTAGTCCAATTTTTGTACCTGGTATCATAAAAATCGGCTGATCCGTACGGACCAAGAACTCCTCCCATGAAAACCATTATTGAATCTGCGGCTGCTGCAGAAGCATCAAGACGTTCTGTTGATAGCTGATCGGTTCTATTCCAAACCCCATCCACAAAAAAATCTGCACTATCGCCAGTCATAAGTCCACCCCTAACACAAATAATATTTTTCCATACCGCTATGGTTGTGTCAACACGAGGAACTGAGAGCGACGAGTTTGCGCATGTCTTGAGCGTATCTCCAGAAATTTCAAGGCTAGTTACTGAAAATGGACAGATTATTAAAACCAAAAGCAGCTGCGAAAGATTCATCATTGTTACACGTTCTTTTGCTCTACAATCTTTAGTTTCATATTATTCAGTTTTAAAGATTAGTTACAAACTCAAGATAATGTCTATATACGAAATACGTATATAGATACAAAAAGAGTACTCAGAGCGTATTGCGCTCTTCCACCCCCATATACATGCGGCAGGAGTTGAACCTGCTAAGCTATACGCAGCGGATCTTGAATCCGCCCCCTTATCCGATTGGGTACGCATGTGAGATTCCAAAAGAATCCCGCATGTTAACAAGCTACATTGTTGCATAACGCGCTCTACCGCTGAGCTAAGTAGCATTAGCTGCTACTGAAGGAATCGAACCTCCGACCACGACCTCTGAAAGGATAACAGTATAGCTGAAGTAGCTTTCATGCTTGGGGACCGGATGGGACTTGAACCCACATCACACAGGTTGACAGCCTGGTGCTTTGCCGATTAAGCTACGGACCCAATTGCGCGCGCGCGCAAGACGGTGACAGGACTTGAACCTGCATGGGCGAAAGCCCATTGGATTTCGAATCCAACGTGTATACCAATTCCACCACACCGTCAATAGTCAATATTACTACTGAAGGTAAAAAGTACGTAACTCTATCCCAAATTATCATAAACATCCTTAAAGAGATCGAACCGTCAATCTTAATGAGTAGAGTTTGGAAATTTAGTACTGAAGAATTTGCTGAGTTTGTTGCACAGGCTACATCCTGGGCAAATCTATCTGAAACTCTTGGTTATAAACGATCCTATTACCCTAAACCTCTTAAGAATAGAATTCTAACAGATGGGCTGGATATATCACATTTTAAACATAAACCTACCAGAAGTCCATCGCCTACACAAAAAACTCCTATTGAGGAATTTCTTGTTGCCAATAGACATGTGAATTCATCACCCTTCAAGAAACGTTTGCTTCGTGAGGGGATACTTGCAGAAATTTGTGCACTTTGCAAAATAGGTCCTAAATGGAATGGTAAAGATCTAGTTCTTCAATTAGATCATATTAATGGAGATCATAAAGATAACAGATTATCTAATCTACGTATATTGTGTCCAAATTGCCATACCCAAACATCTACTTTTTGTACACGTAACGTAAAAAAGGACCCTTCGGTATGTCCAATTTGTAAGGGGTCCAAACAGAAAAAATCTAAGCAATGTCAAACTTGTTACCAAAAATCACGATCTAGTCCAGCCAAATGTATTGATTGTGATTGTGAGAAAAAAATCAATGATAATCCTCGTTGTATAGATTGTACGCCTAAAAGACACACCAAGATATCCAAACATTCGAAATGTATTGATTGTGGTTGTGACAAATCTCGTAATAAAAGCATTCGCTGTATAGATTGTGCATGTGCAAAAAGACTTCCTATTGAACAACTACCCTGCCCAATTTGTAAAGGACCTAAACAGAAAAGATCTAAACAATGCCAAGCTTGTTATCGAAAAATAAAGACAATATGTATTGATTGTGGAGATGACAAAGAGGATAATGGTAATTACCGTTGTGATTATTGTACGCCCAAAAAAGTAATAACGCAATCAATATGTATTGATTGCGGCTGCAATAAAGAGAGCAAACAAGGAACTCGATGTATAGATTGTTCACATGCAAGAACACGGCGTACTGAGCGACCACCCGAAGAACAACTTAGAGCCGAGATAGCCAAACTAGGCTATTGTGGTACAGGTCGTAAATATAACGTGTCTGACAATGCTATCAGGAAATGGTTGAAAAACTACAAGTAAAGTACCTCTATATACAGAAAATGTATATAGAAGTAAAAGATTGGCAGCGGTGGGATTCGAACCCACGAAGCAATTATGCAAGAGGGGTCCTAAGTGATTTTTCTTCTTAAGCCTCTCCCCTTTGACCACTCGGGTACGCTACCTGACTGACAAACTACCATGTTTTGTTCACAATTGAGGTTTTGAATGGCTGAGGTAGTTTTGGTTACAACTTTATGCAAGTTGCCAGCAACAGTATCTGTAATTTGCTGATCAAGTCTATACAGACTTTGGGTTGACTGTCTGGTTAGTCTGACCCCAACATTCTAACTAAAGGATGTTTCTTGACCGGATGGTTTTACCGGCTGCACGAGCAACGTGATTCCCGAGAAAAAAGATGTAATAATCAGTATCTATAGATGTTGCTGATGAAACCTTGGCGAGGCAGTAAGGACCTCTACAGATTTATGGATTGACAAACTACCATGTATATAAAAACTTTGCTATATTGAGTGGCTGAGGTAGTTTTGGTTACAACTATGTGCCAGTTGTCAGCATTTCTTATTGAAGCTTGTATTGCTGATGGGGACCTCGCGTTCCCCATGCGGGGTACCGCAGATGTTCCTGAAACCTATACAGATTTCTGGTTGACTGTCTGGTTAGACAATCTTTGACAAACTACCATGTTTTGTTCATACTTGAAATTTTGAATGGCTGAGGTAGTTTTGGTTGCAACTGATTTCGTTGGTTCTCGTGAGAACCAAAGCGAAACTTGCCAGTTGCCAGCCTATTGAATATGATTGCTGATGAAACCTATACAGATTTCGGTGGAAGAGTAAATTACTCTAGACAAACTACATGAAACAGTGCGGACAGGACTCGAACCTGCGACCTTCGTTTTCCTAAACGAGTGCTCTACCAACTGAGCTACCATACCTAATGGCTGAAGTAGTTTTAAAATAGGGATACCTGGAATTGAACCGGGATTGCTGCCTTATCAGGACAGTGTTCTAACCGTTGAACTATACCCCCAATAGTCCCTTGAGACTATTGGGTGTTTGGGGCACGGTGGGACTTGAACCCACAACCACACGGATCAAAAGTCCGGCGCTATACCGTTAAGCTACGCACCCTTTAAACAGTTTATAGTCATATTTAGGACATAGGGCCTGCCTGGACTTGAACCAGGAACCTTTGGTTCTGCAAACCAGTGCTCTGCCAGTTGAGCTACAGACCCCATATACCTTTTAGTATATGGGGACATTTTTCTCGCCGCCATGGATTGAACATGGGACCTGATGGACTACAGCCATCCGCTCTACCACTGAGCTACGACGAGTTTTCAAACAGTTTATAGTCATATTTAGGACATAGGGCTTGTCAGGGAATTGAACCCCGGTCACCTGCTCCCAAAGCAGGTATACTACCACTATACTAACAAGCCTTACGAGGCACGGTGGGACTTGAACCCACAGCCACCGAGTTAAAAGCTCGGCGCTCTACCTTAGAGCTACGCGCCCCATATACCTTTTTAGTATATGGGGGCATTTTTCTCGCCGCCATGGATTGAACATGGGACCTGATGACTATGCGCCATCCGCTCTGCCACTGAGCTACGGAGAGACAAACAGTTTAAGTCATATTTAGGACATAGGGCACGGTGGGACTTGAACCCACAGCCACTGAGTCAAGAGCTCAGCGCTCTACCTTGGAGCTACGCACCCCATATACCTTTTAGTATATGGGGAGTTTATAGTCACGGCTCTGCGAGGAATCGAACCTCGGTTAGATGATTAACGGTCATCCGTACTGCCACTGTACTACAGAGCCTAATGTTCTTCAAACATTAGGCGCTTATTTCGGTACGAGGAATTGAACCTCGGGCTGCAGGGCGAGGGCCTGCTGTGTTACCATTACACCACACCGAAGATAGACTGTTAAGTCTATCTTCAGTAATCGATGCCGGGAGTTGAACCCGGGACTCTGGGGTGAAAACCCAAAGTGTTACCATTACACCACACCGATATAGAACCAACAGGTTCTATATCGGCAAGACAAGACCGATCATCGCGTTTGATGCGACATTTGTAAGTCATGGTTTTGTTCCATCAAACATCCTAAAAAATCAATTTTCTATTTTTGTTCCAGAGATCGCAAATGTCACCTTAGAGCAGGGTCAAAGATGCCCTTCGCTCAGGACATCCCCGGCAGGGCTCGAACCTGCAACCGCTCGTTCAGGAAACGAGTGCTCTTCCGTTAAGCTACGAGGATTTGTATATTAAACGGTATACAAATCATCTTGTTAATTTCGACCAACTTGTAGTCTACAATTATATACAATATTATTTTTTTAAATCAGTTTTTAAACTCTGCGGATCAAATATGCGGGGTTGCGCCCCCGCAGACGACGCTTGCTCTGCTAAGAGACATGCTGTATCTTAGACTCCCCGCTTGCTCTGCAATGATCTGCTAAGAGACATGCTGTCTCTTAAACTCTCCGCTTGCTCTGCAATGATCTGCCAGAGGCACGAGGGTTTAAGGGACCGAAGGTCCTTTATAACCTGCCTATAGCCATTAACACAAAGTACTTTAGATGTGGAAGGTTCTTGGCAGGGTTATCCTGGCGATACTGTGCAATATACTCTTCACAATAATCTAATAGTATCATTTTCTGCTCGGGTGTGTACTCTCTTAGCTGATCCTCACACGTAATCGCAATATAATGTCTATATGTAAACAACATACTGTCTTATAGGAACCACAGTTCCTTTAAAACTAATTTTCAAAGGACGTTCCGTCCTACTTTTAACAAAAGTAGATCAAAAAGGATGCGCTAGCGCATCCTCCGTGGCCCGCTTCGGTAAGCGGTTTCGAACCTCGGGCTGCCCTAAATGGTACAAATCAATTTACTTTATGGTCTAGGTCTTTGACCCCAATTCTAACGCCAAGGTAATCAAGTCGTGAGTCGCTACTTCAGGTAGTTGTTCGACACGAGGATTCTCAACATTAAGCACCGTCTTGCTCCAATCAGCTGGAATCTCTGTGTATCCATAAAAAGCCCCCAACAACGCACCTACAATACATCCATTAGTATCGGTATCGCCACCCCGAGTTATAGTTCTGATCAATGAATGTTCAAAAGACTTACTGTACAATAGTTCAAAAAATGCTAGTTGTAACGCTACTCCAAGGTAACCCTGTCTACTTTCGTCAGGGTAGATGGGATCCCGGTTGTGAGCTACTGCTGGGGTGGCTTGCTCTTTGGAGTCTGCTATAATCTGCTTGATCAGGTCAGTCTCTGCACCTTTAAGGGCTTTTTCCCAAATCAACTGTCGGGAGTCACCACGAATTGCATTTCTAATCGCCATAACGTATACTCTACAGGCGTCTCGAGCAATAGGATTGGGGTTAGTTAATTTGCAAATGTCCGCGGCAAAGTCAGCAAGCTCCTTATCAATATACATTACTTTACCATCCACCGGTAATACACCGATCAATGCGATAGGACTAATCTTCGTCAAACAGCCGCTGCTAAGACTATCCATATTCTCTTGGGCATTAACCATCATCTCGCGGTGGATCTCCTCAATAGGGATATCGCTGTTGATCCCGGAGAATGCTGTTTTAGTTTCATTCCCAATGTTAAACGGGTCCGAAAAATACCAGTCCAAAAAGGCGTTAGCAACATAGAATAAGCCCACCTGAGACACTCCAGGTAGCCTCCTAGCCAACATTAGCGCGAGTTCGGTATCATCTGTAATCTGACCCGGAAGCAGCAGAAACGGACCACCCCCAAGCATTGGGAGGTGCCCGTTGGGAAGGGTATCTCGCTCTACACCCTTCTCTGCTGCAACAGCCGATGAAAACTCGTAGCGTGTACCAAGGGCATCCCCGACGGCTTGGCCCATTAGTGCACCTATCACTCGGTCTTCCATTTGTTTGTACGAAGGTTCGGCGGAGCTTTTTGAATGAGTGCTTGTTAACAACATTGAGCGACTTAAATCAATTTTGCCTGACTGACCTGTACCCGGCGTGTCCTTTGTTTCAATCTTTATCCAAAATATATCGGTATGTTCCTTGAAAACCTTGTCCATGCCAGGAATCTTGAATGTATGGGCTGGAGATTCAGAGAATGTTAGTTTGTACTCTGGGAACTCCTCCTGGAGCATCAACTGTGTCTCAGCCCAAGGGCGCGCGTAGTCGCCAAACCCGCCAATGCGCCAACAATTAGGCAACAACCACTCCGACGGACAAATTATAAAAGTATCAACATCTATTGGCGAGTCAAGATCTTGTTGATAATGCCGGCGCTTCATGATTGTCCGCTCTTTAAAGGTTTTTATCTTGTTCTCTACTGCCATCTGTGCACATACCCCAAAGTCGAACCAATCTGGATCCGTTGTAAAGGGTTTCCGTATTAGATGTGTATAATATAAAAATCGCTTATTATTCATACAGTACTTATACTTTGAACATTTAAAAGTTCATTTTCTATAGTTTAATGACTGAACCTAGCGATTTTGATACACTAGTTGATGTGATTGCTATTATTAGCAACAATTGCAACGTAACTACCGAATCTATCGGTGAAGCCTATAATCTCATCGAAAACAATGACACTCAGATTGTAAAGCTTCCTAATCAACTCCTTAAAGATTTACTTTTACGACGTTTGGACGGTAGCTTTGGTATTCTGGTGGACACTATCAATAACTTTCGTGACCTTGAAGGAAAACCCCTTGGTCATTTAGATACCGACCAAGGAAAAGTACCAATACCACGCTTTTGGCCCACTAACGCATTAATGACTAAAAAATATGGTTTGCCACGTCGGGAAGGCTGTGAGACACTTATTGTAGATGGCTACGTGTTAAGCAGCCATTGGAACGATAAAGTTATTGCTACCATCGATAAATTGCCTTGTTATGAGACTTATGGATTTGAATAATTACTTTAAAAATACGGTGCAGTATATAAAATGTCTAATACACAAGAAACCGCATGTCCAGTTTGTGGTACTAAGTATATAGGAGAACATACTGTTGTATCCCCCAACCCAGACTTGGTAATGAATGTTCGTGAATGTACAAATCAGCACAGTTGGGGATCCCCACTGTACCCCAGAAGCATATCTGAAGCCCCTACTGATCCACCAGCATTTGAGAATGTCTACCGACCACTGTATGATACCCAAGAGCCAGTCAAGAGATTATTCAAGTCTTAGACCCCGCATAAAATTGAATACCTGGCGCTAATGTAACCAAATTATACACAATGGCGATACAAGAGAAGCGCAGCATTTCTGAGCTACTAAATAACCAACCCAATGGGGTCAGGATTGGTTGTGGACGATACCGCAGTACAGATGTCCTCAATGTACCATTCCATCACTTGTCACGACGCCAACAGATTGAACAGATCGAGTCGATGCTCGAATGCGGCGTAGCCTGGATTGAGCTACAACGTGAACTGTACTTGGTATGCCACAAGACTACTGCTCAGGTGAGACATGATTTTGGTATCATTTATGAGTCTTGAATTATCTTGATCACTTGTAATGGCAATTATTAGTGGATTTAAAAGTACAAACATTTGGAAGGCCTTTATACTTAATGCTCTGGCCACTAGTATTGCAATTGTATTTGCGCTGGAAATTAAAATGCGCTTTGACACCTATGTAGACAGCCACGGGAATGAAATCCAAGAAGTAACCAACCCAACCAGCTTTTTTATGACCTTTATAGCTACGTTTGCGGCTACGTTCTTCGCTTACACCGTCCTACACGTGCTTTTTGGTTATGGTACTGGTCAGTTAGCTGATTAAATGTAACTTTCTTTTAATGCTTTAATAAGCATTAAAAGCTATACCCTCAAAAGTATACTCGCAGCGCTCTGCGCTGCTCCGTCAGGCAAACAGTGCCACTTTGCAATCAACTTTACCATTGCAGTGTTAGTGTCACCACCCAATACTACCAACTGTAGATCACAAACCTTGGCTGTACGGAGACGTGAAAGCAGTTCTGCAAACAATAATTTCCCATATCCTTGGTTTTGATAACCTTTATTAATAGAAATAGTCCATAACCATCCATTAGCACCAGTTATAGTGTAGGTACAAAAGCCTATTGCTTTCTTGCCTATACCTATATACAACCAAGTTATTTCCTCTTCCTGTCGCTCCCAGAACCTTACGGTCATTATCTCAGTTTACTTGTAATGAGGACATTTCTCCTTTAGTCCATTTAGGTATGGACATTTTTCAGTAAAGAACGGACACTTATTCCGTTCCGTGTTTTCGGGCATTGGCAGCTCCTTGTTGTAGTGAGGGCACTTTTTCTTGTACTCATTCAGAAATGGGCACTTTTCAGTAAACAGTGGACAACTATCTTCCATTGCTCTTAATCAAGATTATTTTGATCAAATATTTCTAGTTAAAATGCTCATTAGGACCATTTGAAGCAAAATGAGTATTGAGGCGGGATTCATAGACATTTTAAAATGAATACCGACAATATTTTTACTATGGATACCCCTAATGGTGAAGTAACAGCAGACTATAGTGTGATGGATCGCATTAGAGCGGCCGCAGAGGAGGCAAAGAAGGATCTGGCCGCACCACCAGCAGTCTTGGTAGTTGAAAAGTTGTCCGGTAAGACTCTAATCGTTAATATCGTTGACGACAGGTTGGTGATCTATCATCAAGTTCCTGGACAAATGAATGATGGACTAGAAAAACTGTATGATGAGCCTACCAATAAATATCGGTCAGTTCTCTTCTTGTATTGTAAAGAGTGTCGGATCTTTGTCATGTCTAAAGTTCTAAAGTTGACGATTATCCAGTGTAACGAGTGCCAGCTCAGTATTCGTGGAGGCGTTATTGGCCTGGTCGAGCTATTCCGTTGTACAAACACCAATGTAGACATTCGTTCTACCTTTCCACTCCTCACATCAGAATTATGCAGTAATGTACATATGTATCAACGTATGGATGAATCTGTTTACGGTATCATCGGTGGTTCAGAGTGTACTATTAACAAGGTCGATCCTAATACTGGTCAACGTCTAGAGAGCTACTCGGTGGAGGATCTCTTTGGTAGTCGGAGGTTCTATCACTTGTCTTCAACTGGGATGCAGTGGATTGAAGAACCGTACATACTTAACAGTATTACACCACATCTTATGGCCCTTCCTCCAGATGAAGGTACAGATCCTGAATTGCCGTTTGGTCAGACTCCGCCTAGTGTAGGCATGTTCACCTACATTCCCTCTAATCGCAATAAGGTACAATTAGCACCAGGACCAAATACCTGCGGTTGGCAGGGGTAGGCCTTTCATTACTTATAGCTCGCGCTTTAAAATAATATTTTAGTTTATTAATGGATACCATTTACAAACTCAAACAAATTTATGAGTCACTAAACCCGGAATACCTCGTCGAGTTATCCAGCTATCATGGTTTGGAGGATAGTGAACATAATAATCTGGCTTGGATGATGGTTATTGACACCATAAAGCACCAACGCTCACAGATGCCTCCTGTGAACGTGTATTTTGATTGTAGTTCCGGAATGTTGGGCACTGTGTGTGACCTGTTAGATGTAGACAAGGACAGCAAGAAGATTGCTAGTGTTACTTATCAAGAATACAATGGTAGTAGCATCTCCAAAGTGTATCCAAAGCGATATACAAAACTGGCTAGTACCATGGAAGAACATGGTGCAAAACCTAAAAAGACTATTTACTATGACCGTATTGATGTTATGGAACCATATCAAGGCCAAGGCTGGTCATCGCGTATTAATTGCACATTTTATCGTAACTGGTCTGATGAGGGTTATACTCATGCCCTTTTAAAAGATCAAGCCGACATTGGTTATTGGGAACACCAGATTGTGGACAAAGGAATTGGTGCGAAGATTCCGCAGGAGGGTCATGAGAGCTTATATTTAATCAATCTTTACAACGCAACAAAGTTGGAATGTGACACTATTAGCTACCATTAAGTATGTAAAGTTTGACTTTTTCGCTTTAAATAATTATAATAGTTATTAGTAACATGCCAGCAAAATGTCCACCAGGTAAGATTCGCCGCAAGGCGTATACTCGTAGGGATGGGACTTATGTCAAAAGTACTTGTGTCCCTGACAAAGGAAAACCCGGCAAGACCCCTGCCAGAAAGAAGGTGCTTCCAAAACCTACAGCGGGTAATTTAAGCAAATATGGCTATTCTAATGTTAAGAACACCAAAGCTGCAGTTCGACGAGCTGCATTGCTAAAGGGTGTTAAAGATGCAGGCTACGCTACTATCATTCGTCGCGTGAATTTGGTCGCCAACTATAACACGCTCAGCGATCCAAGGGTCCACAAGATTATGCGTAGCGATATCGCTTGGATGCAGAAAAACCTTGCTCAAAAATACTCCAAGACCGCCAAGCGCAAGGCATCGCGTAAAGCGTCCCGCAAGGTGTCCCGCAAGGCATCCCGCAAAGCGTCCCGGAAGGCGTCTCGCAAAGCGTCCCGGAAGGCGTCCCGTCGTGCGTCCCGGAAGGGCAAGCTGCTCAAGGCTGGTACCAAGAGCATTAGTGGTCGTAGCCGTCAGCTATACCATGTCCC
>SDBT01005920.1_pt1 | contig 20447 bp, 21 predicted proteins | sample 2277101 | NCBI WGS metagenome assembly SDBT01 (sample SAMN10404973, study PRJNA504765) | marine sediment metagenome | isolation source: marine sediment core GS10_PC15, 103 cmbsf | place: Arctic Ocean: Southern Knipovich Ridge | collected 2010 | reverse complement strand
CATTCATTCTCTTCTTTTTTTTTTGCTCTTGCGTCTATTTTTTTATTTCTTTAATTGACTTTTTTGCAATGCTTTGTTCTGTTTTTAACAATTTTGTAATCATTTTTTCGCTTTTAAGTTTTTCTATTTTACCTTTTTTTCTTTTTTTTGTTTTTTCAATTTTTTTTGTTTTTTTTCTTTTTTTTGTTTTTTCAATTTTTTTCTTTTTTCCTTTTGGCAACAGTGCAATTTTTTTTGGAATGTCTTTTTTGTTTTTTTTCACAAACTTTTTTTCCTTTTCCTCTGCCGTTCTTGTTTCTGTAAGTAGTTTTTCTTCTCTTTTTCTCGCTTTTTGTTTCTCTTCAATTCTTGTAATATATTTTTCCATCTTACTTGGATGAATTTTTTTCTTATCCTGTGTTTTTTCAGTTTTAATTTCTTTTTTTTTCGCGAAAGTTTGTTCTTTCGGCTTTTTAGTAATAACTTTTAAGTCAATTTTTGGCTTTTTATAAATGTCTTTTTCTACAGGCCTGTTTTCATATCTTGTCGCAACCGGCCATTTTTTTGCTTCTTTTGCTGAAATTTCAACCTGTTTTTTTATTTCTTCACTTTTGCTTTTTTTTGATTTTTTTATTCCAATTTTTTCAAGAAATGATTTAAACTTTTGGCCTATTGAATTGTGTTTTTTTGCAGATATTTGCGGCTTTTTTTCAATGGATAAAAGATAGTCCTTCCATGCATTTCCCTTGCTATTTGCGTCTTTTTTTCCAACCATTTTTTTCTCAACTACTTATGTTTTTCAAAAATATATAAATGTCTACTCTATTAAGTATTTATAAAATTTAAATGTTCCTAAAACCTTCTTTGTGCAACTATTTTGCATTTTTATACTCGTTTAAGTTTTATTTGTCCTAAGTCATTCCAGCTTACTTTTACTGTGTAAATGCTTCCAGAGTACGCATTTAATCCGCTTGGTCCGATTTCAGTCATGCCTTCAAGGGTTTCGTCTATTTTTGCCATAGTGCCTTCCATTATGATTGTGTCTTCTCCAGACAATTGTATTTCTAGGGCAATTACACCAAATTCCACAAAATTGTAGCTGTCAGAGTCTGGGCTGCTACATTGGCTTAGTGTTCCCTGGTTTACTTCCCTTCCTTCCACGCATTTGTGTATTATGCTGATTCCCTTCATTCCATCAGGCCATAGTATCTCTACAAATCTTGTATTTCCTTCACCTCTTGTGTAAACATCATTAACCGCGTTGGAAAGATTTGAAAGGGCGTCGCCTGTTTTTGAGGCTCTGATGCTTTGGCTGTAGTTTACATATGAAAAGCTGAAGATTATGGCAACTGCTATAAGAATAAAAGCTGTCAGGATAAGGTATTCTATTGCAATTTGTGCTTTTTTCATTATCAAAACCTTTTTTATATTTTTAATTTTGTTTCTAATTTTTTTTGTTACGTGCTTCTTTTTATTAGGAATCCTGGTTTTTCAACACTTATATCAAATCCGGTAAAATAAAACAGATCAATCGGTTGCTCAAAGGTTACTGTTAAATCAATATCAACGACAACTGGAAATTCACTTTCAATTTTTACTGGGGTTGTATCTCCTAAAAATTCTTTGCCGACTTTTATTCTCATTTCTTTTAGTTCGGTGTTTTTATATGTTTTAATCAATAGCCAATCTATTGTGTCTTCATCTGGATCAAAGTGTGTGCTTATAATTTCTATGCCTGTGGCGTCTGTTATCATACAGCCTCCTGGTGCAGGCTGTACTACTCCAGGACAATTTCTATTTCGTTCGTTTATAGTTATATAGACATATGGGTCAGGGTTGATTGGATCGTAAGTTGCATTTCCGCTTAAAGTGCCGGTTATTGCAGGTGTGTATGCTTCATATGTGCTTGTATTGATTGTTACATTAATGTCAATGCTGTTAAGGTCTGCGTAATCAAATCCTGTGCATTCATCCTCTGTAAAACTTTCAAGCGCCATTATTGGTCCATTGTTTACCCTGTATCTAAGGCACTGTGGCAAAATTACATAATCAAGGTTTGGGTACTCTGGCTGTGTATCATCCCATCGGTAATCTTGAATTGTGCTGGTGGTTATTGTAAGGTCGCTTTCCGGATCCTCATTTGCGTAAATGCTGTAAATGTTCAATGCGTCAATGTATGCTCTTAAAAGAGATTCTCTTGCAGGAAGCTCTTGGCTTAAAGTAATTCCGTTTTCTTGAAAGCTGTATTGAAAAGGCATGGCCCTCTGCTGCACTGTTTTTGCAAGACCTTCCTTGTTTAGGGAAACAACCTCTTCGTAGATGTTGTTGAAGGTATTGTTGACTCTGTCAAATGCCGCGTCATTAATGTTTTTACTTTCCTGCCGAAAATCTGTTTCCTTTGTTGCTTCGTGCAATGCAAGAACGCTTGTGGCAAGAAGAAAAACCATAAATGTTATGAACACGCCTTGTTTGTTCATTTAATGCCTCCTCATTTGTGCCACGTCCAATAATCCAAGACATAAACATAAGTTAGTGGAACTTCACAGTTCACTTTCTGGAAGTTATTTTCACTGCACTCCTTTAGGTCTCTTGCATCAAGTGTAGGATTAGGGTCGGTAGGTTGGTTGACATAAATGCATATCCAGCCACTGTCTGGAACATCTGTTTGGGCATTGGCATTTGCCAGTTCTGGTGGAACAGGTGCATCTGGAAGTGATGGATTAAGTGAGGGAATGCCTACAAACGCTTGATCTTCCACTTCAGTTGCTGTTTCGCTGTCACAATTACCGCCATCACCATGGAACTGAACGATATTCATAGGGCTTCCACCATCTTTAGTAATATCATTTTCAAGATTTATTTCCCCATATCCTTTATTCACAATCGTGTAGTCTAGTCTGACCTCGTCAGTTCCCCAAAAAGTGCCTCCATTGTACTGGAGTTCAAGGTCCTTGTATAGTATTGAAACGTCAGTAATTTCTCCTTCATCTATTTGAATCTGTGGCTGTGGAACACCATCAATCTCATAGTCCATTATTGTGCCTACAGGTGGGATTTGAACAGTTGTTGTTCCATCGTAGAATGTGTCACAGCCTTCAAAATCACATGGAACGTTCATTTTGAAGTCAGTGCTCCATATTCCGCCGACGATTGTTACTGTGTCAAATGTAAGAGTTTGGTCTCCGTTTGACCAACTGTGGCCCCAAGCTCCTGTCATGTCAAGCCAGCTTGTGTCAAAGTCTGAAGGAAAAGGCATAGTGATTGTCACACTTCCAACAGTTGGGTCAACGCCTGCCTTGTCTCCTATCTCTCTGGTAATGATGTTTAGTACAGTGTCTAAAGTGTCTTCACCACTTGCAGCCTGGCAAAAACCCCCTGTGCCATTAGACAAGTTAACAAAATCGCTGTTTGCGCAATTTTCTTGACCAATTTTCAAATCATTGCTAAAGTCAATGGTGTAATAGTAGACTCCAGGTATTGGATTCAAAGGGTCTGACAGATCTTGTTGTGAATCAATAATAGCATTCTCTATAGTGTATGTAGGAAGGTCCTCTGTATTGTCTGAATCTCCGTAAACTATTACAAACTTTGTGTGGTCTAACCAATCTTTTCTAAGCTCATCGTTAATTACACCATCTTTCATAATGGCATAGCTGTAATGGGGTTCATCTATGTCGGCAATAAATTTATCCAATTGTTTAAGGTGGCTTACGAGAGGAGTGCCAAGGTCTTTTGCATCCCTTAATCCATTAATTTTCACTTCAGAACCGTCTCCTGGTGACGTGTTGTTCAATCCAACTTCGGCATAGCCGTATTTGTCACGCATCTCTGTTGGCAAGTCAGATCCTGCCCCCTTCCATTCTGCTCTTTGTGTAAATTCTGTAACCAAAACCTTTGCAATGTCAACTTTTGAAATAGGCTGGTTCCATGCTCCAATAAGGGTTGCTTCAGTTTCATCAAAATGATTGTTTTCTATATATTTGACTTTAAAGTGGTAGTCTATTCCGCTTATGTTTTGCACATAAACCTGCCAGTCTCCTGCTTCGGCTTTGGCTGAGCCAAGGGCAAGATAATCATAGTATTTTCTGCTGTAATAATAGGCCTTTACTGACTGTGCTGCTGCACTGCCAACTGCATATTCATTGCATACTAAGCTGTTTTGCTCTGTTGTTGCCTTTTCAAAGCCGTATTCAATAGGTGTTGGAAGTGTTGGACTTTTAATATAAAATTCAGGACAGTCTACTCCTTCTGTGCATTCTCCTTCCCATGATAAGACAATGTCAAAAGCTCCAACCGGATCTCCGACAAGCGTAAAATCAAGATTTGGTTCGGGCGAAAACGTTGGAGAAATAGATCCTGTTTCATCAACGTCTTTTATTGGGGTTTCTGCCCTGCCTGAAGCAATTCCGCATTCTGCCATTGTTTTGTTTTTGGCAACCGCAAAAATCATGTCAACAGGATTTCTTTTTCCTCCTGTATCTCTTTCAACTTGTAGTGTAATCTTTGCATCCTGGTTGCATTCAACGCCTTCTATTGGGCATATTAGAGGGCATACGTCAACCCAGTTTTCACTTCCAACAGGGTCTTCAACCTCGGTAGTTATTGAAAAAATATAATCCAATTGGCAGGCTGGGTCGTCTGCGCAAGAAGGGTCGTCGCAGTCAATCTTATCAGCTTCCCATCCAATTCCATCTTCATCATCTATCCCATTGTCACACACTCCTAGAAAGTAAAGGGCAAACGGTTCCGGTTTTTGGATTATTTCTTTTTTTTCACTGAGTTCTGCTTCCACACAGTCTCCTGGTTCCTTTTTTACGAAGATTTTTTTTCCGTGAAATATGTCTTTGTCTTCAGGAATGACCGCTTCGCCTATTGCAAATTCAAGTGTTGGAAGCTCTGGAAAGCATGTTCCAAATTCCTGTGAAGTTATGTCCCCAAACCTGCACAGGTCTCCTGGTTCGTCCAGTTCTGACCAGTATTTCCACATTTCAACCCTGAATCCAATTGTTTCCGGCAAAAGATTTCCCAACTCTGTTTCTATATCTTCTGCGGTTCCTGTTTCCTCAATTACTTCCATTATAAATCCTGTGCTGTCCATTGCTGCTATTGCGTCATCCAAAATCTGGTTTGCTGAAAGCATTGGCTGTGTTTCAGGAATTTGGCTTATTGGCGATGTTGCAATAAAGGCAACCAATGCAATGAATACAAAGACTGCAAGTAATGCGTCTATTGAGATTGCCATTCCTTTGTCATCTTGGATAATAAATCGTAAATTCAACTATTGCCGCCTCCCCTTCAAAGTTTACAATTCTTTTCACTCTCATTGCAGTCATATTATCCCATCTGTCATCGGGTGGAATGCCGCTTTTAACTGGCTCGCCTGTGCCATCGTAAAGTACTATAGTTGTTCCGCTTGAGTCTGTCATCTTAAAATAGTAGTCGTAACCGATTAATAAAAGTGACTTAACCTTGTTGTAATCGCCTGTTGTATCGCTGTAGTTTGCTATCAATTGGACAAATTTGTCAACTTTTGCCTCGTCCAATACCCTGTCCCTTTTTGCAAGTCCTATTACTCCAATTTCATCAATTGTTCCAAGGTCTTCCCAATTGTTTGGCTGTCCCTGTGTTCTTACAAGCATGTCAGTTGTTTGTATTGCCCTTTCTTGCAGTTCTCTTAAAATGTTTTTGTCAACCAACGTCGTTGTATTGCTGTTAATCAATGCCATACTTGCGCCAAGTATGAGGAGAAATATAATTACTGCAAAAAGTAAGTCTATTGCCATTCCCTGACCTTTTTTATTCAAGTGCATTCACCCACTGTTATAACAATGTTTGTGTCAGGGCTTTTTTCAAAGCACCAGTTTCCGCCTACAATCGGGTCAATTATAAGTGTTATCCCTTCTTCTCCTGTTCCATTCGGATCTGAATCTTTTCCTGTGTTCATTTCCGCGCTTCCGATATAACTGCAGCTTGCTCCCCCTATATTTATTCCGCCGGAATTTCCTTCCACGCGCCTAAGCAATGCTTCCTCTTCAAGGTTAATTGTTTCCTTTGTTGTTGCCCTGTTATTGTAAAGCCTTGCAATCACTGTGGAAATTCTATTGCATTCTATGTTGTTTTTACCTATTGTAAGAACACGCTCTGTTTCCATATTTATGTTAGATGTTGTAATAAATACAAGCAAAAGCATGGCTACAATAATTACTGAAATAATAATTATTTCAATGGACACCTGCCCTTTTTCTTTAATATTGAACATATTAAGCCTTCTTCAAGCAGATTTTGTTGTCGATTGTGCTATCGCACCATTCGACTTTTATTCTTTGCACTCCTGTAATTGCTTCAATTCGTTCTCCTGCAGGAATTGTTCCGTCAAGTTCAAGTTCTGCCTTTGCCCCTCTTTTAATTGTCCTGTTTCCGCCTAAAAGCTCTATTTCCATTTCTATTGCGCCAAATTTTACTACATCAGGTGCCACACAAACTTGGTTGTGTTCTTGTGCTCCACTTTCACATATTGTAATATCTTGAATTGATCGAATCCCTTGAGGAAATATTACTTTAACATACTGGACGTTTCCAGGGCCAAGTGCATACACAATATCTGCTGCGTTAATCATTTTGTCCAATGATGTGTTTGCCTGGCTTATTTTGATATTTTGATTGTTTGAAATATATACATAGGAAAAAATAATGGTTACTATAATAAGGATGAATCCTGTTATCAGAAGATATTCTGTTGCAACCTGCGCTTTTTCTTTATTCATTTGCTATATATAGAGTGCCTTTAAATAAAACATTTCGCTTTTGATAATTGGTGTAAAATGCCTTTTTTTATTCAAACAAAGCATTTTGTGCCAAAAATGGCTTTTTCAAGCCAAAAAACATCTTTTTTAAAGCAGTTTTAGTCACAATAATTAAAAATGTCGTCTGAACACGAGGAAGCATTTTTCGAAGAAGGAGAAGACCCTGCGCAAGCCGAAGAATCTTCAAACAAGGAAAAGCTAAACCAATGCAAGCTCTATGGAATTTTGCTTGAAAAATATGCCGAAATAATTAACGAAAAAGAAAGGCGTACAATTGGAGAAATAAAAGCACTGGTAAACAAAGACGATCTTACAATTCAATCAATTCTTTCAGACCTTAAATCACAAGAATATGCTTTTCCAAAAGACTATTTGCCAACAGCTGAAAAAGCCCTTTCTCTTGTTCAAAACAAAATAAGCTATGTTGAACTTGAAATAAATCTAAATTACTGGTTTTCTCCAAAAGAAATTTTTTCTTCAAAAGTAGGGGATGATGAAGACATTTCAGTATTCCTTTGCTCTCTGCTCTTTGCATTAGGTGACGAAAATGCATCAGTAATAATTGCCGAACTTGACAATCTGAGAACGCATGCATTTGTTGCACTTGAATTTGAAGGAAAATTTTATCTACTTGACGCAAGCCAAAAACACAATTTTTCAGATTTTTCAGGAACAAAAGAAGAAGCATTACAAAAATACAATTTCAACGGCGCAAAAATAAAGCGCTTTTTGTACAAATTTAATAATTCAAATTACGAACAATTCATGTAATCACCTTTTTTTTACATATGTTATAAACAATTTCCCTTCCCTCTTTCTGTTTGAATGGTTAAAGAAAAATCAGTAGGATGCGTCTTGTTTAGAAAAAAAGATTCAGGAAAAGAATTCCTACTATTACACTACAAAGCAGGACACTGGGGTTTTCCAAAAGGACATGTGGAACAAGGTGAAACAGAAGAACAAACACTAAGACGCGAGGTAGAAGAAGAAACTTCGTTGCAGAACATTCACATCACTCCTGACTTTAGGCAGTATACAAAATACTATTTCAGGCGCGGAAAAGAAACCGTATTCAAAGAAGTCGCATTCTATCTTGCCGAATCAGAAAAAGGCACAGTTAAAATTTCTTACGAACACCAGGGCTTTGAATGGCTTTCCTATGAAAAAGCAATGCAAAAGCTTTCTTTCAAAAATACAAAGACAGTTCTAGAAAAAGCCAAACCCCTGCTTTTTGAAAGCAGTGATATATATTAAATTATGTATAAGTCTACATCTTTTCTTTCCTTATTTTTGTTCTTGCTGTTTCATTTTTTTCAAGAAATTCATGTGCACCATGTATTGTTAGCAGTTTGTTTTTTGCGCCAAAGTGCATTATTGTACTGTGAGCGTTTGCTGTTCCAATATTTAATGCCGACTCAACATTTCTTCCTTTTACTATTTCTGAAACAAAGCCGCAGTGGAATGCATCGCCTGCGCCTGTTGTGTCTGCAATTTTTACCTTAAAAGTAGGTTTGTGATAATAGTATGTTCCGTCAAATGCATGTGCGCCCTTTTTGTCTTCTGTTATTACTACAAGCTGAACAATTATCTGTAATTTTTGCAATTGCTTTTTGACATTTTTTTCTTTTGTTAACATTTCTGCTTCGTTTCTGTTAAGCAAAAGAATGTCTACACTTTTGAGTAATGGCCTTAATTTTTTCAACCCAAGTTTTATTTCACTCATTCCTGGATTGAAGGAAATGCTTATTCCTTTTTTTTCGGCAAATCCAAGAATCTTTTTCATAATTTCCGGTTTTGCATGAAAGCTTGTTACATGTATCCATTTTGTTTTACTAAGCCAAGCCCAGTGCACTTGCCTTTCTTCTCCCAAATGCCTTGTTGCTCCGCCATAAACCAAAATAATTCTGTCATGCCCAAAGCCTGTTAAAATTGCACTGTAAGCGGTTTCATAATCTTTCAATCTTGAAATAAGTCTTGTACTAACTCCTTCTTTTCTTAATTCTCTTAGTACAATTTTTCCGCCTGGGTCATTTCCAACAGCTGCCAAAATTCCTGTCTTCAATCCAAGCCTTTTGAAGCCAACAGCAGTATTTGTTGCTCCGCCTCCTGTTGAGTAAAAAATGCTTTGCACTTCCTGCTTTGAGCCAACAGGCAAGATAAGGTTTCCTTTTTTGACTTTTCCATTGACGCAAATAAAAGCATCAATTGTTGCATTTCCAACGCTTACAATATCAAATGACATAATCAAATCAATAACAGTTTTCAGCTTTTTATTCTTTTTGCATCCTGCTTTTTTTCCGTTTCCGTTGTTTTTATTCTTTTTGCCTTTGGGCAAGCTTTAAATTCCCTTGCAGTATTATATTGCCTTAGTGGGCTGTTTATGCACGAGCTTAGAAAGGACTATATTTTTGATCGATGGGTGATTGTCAACACCGAGCGAGCCAAGAGGCCGCGTGATTTCATAAAACAACATCCAAAGATTAATGATTCTGGAACCTGTCCTTTTTGTCAGGGCAATGAAAAAATGACTCCTCCCGAAATTGCGCGCGTTGAAGAAAAGGGTGAATGGGTTTTAAGGTGCTTTGAAAACAAGTTCCCTGCCGTTACAACTGAGGGAAAGCCACATGTTAAAACCGAGGGCGAATTTTTTACAAAAGGAGCTGCTTTTGGAAAGCACGAGGTTATTGTGGAAACGCCAAGGCACACGCAGCAATTTCATGAATTGCCGGTGGAAAGGATTGCAAAATATTTGGGTCTTTTGTTCAAAAGGCGTGATGTGTTGTACAAGATTCCTGGAATAAAGTTTGTTGCAATGTTCAAAAACCACGGTCTTGAAGCCGGCACGTCCTTAGCGCACGAGCATACGCAAACAATAGCATACAACAAGCTTCCTGCAAATATTGAAAGAGAAATAAAAGCTATTGCAAAGTATAAGGCAAAACACAAAAAATGTCCTTATTGTAAGGTTGTTGCCCTTGAAAGAAAGGGTCCCAGAAGAATTGCTGAAAATGATTCGTTCCTTGCCTTTACTCCTTATGCTTCCATTTTTGAATTTGAAGCAGGAATTTTTCCAAAAAAGCACGTTAATCATTTTTCTAACTTGAACGAGGCTGAAATTTTACATCTTGCAGAGCTTTTGAAAAAAGTGCTTTCAAAACTTGCTGAACTGCAGGCACCTTTTAATGTTTACTTTCACGAGGCACCTCCTGGAAAAAAGCACCACATTCACGTAAAAATTGTCCCGAGATTAATTACCTGGGGTGGTTTTGAAAACTGCACTGGTTGCATAATAAATACTGTCTCTCCAGAGCATTCTGCGGAATTTTTCAGGGAAGAATTGGAGGTCTAAGCAAATGTCTGTTTTTGACGAAGTTTTCAAAAATTATGATATTCGCGGGCTTTTTCCACAGCAGATAAATGAAGATTTTGCTTATAATGTTGCAAGAGCTTTTGCTTCTTTTCTTAAATGCAAAAAGCTTGCTGTCGGGCGCGATTGCAGGAATGGGAATGAGGTGCTGTTTAGGGGCTTTAGCAAAGGGCTTGTTGACCAGGGCTGTGATGTTTTTGATTTGGGTCAGATCAGCACAGACATGATTTACTTTGCGGTCGGAAGCCTAAACCTTGATGGAGGCTGCATGATTACTGCTTCGCACAATCCAAAAGAATGGAATGGTTTCAAGTTTGTTGAAAAAGCTGCAAGTGGAATAAGTATTGACAATGGTTTGCTTGAAATTAAGACACTTGCTGAAAAAGGAGTGTTTAAAGAGCCTGCTAAAAAAGGCAAGATAATTGAAAAAAACATTTTGCACACTTATGCCGACAAAGTTCTTTCCTTTGTTGATGTTTCAAAAATAAAGCCATTGCATATTGTAATTGACGCAAGTAATGGCATGGCTTCAAAGGCGGTTAATGATGTGGAGCAAGGACTTCCTGTAAAAATTTCAAAAATGTTTTTTGATTTGGACGGAAACTTTCCAAACCATGTGCCCAATCCTTTGGATGGGGATGCTTTGCAGGAGCTTAAGAAAAAGGTTTTGGGTGAAAAAGCTGATTTGGGTGCAATCTTTGACGGTGACGGAGACAGAATGTTTATGATTGATGAAAAAGGCAATACTGTTAACGGTTCTGATCTTACCTGCCTTATTGCTTCATCTTTTTTAAAAAAGCATCCTGGTGCAAAAATTTTGTACACTCCGGTAATGTCAAAAGTTGTAAAAGAAACAATTGAGGCAAACGGAGGAATTCCAATTCTTGAAAAAGTCGGTCATACTTTTATAAAGACTAAGATGCGAAAAGAAAATGCATTATTTGGAGGTGAATTATCAGGACATTTTTATTTCAGAGACAACTATTTTGCTGATTCAGGAATTATTGCATTAGTTGTCGTCCTTGAAGTGATTTCTGAATCCGGAAAAAATCTCAGCGAGCTTATTGCGCCTTTTCGAAAATATTTCAGTATTAATGAAATAAACAGTGATGTCAAAGACAAACAGGGAAAGATTGCAGAAATTAAGGCATTGTATAAAGGAAAAGCAAATAGCATAAGTGAAATTGACGGTTTTTCTGCATATTTTGGTGATTGGTGGTTTAATGTACGACCTTCAGGAACTGAGGATAAGTTAAGACTTAATTTGGAGGCAAATTCGCCTGAATTAAGGGACAAAAAGGAAAGGGAATTGTTAAAAATAATAAGGAAGTAAATCTATTGGTTTTTTGCATGAACAAAAAAGCACAGGCTAGTTTGGAGTATTTGATGACCTATGGCTGGGCGTTGATTTTAATAGCTACTGTTATTGCTGTGCTTATTTTTGTTGTAATGGCTCCTACTGACATGGTTATTTTTTCCAGTAGTGATCCAACGAAGATTATGATAAAGGGTTACTCAAATATAGGTACTGGCGTTGAGATAAAACTGCAGAACATTACTGGTGGAAAAATAGAGGTTACAAAAATCACGCTTACGTCTCCCTTTTTGGGCGGAACAGTAAACGGCCAAACCATTCATTCAGGTATTGATATTGAATCACCAATTCCGATACCTGCTGGTGGAGTAATATATTTTAAAGACATAACATACGGTGGCGGAACAGCAGGGGGCACAATCACAATTGATTACACAGATTTTGTAGGGCTTCCAAGAACTGTTGACATAAAACCAACAGAAGGGGCTAGCAACCTAGAATCAGTACAAATACTAATTAGTGACTGCCCTTACACCATAAATGAGCCAGGTTTTTATATATTGGCAAACAACTTAGGGCCATATGAGGGAACCTGCATTACAATTGCAGCAGACAATGTTTTGCTTAACTGCGATGGCAAAAGCATAACAGGCAAAAATAAGGAGTCTACCGATATTGGAATATTTTCTGATACCAGTCAAAACGTTATTGTTGAAAACTGCACAATAACAGAGTTTGGTGATGGAATAAGACTTGTTTTTTCATCTTATACAACATTAAGAAACAACACAGCGTTTGGAAACTTTAACGGAATTAAGTTTTGGAAATCGGGGCCACACAACATTTTACAGGAAAACAACACCTCAAACAATAACACTTACGGCATTATTATTATGGACTCTCCAGACAACACTTTGATTAACAACATATCCGGAGAAAACACTTCTGGAGTTTATATTAGTGCATCAAACAACAGTATTTTGACAAACAACAATGCCTCCAACAACAAAAGCCCAGCAGGCAACAGCACAGGATTTTTTATTTCTAACTCCTCAGGCTGTGTTTTAACAGGCAATGTTGCAAATAACAACGACCGCGGAATTGAATTTTTTGGATCTGCTTTCACATACACTGCATTAAATAACACAGTTTGCGGAAGCGACCCAGGTAATGATATTTTATGTGGAGGCACAGTTTTTGGCAGCGATAATAAGGCTACAAACCTACAAGACTGTGATTCACTTGAAGACACAATAGACTGCCCTTTACCATAGGAGACTGCAGTTTATTCAATGGAAAACCACGCATAATTGGCAGGAGCAAAACAGAAAACAAGTTAAGACTTAATTTGGAGGCAAATTCGCCTGAATTAAGGGACAAAAAGGAAAGGGAATTGTTAAAAATAATAAGGAGCTAATATTATTGGATTATTTGTTTTTGTTTATGAGGTGATTTTATGGTAAAGGTTGCAATTAATGGTTTTGGAAGAATTGGAAGACAGGCATTTAAGGCAATGCTTGATACAAAAGGAATTGATGTTGTTGCAGTAAATGACTTAAGTGATAATGAAACTCTGGCAAGGCTTCTTCGATATGATTCTGTTTACGGTCCTTATAATAAGAAAGTTAAAGCAGGGAAGGACTTTATTTCTGTTGATGGAAAAAAAATAGCTGCTTTGGCTGAACGCGATCCAAGCAAACTTCCTTGGAAAAAGTTAGGTGTTGGTATTGTTTTGGAAAGCACCGGTATTTTTAGAAGCAAGGAGCAAGCTGAATTGCATATTAAAGCAGGTGCAAAAAAGGTTGTAATTAGTGCCCCTCCAAAAGGACAAATTTGCAACCAGTATATTTTGAATGTTAATACAAACAATTATGATTCTTCAAAGGAAGATGTAGTAAGCATGGCTTCATGCACAACAAACTGTCTTACTCCAATGGTAAAGGTATTGCATGAAAATATCGGAATTGAAAAAGGGTTCATCACAACAATCCATGCTTATACCTCTGACCAGAATTTGGTTGACGGACCGCATTCTGATCCAAGAAGAGCAAGGGCTGCGGCAATAAACATGATTCCAACAAGCACTGGTGCAACAAAGGCAATTACTACAATTTTTAAAGATTTGGAAGGCAAGCTTGACGGAATGGCTGTAAGAGTTCCTGTTCCAACAGGTAGCATTACAGATTTTACCTGTACTGTAAAAAGGGAAACAACAGTTGAGGAAGTAAATGATTTGTTCAAAAAAGCAGCTTCTGGACCGTTGTCAAGAAATCTTGAATACAGTGAACAAGACCTTGTAAGCACTGACATTATTGCAAACCCGCATGGTTGTGTTTTTGACAGCCAGTTAACCAAGGTTAATGGTAATGTTGTAAAGGTGCTTGGATGGTATGACAACGAATGGGGATATAGCTCATTGCTCGCAGACTTCATGCTTTTCATTGCAAAAAAGGGTTTGTGAAAAACGCATTAGCTTTTTATTCTTAGCAAAGAGCAAATAGCTTTTTATTCTAATAATCCCTTTCTTTTTGGGGCATTTGAAGAAATTCCTGTCGGGAGGCGTTAAAAAATGGGAAATTACAAATTTTTGAAAGATGAAAATATTTCAGGCAAAACAATTGTAATAAGAGTTGACTTAAACAGCAATGTTGAAGACGGTGAATTGTTTGAAAATGCAAGACTGAGAAAGTATGCCAAAACATTAAAGGAAATGTCTGAAAAGAATGCAAAGCTTGTTGTGCTAGCCCATCAGGGAAGGAAAGGAAATGAAGACTGTGTTTCACTAAAGCCTCATGCCGAAGAGCTTTCAGAACTTACTGAAAAAGAGATAAAGGTTTTACCATGGGATTCTGATTATGAAACAGCCATAAAAGAAATGCAGGCCGGTGACATTATTTTAATGGAAAATGTAAGATTCCATGACAACGAAGAGCAGGATTTTTCTGCAGAAGATGCTTCCAAAATTGAATGGATTCAAAAGATTGCCTCTGTTTGCCAGATTTTTGTACAAGATGCCTTAAGTGTTTGTCACAGAAGCCAGCCAAGCGTTATAGGATTTACTCCGTTGCTTCCTTCTTTTGTTGGTCCTGTTCTTGAAGCAGAGCTTGCAGCCTTAAAGCACTTTGATTCAGGCGAAAAGCCATGTGTTTTTGTTTTAGGCGGTTCAAAAATCAAAGACAGTCTTTATTTGATAAATGAGCTTTTTGGAAAACAAAAAGCTGACAAAATTTGTGCAGGCGGATTGCTTGGAGAATTATTTTTGAAAGCAAAAGGCGTTGTACTTGGAGAAAAGGACAAGTTTTTTGAAGAAAAAGGATTTAATGAATTGGTTGAGCCGGCAAAACAGGTTTTGGAAAATTACGGCGAACAAATTGTTTTGCCGGTTGATGTTGCAATAATGAATGATTCTGATGAAAGAGAAGAAATTTCAATTTCAGAGCTTCCAAAAGACAATTCTATTTTTGACATTGGAACAGAAACAGTTGCCGAATTCAAGGGATCTTTAAAGGGTGCAAAGCTCATTGTAGCAAACGGGCCAATGGGTGTTTTTGAAAAAATGGATTTTGAAATTGGAACAAAAAGAGTTTTTAATGCAATAAGCAAAAGCAGGGGGTTTTCTCTTGTTGGTGGTGGAGACACTGAAACAGCATTGGAACAGGTTGATTTTTCAGACAAGGATTTTTCACACATTTCTCTTGCAGGTAAGGCCTTGCTACAGTACATTAGTGGAAAAAAAATGCCTGGATTGATTGTACTTCAAGGCAAAACTTCTGAATCTAAAGCCGAACAGCCTATATCTGAAGAGCCTGTAGCAAAAGAAGTACCTGTTGAAGAAGCGGTTGAAGAGCCTGCTGCTGAAGAGCCTAAATCTGAAGAATCTGCTGCTGAAGAGCCTGCTGTTGAAGAGCCTAAATCTGAAGAATCTGCTGCTGAAGAGCCCAAATCTGAAGAATCTGAGTCTGAAGCACCCGAGTCCAAACAGCCTGAATTGCCACCGCAAAATTAATTGTGAATAGCATGAATTACATCTTAAAAAAGGAAGATCTTCCAAAATTTCTTGAACTGCTTAAAAAAAAGTTTGACAAAGTCCTTGTGCCTGCAAAAAATGAAACAGGTGCAACATGTTTTCAACCCTATTCTGGTCAAGAGCTTTTTCTTGAAGCAAGAACTGATTTTTCAGCAAAAGAATTCTTCAGACCAGCAAAAGAAAAAATATTTTCCTTTAGGAAAAAAAGTTCTTCCTTTGAGATTAAGTCAGAGCAAGATACTACAAAAAAGGTTTTGTTTGGTGTAAGACCCTGTGGTACTCATGCTCTCAGCACATTTGATGAATTATTTATAAAATTTTTTGGAGAAGACCAATTTTACAGCAGCAGACGCAAAAACACTGCGATAATTGCATTACAATGCAATAAAGCCTGTGAAAATGGTTTCTGCACAAGCATGGGTACATCGAAAGCAATAGGTCATGATCTGCTTTTTATTGAACGAGGACACGACTTTTTTGTAAGAGCCGAAACAGAACAAGGCACAAGTCTTCTTGACCTAATGCTTTTCAAGCACACTTCTGATGCCGCACCTTCTTCAGAAATTGAATGTGAAAACGAGCTTGATGCAGAAGATCTTGGAGAAAATCTTTATGCAAACTTTAATCATCCTGTTTGGAAAGAGGAATCGGAAAGATGCCTGAGTTGTACTTCATGTACCCAATCATGTCCTACCTGTTACTGTTATACTTCAAACGATGAATTTGTTTTTGGTTTTGATAACAAAAGTGAAAGATTTAGGGTTTTGGACAGCTGCCAGCTTCAGCGATTTACAAAGGTTGCAGGAAACCATGTGTTCAGACCTTCAAGGGAAGGCAGGTTAAGGCAGTTTGTTTTGCACAAGCTTTCCTATTATAAAAAACACCATGGCATACATTTATGTGTTGGATGCGGGAGATGCATTACAACGTGTCCTGTTAAAATAAGTCTTGTTGACATTGCAAACAAGATTCAAAAGGGGGTATCCAAATGATTACTCCTGAAAAACCAGAGCTTGCTGAAATAATTTCAATTTTGCAGGATACCACTGACACAAAAACATTTGAGGTTGAATTTGTTGACAAAAAGCTTCAGAAAAAATTCAAATTCAGATCAGGGCAATTTATGATGATAAGCGTTTTTGGTTTTGGAGAAGTTCCAATAAGCATTTCTTCCTCTCCTTACAAAACCAATTCATTAAAATTTACGATTGTAAATGTTGGCAATGTAACCAATGCTTTGCACAAGTTAAAAAAATGTGCTAAAATTGGTTTGCGTGGTCCTTTTGGAACAGGTTTTCCTTTGCAAAAATTTAGAAAAAAGAACATTTTATTTGTAAGCGGTGGTTGTGGTCTTGCACCCTTAAGAAGTGCAATTTATGCAGTACAGGAAAAGAAAAGCGAATTTGGCAAGATTTCTGTTTTGTTTGGATGTAAAACACCTGAAAATGTTTTGTTTAATGAGGATATGAAACAATGGCAAGAGGAAAATTTTCAAGTACTTTCAACTGTTGACAATCCAAACAAGAGTTGGAAAGGAAACGTTGGTGTTGTAACAGGACTTTTCAAACACATTGAGTTTCCTCCAGAAAATACAATTGTAATGATGTGCGGTCCATCAGTAATGATTCATTTTTCCTTAATTGAAATGAGAAAAAAGGGATTCAAGGATGAACAAATGTTTGCTTCTTTAGAGAGGTTAATGCAATGTGGTGTAGGTTACTGCAGCCATTGCAATATTGGAAACAAGTATAGTTGCATTGACGGTCCGGTGTTTAATGCAAAGGATTTGAAGGAATTGCCGATGAAGGAGAATTAAAAAATGTCTGCCAAAAAAGTCAAGGTTGGGTTTTTTTCCCTGAGTTGTTGTGAAGGCTGTGAGCTTGCAGTTCTTGACCTTGAAGAAAAACTGCTTAAGGCATTTGAACAGATTGAAATTGTTGAATCAAGGCTTTTGATGGAAAAAGTAAAGCCTTCTGCGGTAAAACTTGATCTTGCATTTGTTGAAGGAAGTGTTGTAAGCAAACATGATTTGGATAAATTACAATACGTAAGAGAAAAATCAAACTCTCTTATTGCATTGGGTGCCTGCGCAACAATTGCAGGAATTCCAGGCATTAGAAATGCTTTGTCTGAAGGAATTAGGGAAAGGCTTAGGGAAAAGTCAATAAAACCTGTGAAAGAAAAAGTATATCCTCTTTCAGCCTTTGTAAAAGTCGATTACTTATTGCAGGGCTGTAGCATAAATGAACAAGAATTCCTTGACTTTTTGAATAAAGTATTACACGGCGTTATGCCAAGACTTGAAGAGGTACCTGTTTGTTTTGAATGCAAGCGCAATAGAAATACCTGTCTTCTTCTAAAAGGAATTCCCTGTCTTGGGCCTGTTTCCTATGCAGGGTGTGATGCATTATGCCCTGGCCAGAATGCACAGTGCATTGGTTGCCGTGGCTTTACAAAAGATGCCAACTTTAATTCTTTGGATAATCTATTTAAGGAAATGAAACAAAGCAAAAAGGAAAGGTTTAATCTTTTCACTTACTTCAATCCATTGCCTGAATCCATAAAAGAATTGGAGGAAGATTCTTAATGAATAAAACCTGCAAGTTTTCATTAAAAGAAATTACAAAAATTGAAGGCCATACAAATCTTGACGTTGAATTAAAGGACGGGGAAGTTGTAAAATGTGAATTGGGAATTTATGAGGGTGCCCGCTTTTTTGAAAAAATACTGGTTGGAAGACATTATTCTCAAATTCCACTTATTGTAAGCAGAATTTGCGGGTTTTGCAGTATTTCTCATTTGGGAACCTCAATTGAAGCAATTGAAAAAGCATTTAAAATAGAGGCAAGTGACCAAACTCTTTTGCTTCGAGAGCTTGCAACAAATGCTGAATTTTTAAAAAGCCACGGGCTGCATTTATTCATGCTTGTCTTGCCTGATTTTTTAGGCAGGGAGAGTGCTCTTGATTTTGACAAAAAAGAAAACAAATACCTGCACTGGGGTCTTGACCTGAAAAAAGTCGGAACAGATATCATAAAGGTTTTGGGCGGGCGTATTTATCAAACAGTAAACATTAGAGTAGGTGGCTTTACAATGCTTCCAAAACAGGCAGAGCTTGATAGTCTGTTGATTGAATTACGCAATGTAAAAAAAATTGCAATTGATGCAATTGAATTGTTTGCATCATTCAAAGACGACTTTCCTTTTGCCAGAAAAACAGAATATGTTGGATTAGTCGGAAGTGGCTACTGTCTGCTTTGCGGTAAAATAAAATGCAGTGATGGAACTCTTATCAAAGACGATGATTATGCAAAGCATGTGGAAGAATTTGTTGTTCCCTACAGTACAGCAAAAGAAGCCAAATTTAATGGCAGTGAATACCAAGTTGGAGCACAGGCAAGAATAAATTTAAATCAAAAAGAATTATGCAGCAGCGCAAAGAAAATAATGCAGGATTTGAAGCTAAAATTTCCTACTGATAAAATATACTACAATAATATTGCACAGGCAATTGAATTACTTCAATGCATTGAGTCAAGTATTGAAATACTTGAAGATTTGCAATTAAGACAAGAACCACTTGCCAAAATCAATTCTTTTGAGGCTGAGGGTGTCGGAGTAACAGAGGCACCAAGAGGAACCCTTTTCCATCACTATAACTTTGATCAAAAAGGTTTTCTGAAAAAAGCAGACATCATTGTTCCAACATTGCAAAACAACAGAAATATTGAATCAGATCTAAAAGAATTCATTCCAACTTTGCTTGAATTGCCGCAGGAAAAAGCCAACCTGGAAATTGAAAAGCTCATAAGGTCCTATGATCCCTGCATAAGTTGTGCTACGCATTTTCTCAAAGTCAATTGGAAAAAAGACTAAGTAAAACATTTTTTGTTTCTGCTACCGCTCTATCCAAATCATATTCAGCAGGAATTGCAACAATCTTTACCTTTCCAATTCTTCCGATTTTTTTAAATAATTTTAATTCCATTGCAAGGTCAAAATCATGACCTGAAACAGGCTGTTTTGTTTGCAGTTTTTCCAAATTTTCTATCAATTGCACTTTTTCAATACCAAAAGCAACATCCATTATATATAAGTCTCCCTTTTTTTCCACATCATCCAATGACTCAACTGCTTCAAATTCAATGTCTTTAACCTTTCCTTTTAGTCGTTCAGCAACCTTTAATGCAAGACTGTCTTTTTCAACCAATGAATTTCCAAAAACAAAAACCTTTGTCACAATTGTTCCCTCACTTACCTTTTTAATTCTTTAAGCATTTAATTCTTTACTATGAGCCAAAGAACCGGATTTTTTCTTGTGCTCCTCACAGCAATTATAAGTGGTGTAAGTATTTTTGCAAACAGCTTTGCTGTTCAGGGATTTAACTCTTTTACATTTACTTTTCTCAAAAACGCAGTTGTAGCAGTTTTTCTTTTCTCAATAATTCTTTTACTTAAAGATTTTAAGGCAATTAAAACCATTTCAAGAAAACAATTGGGTCAGCTTGCAGTAATTGGTCTAATCGGCGGGTCAATTCCTTTTCTTTTGTTCTTTTATGCATTACAATTTACAACCGCAATAAACGCAGGTTTCCTGCACAAAACTCTTTTTCTTTGGGCTTCCCTTTTTGCTCTTTTCTTCCTGAAGGAAAGACTTGACAAAAAGTTTATTTTTGTCGCATTGCTCTTGCTTGCAGGCAACTTCCTGCTTTTCAATATCAGCGCATTTGGATTGCCTGAAATGCTTATTTTAATCGCAACCGTTCTTTGGGCTGCAGAGAATACTTTTTCAAAGCGTGTGCTAAAAGATTTAAGCGGAAGCATTGTTGCATTTGGAAGAATGTTTTTTGGAAGCATTTTTATCCTTGCATTTCTTGCATTTACAAACCAAATGGCTCCAATTGTTGCTCTTTCAATACAACAAATCCAATGGGTTTAATTTCCTCAGCTTTCCTC
>SDBT01005919.1_pt1 | contig 20447 bp, 22 predicted proteins | sample 2277101 | NCBI WGS metagenome assembly SDBT01 (sample SAMN10404973, study PRJNA504765) | marine sediment metagenome | isolation source: marine sediment core GS10_PC15, 103 cmbsf | place: Arctic Ocean: Southern Knipovich Ridge | collected 2010 | reverse complement strand
GCGGCGCCCCGACCGCCGGCTCGGGCCCCCGCTTTTTTTTGCGCGCGGCGTCGTCCTCGAACTTCTTGCCCCGCTTGCCGATGTACTCGAGCGCGTCGTCCTGGCTGCGCCAGCGCGCCGACGCCTCGAGCGTGTGCGTCAGGAAGGCGAGATCCTCGCGCGCCGGGCCGGCGGGGTAGATGTGCGCCAGCATGTCGCGCTCGTCGCGCGCGCCGAGCGCGCGGAACAGGATCCCGAGCGGAATCGGCGTCTTGTCCGAGATGTACGGCACCACGACCGTCGCAAGGCTCCGGCCCGGGTTGTCCTGCCGCTTGTCGACCTGCGCCATCCCCACGACGACCGTCGTGTTGCGGCCGACGCGGCCGGGCATGCTGCGCACCTCGGCGTAGTGCGTGTACCGCGGCTTCTTCCGCTTCTCGAACACGTACACGCGGTTGTAGCACGACACCGGCCGGTCCTGGAACATCAGGATTTTCGGCGTCCCCTTCACCAGGAAATACCCCCCCTCGTCGAGCGGGCACTCGCGGAGCCGGTACGCGCGATCGAGCTCGTTCGACACCTTCCGGTACGTGAGGTTGCAGTACGCCGACCGGACCATGAGAGGGACGCGGCAGAGGGCCACGCTCGAGTATGATTTCACGATGTCCTCTTGCAGGTCGGTCACCGTGATGTCGATCGACAGGTCGCAGCGGTACGTCCGGTTCTGCTCGATGCATTGCATCGGGTACACTGGCTCGCCGGTGTCGGTGCACGGCGCGTGGAAGATCGGGTTCGTCATCTCGACCATGTACCTCCCCCCGATCGTGATCGGCGTGTTTTTCTGGATGATCTCGGGGATCGAGCGCGTCAGGAAGCGGTTGTAGCTTTCGAGCTGCGGGTGCAGCAGGCCGTACTTCGCGAAGAATTCTTTGATCGCCGGCCACACCTCGTCGTCGCCGATCGGCTCGTCGTCGGCCTCCGGCGCGGCGCCGATCGGTGCCGCGCCGAGGTCCCTCCGGGAGCTTGCCATCTGAAGTTGCGCCGCAAAGCGCGCTTCGCGACCGGGGTCGTACGTGCTGGCGACGTTGTCGTACTTGCCGTCGCACCTGTCGCCGGACATGTTGATCGGTGGGAGCTTTTCCGCCCGCGGGCGCCGCAGCGATTTTGTTTTTTTTTGCGGGGACAACATGCACTGTGCCGCAAAACTGATGTTCGGCGGCACAGTGCACGGGGGGGGCGCGCGCACCACATTATGGCCACCAAGTTGGAAGCCCTCGCGGCAGCCCTGCTCTACCCTTTTCTCAATGGGGACGGATTAGTATCTTTACTGTTTTTGACGTTGACGGGGCTCACCCTGCAAGCCCAGGTGTTCGGCACGGACCTGGACACGCTGAGGTGCGGAGAAGTAGCGCCGAGTTTCGCGTTGAGCTACGGAATAGTGGCCGCCGCCACGTACGTGGTTGTCCGGTACAAATAGTCCCGCATCCGTCGAAATGTCGACACGAAAACCCAGACCCTTCTTCAGACGCAATGGGTTGGGGCCGGTGGACCAGCGCCCTCATGGTGATTTCCCTTCTCTTGGCGGCTTCGACGCTGACACATCTGCACAGTGCTTTTCGGCGCAAGCCCGGTTCGCCCAGAGAGGGGATGGACCCTTTTTACATGCGGATAAGAATCGTTCTGTTCGCGGCCTTGGCCCTCGTTTTGCTGGGGGACCCGAACGGGACCCCGCAAACCAGAATTTTAGGCGTCTTCAGCGTGTGGTATGTGATTTTCTACGGCATTCTGTTGGGATTGCGGGCGCGCCGGCGGCCTCGCCGCGAGTGAAATTGCCGCGCGATGTTTTATCTGCGCCTGTACAAAGCATGGAGTGCGGCGACTGGATTATGTTCGCGCTTCTCGCGCTGCTGGTGGGCAGAGCCGCCCAGTCCGAGGCCCGGGACGTCAACTGCCCCGGGCCGGGCGAAACGCGCGAAACGTGCGCCCGCGGCGCCGACATCGCGTTCCAGGCGTCGATCCCCGACGCGAGCGACACGGCCGACGCGCTGCTGGACAAAATCGTAAACGCGTCGCGCGGGGTCGAGCGGGCGATCGTGTGGCGCAAGGCGCTGCTCGCCGCCGTCGCCGTCAGCGCTTTGATCTTCGCCGTCGTCGTGAAACGGATGCCGACGTGGCAGGAGTTCTACGTGGCGAGCCTCCTCGGGTTCGTGGTCAACGTCCAGATCGTCAACTTCTACAAGCACCACGTGTACCGCAAAGGCATCCAAAACATCGAGCAGGCGACCATGATGCTGCGTACCCAGCCCTAGGCCGAAAATTGATATATTTCGGCGCAGAAGCGGCGTTTTGGAGCATCATCATGACTTCCGAGACGTACTTTGTTTTGACGCCGACGCATGGCCTGTACACTTGCAAACGAGTTGTTGGGCGCTCCTCGGACGACCTGGCGTCGATGAGGACGTCCTTTGCTTTCCTCGCCGACGCAAACACCCACTACGTCGTCGCTGCCCACGGCGATGGACGCTTCGCGTTGACATCGTCGACCAGCGCGAGTGGAGCGCCCACAGTCGACATCAAAATCCAGGTCGACGATGGCACCTTGGTCGACCAGAGAGACGTCGCGCGCTGCGACAGGTGTTTCGACCGAGGAGACTTGACGTTGCACCGCATCGACGAGATGGGGGCATGTGGCTTTGCCGACGATTTGCGCCTGTGCGACCACTGCGACGGCGACCACGAAAACCACTGCCGGTGCCGCGACCCAAGGTGAAACCGACGACACATTTTTCCTCTCCCGTCTGCGAGGAGAGGAAACCTTACCCCCTCCACCACATCACGCCTCCTTTTCCTCCTCGGTGAACACGAATGCAGTCGTGTCCCCGGTGCAGTCCAAGGTGGGGACGTGGTCGTAATCGATGTCGAGGGTGTCGCCGTGGTGCGTCGTTTTTTTTTCATTCTTCTTTCCGAACGACGCGCGCGTCGTTGTCAAGCTCTTGTTGTCGAAGAGCGCTCGGTAGCGATCGCCTTCGTCTGTTTCGAACGTCGCCACCCATGTGCTCGGGTTTTCGAGGTCGCGGTTGATGGCTGCCGCCACCACCATGATCGGCGAATCGGGAAACTTCAAAACGATTTGGCTTCCACGCTCGAGATATGGCCACATGGGTTCTGCGGCGGAAGCAGGGGCCGCGGACGGATCGGGTTCAATTTTCCGAAATATTGAAATGCCACCCCTGCTTGTCGACCTGGGGGCGCAAAAATGGGAAAATCACGATTTCGCCGCCCGTCGCCGGTTGTGACGAGGTCCGTGAGCCGACAGCGGCTCCGCGCGAACAAAATTAAACCGGCGGACTACGAGTGGACTTCCGCCGCCATGCGTCGGGCAATCGCGCTCGACACAGAAACGACAGGGCTCGACCCCTTGCACAACCACGTCGTCGAGATCGCGTTCCAGCTCGTCGACACAGAGACCGGCCGGCGCCTCGATTCGTACCAGAACGTCGTCGCGTTGACCGAGGCGGAGTGGGCGCAGGCTGCGCCGAAAGCTTTGGCTGTCAACGGGTTCACGTGGGCCGAGGTGCGATCGCGGGGGGTGCCCCGCGACACGATCCGTTCCGACATTTGTGCGTTTTTTGCCAAGCACCATCTGACCGCGAGCACGGCCTTCTTCCTGTGCCAAAACCCGTCGTTCGACAAGAGCTTTTTTGTGCAGCTCTGCCCCGCCGACGTGCAGCGGAAGTGGACGTTTCCGTACCACTGGTACGACTTGTCGTCCATGAACTGGGCGCTCGAAGCGCGCGCAATCGCGCGCGGAGAAAAAGACCCGTACGCGATATGCACCTCGAAAGACGGGATTGCGTGGAGTCACGGGCTCGACCGCGAAGCGGCGCCGCATCGGGCCATGAACGGCGTCGACCACATGCTCGCCATCTACGAAAAAATTGTCGGATTTTTCGTCCCTCCGTAAAGCGCAAAAAGCGTATTCTTCTCGTCGACGGGACCGAGAAGAATCAAACTCTGCCTACTGCTGCGCTGAATCCAAAATTGCCAGTATATCTTGCTCCTCCTCGTTACCCAGGTGCAGTAGCTGGGCGAGGAGGCGGAGAGTGCTGTGCGACTTCGCGCTGAGGCCGCAGGCCAATGGACGCGCAGCCAGTCCCAAACAAAATTTTCTCAGGGCGGACACGCGGTTGACCTTCAAGTCGCGATTCAGCTGTTGGATTCTGAGTTCGTCGTGGCGTTTGGTCTGCAGCCCGACGCCGAAAATCGTCCGTAGTCGCATCTCTGCTTCAGACGTTTTTAACTGCTGCGTGGAGGCCAACCCTGCCTGGATCAGTTCGGGGGAGGGACGGAACGCACGCGCGATTTTTGTCAAAAACACAACGAGCCCCTTTTCGCAGGCGAACAAGAAGGTGTCCGCCAATGCCTCGTCGGTGCCCGTCATTTCGCACGTTTCGACGATTGTGTTGGCGGTTTCCGTGATGCTGTGATCAGCCGGCCACGCCTTGGCCGCGAACTCGTACAGCGTTCGAGCGGCGGTGAGGGCAGCGCCTTCCTGCTTGTACTCCCCAGCGCATTTTTCGTCGACCCACTCCTGGAACGTGTCGACAACGCCGCACCCGCCGTCGTCGTTCCAACACCCGAGCTGCCCCTTGCGGAGGGCGGCGAACGCGACGTGGTCGAAGTTTGTGGCGCCGTTCTCCATCGCGCGGGCGACGTAGTTGTTGCCGCACCCGCTACAGTAGCTTCCACAAATGTTGTGTCCGTACTTGGACGCGTACTCAAGGTACGCGTTCCAGTCGGTCACGCAGTCGCTGGCGGCCTCCAGAACGGCCTCCCGCCCTGAGCAGAAGCGGCCACACTCGCACTCGAGGACCGCCTCCACACCGCGGGACACGATCGGCCCCTGGGGCCACACGCCGTCACATTCTTGTTCGTCGTCGCACTCGAACACGAAATCCGTAGACAGAAAAGTAACATCATCAAGCGTGAAAGACATTGTAAGGTTCTTTTCGTTGTTCAACGAAGTGGTGTTCCACGGAAATTGCAAGCAGGATTTTTCAATTTTATGCTCTGCGCGACCGTGCGAGGACGACGGGCTCTGCGGAAGAAATCGAGACGCGTGCCATCTTCCTTGCCCATGCTTTTTCCTCTCCCGTCGACGAGCGAGAGGAAAATGTAGATCTCGTGGGGATCGAAGGGGGCCATGTGGATGGAGAAATATGGCCGCGACGCTTACATGATCGCGCACCACCGACTCGTCGCGGCTTTGGCCTCCATCACGGGGATTTTCTCGATGCTCTCGATGCGGGCTCCTCGCAGCGAGTCGACGAATTGACGAAGGGCTTTCTGCGAGGGTTCAGAAAGCATCACGTCAGGCTCTTCGAAGGCACCGATATCAAATTCCACGAGGTGGTAGGCCGACGGCTTGTTTTTCAGTTGGCTTTCCAAGAGGTCGAATATCTCTCGACTTTTTTGTAGAGTTGCAATCCCAACTCGTGACAATTTGTTGACAATAACCCCACATTCGAAGGGTGTTTGAATTGCATTGCACACAACATTGATCGTGGCAACATCAGCTGATCTTAGTCGCCCCGTCTCGAGCGTTATGACGAAGATGACCTTGAGCATCCCGTCGCGTGTGAGCCCCTTTACGATCTCGTATGTAGCACGTCTCATGTTACCGATATCGTTCAGGCCTGGCGTGTCGACGAGCATGACCGGTTTTTGCTGGGCACGTGTGCACACGAAAGACGTAACGTTCTTTGTCAACCCGTGGCCATCAGAGCTGAAGCCTGCCTGAGACACGATACGTCCGATGTACGCGTTGACAATCGTACTTTTGCCGCTCCCAGGATTACCGACAAATACGACGTTGGTGTCGACGTCGAGATCTATCTTCTTCTCAGACATTGTCCGTCTGCCGTCGTCGGCATCCGGGGGACTTTTTTTTTCAGTTTTTCACGACCTCGTGGCCTACGGGTTTCGTCGTCCACACAAATACGCAGGCCCGTGGGCCCTCACGTAAAATAAAATCTCAAGGTTCCTCCGACGCGCGGCTTGCCGAGCCGATTGGCGAGTTTGATGTTGCCCGGATCGAACCGCGACACGCCTTCTGTGTCGTCTTGGAGAATTTGCGTGTGCGGGTACCGCTCCAACCAGGCCAAGCGCTTGTTGACGTCCATCTGGTGCACGCGGAACTCGCCGACGATGTACATGACCACGCGCTGGTTCATCATCGGGATCTCCTCGAGCCGCTCCGCCAGCACGCGGAGCATGACCTTCTTGATGTCGCCGTCCGGAATCCTGATTCTCTGTACGAACGTCTTCCGGAGCTCGCGGTTGATTTTGTCGCGGAGGAAGGCGACGTTATCGGCCGCGAAATACCCGCTCGGAATGTACCCGGGGAAAACGGTATGCGTGTACGCCATGGTGCTTACCATACGCAGCCAAGAAACTTGCACGCACAAAATTGTTCCGCCGCGACCTGCGGCGAATTAATTTTCCACGTATCGACAACATGACGCGCGTGCTGTGTACCCTCCAGAAGACGAAAACTGCCAGCATCGAGTTGCTGAAGCTGGTCGGGCCAAATGCTGATATTCGCTGCTCAAATCCTCCATTCAACAATCGTCATCTTCCAGAGTGGGACGCGGTATCAGAAAACGTCGACACACCAGTGTACGGTACGGATATCCCAAAACAAATAAACCGACTGTTGCAACATCGAACATTCGTGGCACACTGTCAATCAACCGGCGTCAAACTACCGGTCTGGGGTGTATCGACATTTTGCCAGTCCAAGATCGGCGCAGTGTTCGACCTCGCTGAGGCGCTCGACAAACGCGGACACGACACGGCGCGGCTGCGACGCTTTGCGCACGACGTCGCTGCGCTGGACCCCGACGACATCAAGAACGTGGATGATTGGTCGAAGTTCCTGGAGTATCATGGCGTCTCGGACGACTGGGAGTCCAAGTTACATTTCGACCAAGTGGGACACCTGTTCGGCGTTTACGATTCAGCAATACCATCTAAATCATACAGGTGGCTGTCGAAAATCGTGGCCCTGTGGAGTCTACAAGGCTGTCTCGCAGATGTGGTGAACACCATCTGCATTGTGCTTGGTAGACACCACGATCTTGGTGGTGTTGAAGTTGGTCAGCTCATTCGTACGTTTGCAGAAAATCTCCGCCCCGATGGCGACCACACTGGTTGGTGGATTCCAGATGTCCTGGCCGAAGACGAAGAAGGAGACGATGTGTTCACACGTGGCATCCTCACGTATCTCAACCCACAGCTGCGTGTTTTGATCCAGCTGCCCCCAGGCCCCAAATTCGACCCCATCGAAAAGCGACTTGTACGTCCCAAGGGTTGTACGGTCTTCAGAGACCCCGACTCGCGCAACGGGAAAGCAATTTTGTATTTCGCTGAATAGGCACCGCCTCTCCCTTGTGGTTTCTTTTCCGCAGGTCTGCGACGTTATCGGCCGCGAAATACCCGCTCGGAATGTACCCGGGGAAAACGGTGTGCGTGTACGCCATGATGGGAAGAGAAAACTTCTGTCCCTCTTCTCAGGCGGTTAGCAAAAAACCTTTTGAATTTTAATGCTCCAGTCACAATGACGGACTGCAAAGGCGGGGAATGCAAAAAAGACGACGCGTGCTACATTGTCACGTCAAACCGGCGCCGTGTCTATTCAAACTTCCCGTTCCGCGGCTACGCCCACGACGAAAAAACTTGGGAACAGGAGTTCTTTGTCGACGTCATGGTGGGAGAAAAGAATTTTCGACAGTTTGCTCTTCGCCAAAGGATGATACAAAACGAGTATGGCACCGATGCGCCAGAGACCGGCGATTGGTCGACGGCAATCGCCTGGGCGAAGAGTGGGACCCCAGAAACGCTGGCCCGATCCTTGATCGACGAAGGGCTCGAAAATGACCTTGCGCTGGGGGAAGATTTCGTCTCGGAGCCTAGCGAAGCTGGCGGGAGGTGGATTAGCATGACCATCGTCAGGCACTGTCACAACGCGACAGTAGTCAGCGGTCACCCAATTGGCACGGCGCAAAAGCCGAGGCTGCACGCCGACGAACAAGCTACCGCCATCAATCCGATTACGTCTCTGTTCCGGCGCAACACGCTCGCTGGTCCGAACGCCACGAGGGCGGCTCCCCTTCGGAACAGCCCAAGAACATGGCGAGGGAGGGCTTTTGCGGCGATGCTGATCCAAAGAATGCGCCGAGGCCAAGTCGGCCGGCAAGCCGCACACGCACAAGGAGCGCGCTTCTACGCGCCGCCTTCTCCGGGTAAGAGAAGCAGAAGAGGGTCGATCACTGGGCGGGGGTACCGCCGCGCATTATCGTCCTTTAGGACCACCATGGCCCCGTCGCGAAAGAAATCCCCCAAATCCCCCAAATCCCCCAAATCGCGCGTCGGGCGCCGCCCCCGTTCGCCCACCCGATCCCGTTCGCCCACCCGCTTCCATTAAAAACTGGACGGCGCTTCCATCGGCCGTCGAAATTTTATGGGCACTTCAGCACGCAGCGTTTGTGTCGACTCGGGGGGACAGCTCTGTGCGGCCGAAAACTGAAATAAAAAGCTGGCGGTGCAACGCCCATCCCCATCTGACGCAATGAACTTGTCTGCGCGCGCCGAAGTCAAAGATCCCCACATCCTCCACCTGCCGGTGCTGTACACACAGACCAAGACTGGCGCATCCCAGATGTACAAGGTCTGGGTCCAAGACGACCAGGTGCACAAAACCTTCGGCCAAGTCGGGGGGAAACTCCGTCTTTTGCTGCCGCGCACGTGCGCGCCAAAAAACGTTGGACGCGCGAACGAGACGACCGCCCACGAGCAAGCCGTCCTGGAAGCGGAGCGCAACTGGGTCAAAAAGCTCGACAAGGGATACAACGTCGCCGACACCGACGTGGAGGGCAAGAAAATTTACGCCGCCGTGATGGCGGCCAAGGCAGCGCAAGGCGGGACGAACCACGGGGTGCGCCCCGGCAGCTCCCGAGGAAATCCGAAAAAGGCCACCGCACACGTCGCCGACACCGACGTGCTGCGCCCGATGCACGCGGAAAAATTCGAAAACACGCCAAAGTGCCTCAAGTACTTCGATTTCAAAAAAGGGGTATACGCGCAGCCCAAGTTTGACGGAATCCGGTGCGTCGCGAAGCTCTTGTCGTCGGGCGAGGTCAGCCTGTCGAGCCGGACCGGGAAGCAATTCCCGCACTTCAAGGCGCTGCGCGGCGAGCTCGCGACCATGCTGGCGGCCCATCCCGGAGTCGTCCTCGACGGCGAGATCTACACGCCTTTTCTGATCGACGTCGACAAGGGCCGCATGGTAGACAAAAAGGACGTCTTTAGCATCATTTCGGGCGCAGCGAGCCATTCTCGGAAAGAGCCGAGCGTCTTCGAATCGCAGATGGAGTACCACGTCTTCGACGCGCTCGACAAGTCGGGGAAGCTCGACCAAGCGGCGCGGTTCGCTCTGGTCGACGGCGTCTTCCGGGGCCACAAGCCCAAGCTCGTCAAGAACGCCCCGCGGCGGCTCATCCACAGCCTCGACGAAATGTTCACCTTCCACGCCGACGCTACCCGGGAGGACTACGAAGGGACGATTATCCGGGCCCACGACTTGCGCTACACCCTCAAACACCGGGAGCTCAAGCTCCGCAAGCACAAAGACTTTTCCACCGACGAGTTTCGGATCGTCGGGGCCTGCCAAGAAGGGGGCGCAAACAAAGGGGCGGTGGTGTGGAGGTGCAAAGTGCACGACAAATTCGGAAACACCGTGTTTGATGTCCCCTCGGTCGGCACGTTGGCGACGCGCCGCCAATACTACGTCGACCACGCCCGGCACATCGGCTCCCTTCTCACGATCAGGTACCAAGAGCTTGGAAGCAACGGGATTCCGCGCTTTCTGAAAGCGGTAGGAATTCGCACCGAGTTCGAGGAGCGAGCGACCATGTTTTGAACACAACCGACGGTTTCTTTTCCTGTGGGCGCGGGAAAAGAAAGAACAGTCCAATCAGCTGTCGTGGACGCGGTGCACGGTCATCCCCGAGTGGAAGACGAACACGCGCACCGGGGCCGAGACGCAGACAAGGGCGATGGTGCTGCCGGCGGCGAGCTCGACGGTCGCGTGCCCCGCGACGGTGCGCACGTCGCCAGCGGCGATGAGGCGCTCGCCCCCGACGACCCGCCGCCCGTCCACCCGGACCTCGACGACGGCGGCCTTCGCGGACGGCGCCAGGTTTTCAACCCCGGCAAAAAAGCTCACAAAGTACCGACCGGTCGCGGGACATGTCCACGCGCCACCGCCGGCGTCCCCCCAGACTCGAGTGCAAGCGCACGTCGGGCGGCACTCGCACTCTTGGCACTGGCAGGCCGGGTCGACGTACGGGTTGACTTGGTCGGCGGTCAGCGGCACCAACGCCCCGGGCTCGGCGAACTCGACGCCCGCAGACAAGACACCCCGGACGTACAGCGGGTACGCGTCTTCGCCGTCGCCCTCCGAAGGGAGCTCGTCGGGTTCGTACCCGTAGCAGTGCCCGTCGGTTCCGGGGGCCGTCCTGTTGCACACGCCCGGCCCGATGCGGTGCAGCGCGACCCCGGTCTTTTCTGGCCAGAACGTCTTGTCGAAGGTCTGCCAAACGTCGAACGTGACCAGGCTGCCGGCGTCGATGTAGAGGATGGCGGTCCCCGCCACGACGCGCGGCTCGTCTGCGCGCAGCGGCTCCGCCAGCCGCAGGCCGGACTCCAAAAGGCCGTTCGCCGGGTCGCCGACTGTTTTGTAGTCGACGTTGACGGCCGTGTACAGCCAGTTCGCCAGCGGCGTGTCTGCGGCCGACCGCGCCCGCACGGCGCTGCTCAAGAAGTAGTGGCCCGACGCCGGGCAGATCCACTCAGACGCTCCTTCCCATCGCGGGACGGCGCGCTGCCAGTCCGACTGGACGAGCGCTTTGTCGAGGGGGGCCGAGTCCACCGAGGGGTCGAATGGACGTTCGTCCGGAGTGCCCCCCAAGGCGACGAGCGGGTGTTCTGCGCTCGCCGGGAGGGGGATCAGCCCGTCCGGCAGCGGGAGGTCCAGAACGGCGTCCGGGAGGTCCAGAACGCCGTTCGGCGCTCTGCCGCGGTGCCGCAAGGCGAAGAAGAGCGCGACCGAAAGCGCGAGAATGAGAAGAACCACCAGCGCAAGGCCTGTCGCGCAACGTGCCATTTGACAAACGGCCAGAAAAAAAAAAGCCGTCACTCTCGGAGGGAGAGCTCCCTCGGGAGCTGCGCCCGCGCACCGAAACGGTCGAGGACGCGGCGCGCAGCTTTTTCTTGAAGGGGGCCGATGCCGCGCGGCCCCCCGGGCGGAGAGCTCTGGATCGCCGCAAACCCCGCCGCCGCTGCCCCGGCCAAGTTCCCCGGGTCGTCGTCGAAGAACAAAACGCGGCCGGGCGACGGAATGCGCCATTTCGCCTGGAACTCGCGCAAGCCGCGGACTTTCGTCGGCATAATGTTGCGCGCCGACGGCACAGGGTTGTACACGAAGTCGGCGCGGTTCAGCACGTTGGCCGGAAAGCCCAGCTCCTTGAGCGGGATGTCGCCGGCGTAGGGCCTCGACCGCGCGGTGTTGATCCCGATTGCGCAGCCGCGCGCCTTGCACAGCCGCACGGTCGCGGCGGGAGAGCCGCTGTCGATCGTCCCGTCGATGTCGAAGACGCACCCGCACTCCCGGTGGGAGTAAGCCCCCCTCGGGAGCTGGGCCCGGGACTCGAGGACCCTGAACGGCTCTGGTGTGCCCGGCGGGTCCGCGACGGGCAGCGACCTCCGCCTGTGCGACAGTGCCAGGGCGACGAGCGCCGTGAGCGCGAAAACCGCGGCAACGCCGAGACATATTTTCAAGACGTCCGCTCGGTCGACCATTCTTTAGTAATCGCAAAACTGTTTCCCGCCGCCGCCCGCGACCGTCTCTGCGCGAAACTCGATGGGCGATTGCCTCGGCGCAACTTTCCACTTCGACCCTCGCCCGCCGATGACAATCACCGTTTTGCGCCACTGCGAGAGCGTTTTCAATGTCGACCCAGCGTCGACGCAGAGGGATTGCCCGCTGTCCCCTGCCGGGGAATTGCACGCGGCGACCCTTCGCGGACACTACGAGCTGGTACTGGTGTCGCCGCTGCGCCGAGCTCGGCAGACCCTCGAGCTTTCCGACATCACGTACGGCGCGGTGGAGACCTGTGCTTTGGCGCGCGAACACAAAACGGGCCCCTGCGACTGTGTCGACGGAGAGGCGTTCGGCAACGAGTCCGAACCCGAAGTCATTGCCCGGGCGGCCCGCCTAAAACTCTTCCTGGCGGAAGCGGTGGCCCGCCACGGGAACGTGCTCCTGATCGCGCATGCCGACATTGTTTGGTATTTAACGGCGTCGAGGGAGGGGGACGGCGACACATACGGCGTGTGGCTCGACCCGGGCGAGATGCGGAGGCTGGATCCGTGAAAGCTGTGATTTCTTCTCGGCCGGAGAAGAAATGCGAGTGTCGACGCGCACCGTCGACGCGACCGTCCCACGCCTTTTTCACACGCCGACTCACTCGGAACCCTCGCGCACGGGAATACCGACCCGCTCGAAATCCTCGAGCACGAACTGTTGATAGAACTTGTCGTCCGGCGCGGCGACCATGCCCACGGTGCCCCCCTTTCTTTCCACCGCCTTGGCGAAATGTGTGTAGAAGCGGCGGCGGTCGGATGGATCATACAGCTGGGCTTCAATGCACCGGAAGAGGAGCCACCTCGCCAGCGGCGCTCTCCCATGGAGGAAATCTTCGAAAATCGCGGCGATCCAAGCGTCTCCTTCCCGGTTGGCGTTTAGGAGGTCGTAGACGCGGTCGGGTATCTCGAGCCCGCAATTTCTGCGCACAGCCCCTCGGATTGTGGGCCATTTCTTCTTCCACCAGGCCGCCAATGCGACTTGGCAGGCTGCTTCTTCCTGCGACTCTCGGACCGCCTCGCCTGCCCAAAACGTGGCGAGGATGTCTTCGCTTGTGTCGGTTCGCTTTTTCCGCGCCCCGGGTTTCCTTTTGGCTCTCCCTTTGGACCTCCCTTTGCCTTTCCGCTTTTTCGTTGGCGAGCGTCGCCGGCGCGGCGACGGCGAGGGTTTCCGGCGCCGAGGGGGGGGCGACGACGACGGGGAGGGTTTCCGGCGCCGAGGGGACGACGACGGGGAGGGTTTCCGGCGCCGGGGGGGCGACGACGACGGGGAGGGTTTCCGTCGTCGTCGCCCGCCGTGGAAGAAGTCGGTCCACCTCTGCCTCTCGCGGTAGAGGTCGATGACGGTGCGCCACTTCGCAAGTCGTGCCAGAATGTGGCGGTGGCCTTCGTCGTGGCACGCGCCCACGTGGCATTTGCGCGCAGACGCTCTCCGGATCCCGACCTCTTCCACAACGGCGTGAGCGAGGTTGGTGGCGGCTCGCCGATCGCCGAGCCGGAGGTTCAGCGCAGCTGTCACGGTTGGGCGGGCCAAGATTTGTTCGGGCGTGCGGTCAAGGTCGACGCGCTCCATCACGTCGAAAAGCCAGGACGGAACAATTTTGTCTTTCGGTCTGTGGCATTCGCTGTGCTGCCGACAGTAGCGCTCACCCGCTGCGGCGCGCCTGTTGCACCGCTGCGCCGTGTTGTCGCAGCGGGCGCAACATCGGCGCGAAGTTTCTGGCGGACGAGTGTCGCACATCGAGCAGTCGCCCTTTGCGTCATGCATGCATGCTCTTGGGACACGTGCGCGCCTCAGCATGTGCAAAAGACAAAGACTAAATCTCCGCCGGCTTCTTGCCATCTCGGACAAGACCGAGAGTGTTCGAAGCGGCTTGGCGCGCGCACCCTCTTTTCGCGTTAAACGAACCACCTGCGTGTAGGTACGATGGCGGCTGGGTGCAAAGCCGTACCGTTCGAGGTCCACGACCCGGGGGTGGCGGAATTGTTCTCTGAAGGGGTAGCCGTCCTTTTGTTAACGGTGGTCGACGAGCCCGGCGTCGACGAGCACGGCGACGGAAAAGACGGCGTCGACCACCCGGAAGGCACTCCCATAGGCATGTTGATCGACAAGCACGACTACGAGTCACACCTTTACCGCCATAAATATACCCCTTTGCTCTATCTCGCGCCGCTCCACTGGCGCGTCGCGTACCTGTACGCGTGCTTGAACTTCGAGTTGCGGGGTCGGCGCGATTGCACCCATGTGTTCTGGTGGCGCCGCGTTCGGTCGACCGTGTGGCACAAGTGGTTCACGGTACACCCGTACCTGGACGCGATTTACGACCCCGACCTCGATCCTGTGTATCTTCCGACGGGCGGCTACGACGAACGCGCGCGCGAAAAATGACTCGGTGGGCGATTTCTTCACCCTCGTGAAGAAAAACCGGTTGGGCCGGTCACAATTCTGGTTCGGCGAGGAACTCGAGCAAACGTTCGGCAAAAGTGGCAACCTGCGGGCGGGCCGCTTGGCGGGCCGCCTCCACTTCGCGGACGGTCCGGTCGATGTTCTTCGCCTTGGTTTCGAGGCGCATCTGTTCGCGGCTGAGCGCCTTGAGCAGCGAAGCTGCGCGTCGGTCGGCGTCCACGCGGGTTCCGCACGCCAACTCGGCGGCGGTCGGCGCGTTCTTGTGGAACGGAATGAAACGAACGCTCCCAGATTTCCATGACATGTACGGGAGCACGTCGCAATCTGTCACGATGATTACGTGCCCGTAAACCACCAGGTAGCCGAATCGCACAGCAAACCTGGCCAACGATTTCACGTCGGACACGACAACAAAATCGGCGCCCTTCGCTTTGGCCGCGTCCCCAGGGGACAGGCAGCCGTGGGTACCGTGCCCAGTGTCCACCTCGTTCGCGGTGCACTCCTCCACGCTGAGGAAGACAAACTTGCGCCGCGGCGTGTGCGCGAGGATGTCAACCAAGTCGGCCACGCCGGAGCCACCCCCGTGCATAATGGTGACCAATTTTCGGCCGACCCGGCTGGAGCCGAACAAAAGGTCGCGAATTTGTCCGGTGAGCCGATCGCAGTCGGCGGCGTCGGTCGACAAGCTTCGGAGGTACGCTCCGATTCTACTCGGTTGAACCTCGGGGGCAGAGTCAAGCGCGAAGTCGGGAGTGTTTGCCATCGGAGTCGCGATCGCCGCCGGCCGCGAGGGAGCAAGAAATATCAATTTCTTCTGGCAGCCAGAAGAAAGAAAACCCCGCCGGGCTCAAAGTTGGATGCGCACGTCGGTCGCGTGCATGGACCCGCCCCAAGGCTGGACGCGTCTGTGGTACGGGCGGTGCGCGTGGCGCGGCATCCCTTCAGGCGAGGCCTCGTTGGGGGTGCCGAAGGTGCGCACAAAGTTGCCGCGGAAAGGGGTGGCGACGTCGGCGTACAAGTTCTGCGGCATGACGTCGCGGCCGTGCCCCTGGAAGTCGGCCGCGCCGCGCAGCCCGGCCGCGCAGATCGGCAGGTGAGGCCGGTGGTTGGTCTCGAACTGCATGAAGCGGGCCGCAGGGATGCCGGTGTAGTGGCTGCACGCGGCGTCGCGGAGGTCGAGCGTGTTTTTGTTGACCGGCCGGCCGTAGATGTCGGTGGCCAAGCGGCCCGCGTTGGCGGGGCACGTCATCCCCTCGCCGAGGTCTTGGCGCTGAGAGCCCGCACGTTCCGCCTGGGAAGGGAGGACCCGAGTCGACTGAACCGATTTGTGAGATTGGACGCGAGACATTTGACAGACCACCAAGAGAAAAAAACACTTCTTTTCCCGAAGGCGCGGCACGCGGCTGGTTTGCACGCGCGCGCAACGGAATTAAAAAAACCTTCGCCTTTCCAAATGGACTTCGCCACGACGCCCGACGTCCGGCCGCCCACGATCGTTCCGACCCCCGACGGGGCCGGGAGGCTCGTTCACTCTGCCGACGGGAGCCCGGTGCTTCTCTCGGTCGGCGGCGACGCCGACCCCGCCCCGTACGCCCGGACATTGGCCGCGACGCGGCGCGTCCAGGTCGTCACCGTCCGGTTCGAGCAGATGATCCCTGCGCGGGTGCGGGAAAAGCTGGCGGCCGACCAGGCCCTCCCACACATCAGCGCCGCAACGCGCCCCGCGCAGCTCTTCCTCCTCCGCGAGGTCCCTGCCGATCTGCGCGCGCTCGTCGTCGCCAAGTGCGTCGACGTGCTGCTCCCGAGGGAAGAGAAAAAAGAGGCCGCGGCGCCGCCCCCGGCGCCCGGGAGCTGGGCCCAGTTCTACCACGAAAACTTCCAGCGGTGGTACGACCACGAGCTCCGGACCAACCCGCGGAGAATCGACACGGCCGACGTCAGGCGGGAGGCGCAGGCCGAATACGACGGCGAGGTCGACCCAGGCGTGGTCGTCGCGCACTTGGTCGAGCGGTACCGCGCCATTCCCGGCGGGGGCGCGCGCGGCCGGTTCGTCTTTGCCGAGACCGCCGGCGCCATCGCGCAGACTTTGGAGCGCGCGCCGTACAAAGACGCGCTGATGGCGAGCCTCGAGTGGGAGCTCCGCACTCTGCTGGCCGGGAAAGGCGCGTTCACGCTCAACGCGCGCGCCAGGGGCGAGTACCTGTTCGACGCGCTCGCGGCCATCCTCTGCAAATACGTGGAGACGATCGAAACACCGGAGCAGCGGTACGGCCGCCTCTACACGCGCCGCATCAACCGGCTGAAAACGGGGGCGATCCCCGCCTCCGCGAAAGCGCGGTTCGACGCGCGGTACCTTGAAGAGATCGAACGCCTCTACGAGGCCAGAAAACGTCGCGCGGAGGGCCGCGACGACGACAGCCCGCCGCCTCCGGACGCAGATTTGCGTGCTGCCGTTGCGCTGTTTGAGCGCGAGGTCTTCGACGCGCATCAGCACTCGCTCCTCAACTACATGCAGGCGGCCGCCCTGCCGATCGTGTTCCTCGACTCGGCGAACCCCGTCGGCGCGTCTGCGGCCTTTTTCCGCGCCAAGGTGAAGAGCGGCGCGTTCGCGGTCCGGAAGCTCCACGAGGCCACGATCGCCCATTTGTGGCCCGAGTTCGCGATGAACACCGCCCTCAGCGCGCAGCAGTTCGGCTACGTCGTCGCGCTGGCGCAGAAAGTCCTGTACCGGCAGATCGTCGAGCTTTTGCGAGAGTTTCTCTTGCGCGCGGTCCCCGGCCGGCGCGCGTTTCGCGCGACGCGCGCCGGCCCGCCAGCGGAGAATCTCGCCGCGCTTCTCGTCGACCCGCGCAAGGCGTGCCGGGCGCCGAACTCCGGCGCGTCGGCACGGCGCGTCGCGATTCCGCTCGGCGACCTCGTGATCTGCTACTCCGGAAAGGCGTTCACGTGCCATAGCGAGACGGAGGTCCGCAACCTTGTGCGGCGCGACGGCGCCGCGGCGGTCAACCCGGACAGCGGGAAACCGTTTCCCGCCGCCTTTATCGAGCGGATCCAGCGGCGCCTCGGGATCGTCCCACCGACAAAACCAAAACCTGCGTCGACCAAACCAAAACCTGCGACGCCCAAACCCAAACCCGCGACGGCCAAACCCGCGACGGCCAAACCCGCGACGGCCAAACCCGCGTCGCCCAAGTTGGAGCCCGTCGAACACAAAGCCCCAACAGTGGTGTGTCTGCGGCGCACCAAGAAGGAGGGGGTCGTCCAGGGGTGTTCTCTGTACATCGGGCGCGCGTGGTCGATGGGCGGGTGGCGGCTCAAGAAAAGCAAGTGGGCCAACCCCTTCTCGCTGAAAAAACACGGCTTGGACTCGCTCGAAATGTACAGGCAGCACGTCCTCGCGCGGCCCGACCTCGTGGCGGCGCTCCCCGAGCTGGGGGGTCACGTTTTGGGCTGCTGGTGCAAAGGGAGGCACGCGTGTCACGGTGACGTCCTTGTCGAGCTGTACGCCGAGTACGTCGTGCGGCGCAAGGCGCCGTCGCCCCCGAAAGCGGCCCCGTCGCCCCCGAAAGCGGCCCCGTCGCCACCGAAACGGAGAAGCCGGACGGCGCCACCGCCCAAAAAGCGGGGTGTTGCCCCGAAAAACCCAAACCCGAAAAAGGCGAGCCCGCCGAAGAAAAAAGCGCCACCGAAAAGGCGAAGCCGCACGCCGCCGCCGAAGAAAAAAGCGAGCCCGCCGCAGAAAAGGCGAAGCCGCACGCCACCGCCAAAACGGCGAAGCCGCACGCCGCCGCAGTGGAATCCACCGTGGCACACAGGCGGGCGGTCCCCACCGCCCAAACCACGGCTGCGCCGGCTGACCACCGCTGAAGCCATCGAATCAATCCAGAAAAAGGAGGGGGCCTTTTGGGCCGACTTCTAGTCGACGCCGCTTGTTTTCCTCTCTGCCGTCGCGGCGAGAGGAAAAATAACGGTGCGCACGGGGGTTTACGCCTCAGCGTCGGGCACACGGGACGCCAGCTCGCCCCAGATGGCCTGTTCTTTTGGGTCAAACGATCCGTCGGCCCCGAGCCCCACGTTTAGCGTAAAACGACCGCTTTTCGCCCAGACGGCGGCTCGCAGCCGGAGAACTTCCTCGAGAGACTTGTACACTGCAGGGTCTTGGTTTGTCGCTCGCCCCCAGCTCAATCCAACCGTGTTGACGTGCTCCCACGACCTCTCCTCTCGGCGAGAGCCCCCGGAGGGTGGAATGTACCGGTCGGTCACTGTTGGGACCATGCGGTCGGCGTAGTGCGCGACCAAGCGCTGCTTGTGTTTGCCCCACCGATCGTTGACCATGACCGTGTCCTTCACCGCCGACTCGGTGAAGAGCCAATCCAAGAAATCGAAGCTGCCCCATGTGTCGACCGTGTGGTTCCAATCGCCGTCAACCCACACAATGTCGGGTTTGTATCGCGAGACGAGCTCTTTCATCTGCGGGTGCATCGTCTCGGCGACGTAGGTTTTGATCTTTTGTGTTTTCGGCCCCGCGCTGTAGAGGCCGGTCCACTCCATCAGCGAGTAGTACACCCCAAACGCCATGCCTCGGCGCCGCACTGCGGCCGCCAGTTCGCCGACGTAATCGCGCGCCGTGTGGAGCGTTCCAAATTTCGACGGGTACAGGGCGATCCCGTCGTGGTGCTTCGCCGTCAAGATCACGTACTGCGCCCCGGCGCTCACCGCGACGTCTGCAATCTCGTCTGCCTTCCAGTCCCCGGCCGCGCCTTCGAACTCGCGAAGAAATTCGCGGTACTCTGTTCCGGGGTGCGTTTTGGCGTGGTGGTCGAGCGTTGCATCGCCGTATCGTTTCGGGCGGCGCAGGCGGTCGGCGTACCACTCGCTTCCGTTGCAAACCTTCCTGTTTCGCTCCGCTCGCGTCAGCGACGGGGTGTACGCTGGGCACGCGTACACCCCCCAGTGGATTATCTGGCCGAAGGTGTGGGCCAGAATCTCGACGCCTGCGGCCGAGGGGCCGGCGTGGACGGGCGGTCGCAACACCGAAGACTCGCCGGGATGCGGCGGGACTGTCCGACACGCTTCTGCTGCGCCCTCCATCGGCGAGGCGTGGGGAAACCGCTCGCGGTACAGCTTGACGAGAACGTCGCCGTGGCAAGCGCGCGCGCCCTTGCACCAACACCCCAAAACATGCCCTCCGATCTCGGCTAGCGAGTCCAGGAGGTCGACGCGCACGTACGACTCGAACTTGTCGAGTGCCGACGGACCGTCTTTTTTCAGCGTGTACGGGTTGTACCATTTGCTCTTGGGGAGCGTCCACCCGCCCATCGACCACTGCCGCCCGATGTACAGCGTGCACCCTTGCACGATTTCGCCATTCTTTCGCTTGAGGCACACAACCATCGGCACAGATCGCGCCATTACGCTACTGTTCTTTCTGGCGGATTTAAGAAGTAAAAAATCACTTTTTTGGTACCTTTTATTCTTCTTGTCGTCGAGACCGAGAAGAATCCGTTTTCTGTGATGGTGTCATTGCGGCCCAAATTCAAGCTCGTCAAGTGGACAAGATGTCTTCTTCTTCTTCTTCTTCTTCTTCTTCTTCTTCTTCTTCTTCTTCTTCTTCTTCTTCTTCTTCTTGCCAAACCCGCATTTGTGATGGTGTCGTTGTGATGGTGCCGCCATTGTCCCACAAACTCAAGCTCGTCAAGTCGACAAGAGGTACCAAACCCGCATCTGTGATGGTGCGATTGCGCCCCAAATTCAAGCTCGTCAAGTGTACAAGAGGTGCCAAACCCGCATTTGTGATGGCGTGATTGTACGCCACATCCAAGCTCGTCAAGTGGATAAGAGGTGTCAAACCCGCATCCGTGATGGTGCGATTGTTCCCCAAATCCAAGCTCGTCAAGTGGACAAGAGGGGCCAAACCCGCATCTGTGATGGTAGTATAGTACCCCATCCCCAAATTTAAGCTCGTCAAGTGTACAAGAGTTGCCAAACCCGCATCCGTGATGGTGACATTGTACCCCACATCCAAGCTCGTCAAGTGTACAAGAGTTGCCAAACCCGCATCCGTGATGGTGTCATTGCA
>SDBT01005917.1_pt1 | contig 20450 bp, 17 predicted proteins | sample 2277101 | NCBI WGS metagenome assembly SDBT01 (sample SAMN10404973, study PRJNA504765) | marine sediment metagenome | isolation source: marine sediment core GS10_PC15, 103 cmbsf | place: Arctic Ocean: Southern Knipovich Ridge | collected 2010 | reverse complement strand
GCATGGACAAGCGTCGGTACGCTGAATCGCTGCGCCAGTTCGCCGATGGCCTTGGCCTGGGTTTCGGGCAGTTCTATCAGATCGCTATCGGCTCCGCAGGTGCTGGCGAGCATCATGTTGCGGAACGCACCCGAAAGCGCCGTCGTAACGCTAATCAGCGCCACGCCGGATTCGAGTACGCCTGCAAGCTCGCCCAGCGCCGCAGCCGGAACGCCGTCGGCGATCCAGCGGCGGCGCTGGGCGAACTTGCAGGTGTTCTCGAATCCGGCGTGGCGCTGGTTAGCGTTACGACGGCCCTTTCGGGCGCGTTCCGCAACATGATGCTCGCCAGCACCTGCGGGGCTACCAGCGAACTGATAGAACTGCCCGAAACCCAAGCCAAAGCCATCGGCGAACTATCGCAGCGTTTCAGCGTACCAACGCTTGTCCATGCGATCGGTATCTGCCAGAGCGTCGGGCGGAACATCCGCGGATCGTCCGTGGCGAGGGGGCTTGTCGAAGCGGCGCTGGTGCGATTGGCGGCGGCTGAGAAGTTCATCGACCCACAAAGTTTGCTCACCCAGGCGGCTGCCCTTGGAGGCGGTCAAAAAAAAAACGTAACGCCGCGTACTAACGCCTCTGCGAGCCGATCTGCCCCAAGCCCGCCAGCTGCAATGCGTGGGTCCGCAACACAGCCGACGCCATCATCGCAGCCGACGCCATCATCGCAGCCAACGCCAGCACAGCCGACGCCATCATCGCAATCGCCCGCGGACACACTCATTCCCGATGTTTCACCCGAAGTTGCTATCGCCTGGAACGAACCGTTCGTGCAGCGTAACTGGAAGGCGGTGGTTCAGAAGCTCTTCGAGATGCGGGCAGCTCGCGTGGCGGGCAGCCTTCAGCCGGCTTCGGTGGTCAGTCTCTCGGGTGGCACGCTCAAACTCGGATTCGACAAGGCATACGAAGGCCTGCGGATCATGTGCGACGGGCAATTGCGGAATGAGATTCAGGACGTTCTGGGCAAGATAGCCGGCCAGCGAGTTCGCTGCGAATTTGTGAGTACCGGCGAGTCGGGTTCGGTAGACTTTATGGCACCGAGCAAGCTCAGCCTGAGCAGCGCCGAAAAAACCGAGATCGCCAAGGACCCAGCCGTGAAAATGGTGCTGGAAATGTTCGAGGGCGAACTGCACGAAATGATACGAAAGACACCGCCGGCCGCAGCACCATCCGGCGAGCAGGACACGGAATAGGCAACACTACTTTTATAAGGATGGAAGCATGTTTGGCGATTTAGGCAAGATCATGAAGATAGCCGGGCAGATGAAGGAAAAGATGCCCGAAATGCAGGAAAAACTCCTGGCCAGCGAATTCACAGCCCAGGCAGGCGGCGGAGCGGTTAGCGCTACGGTCAACGGTAAGCTTGCGCTTGTGGATATTAAGATCAGCCCGGAAGCTCTGACCGACGGCGAAATGCTCGGCGATCTGATAAAAGCCGCCATCACGGCTGCCCAGCAGCAGGCAGCAGAAGCAGCCGCCGAGGCGATGAAGGAACTCACCGGCGGGATGAACATCCCCGGCATGCCCAGCATGCTTCCGTAGCGAATCAGTAACGAATCAGTCCACGAATTACACAAATTACACAAATTACTCAAATTCAAAAGAAACAGAAACTACCAACGACTGAGTTGGGGGTGGAATGTTCCACTGATGAATCAGTTCGCCCGCCTTCGTCCCTGTGGACTTCGGCACCAAGGGCACAGGCATGACAGGTAAATTACACGAAAACAGAGAGAAAAAAATGGCTGAGGCTGGGGCGGAGATACTGCACAAAGAATTGAGTTATCGCATTGTGGGATGCGCTCAAACCGTGCACTCCAAGCTCGGTCCTGGTTTCCCCGAGGCTGTCTATCACAAGGCTCTCTGTTATGAACTGATTGATGCATGCATTGCGTTTGAGACCGAGAAGACCGTAGAAGTATTTTACAATGACAAACCATGCGGCGAGTTTCGCCTGGATCTGTTCGTAGCTGGCGAAGTAGTTGTGGAATTGAAAGCACTTGCCTCGCTCAACAGCGAACACGTTTCCCAGGCGTTGTCGTACTTGAAAGTCACCGGCTGTGACTTGGCGATCTTGCTGAACTTTGGACGGAAGAGCCTGGAAACCAAGCGAGTTGTTGAGTAGGAACGGTTTAGCTGTGTCTGTTGTTGTTTTTGAAATTAGTGTTATTCGTGTAATTCGTGGACTAGAGGTCGTTGAATGGCAAAATACGCTGAAACAATTGAACGTCTGATGGAAGAGTTTGGCAAGTTGCCCGGTATCGGTGCGCGGACGGCCGAGCGGTTGGCTTTTCATATTCTCAAAGCCACGCCCGACGAGGCGATGTCGCTCGCCAAGGCTATCCACGACGTCAAAACGCAAATCCGCCCGTGCAGCCGCTGCTTCAACCTCACCGAGCACGAGCTTTGTAATATCTGCTCCGACCCGCGGCGTGATACGAACTCGATCTGCATCGTCGAACAGCCCAAGGACTTACTCGCCATCGAATCTACCGGGGCGTATCACGGTCTTTACCACGTGCTGATGGGCCACATTGCCCCGCTTGACGGCGTCGAAGCCGAAGACCTGACAATCGACGCACTTATCCAGCGCGTCCGCGCCGGAGGCATCAGCGAAGTGCTGCTGGCGACCAACCCGACCGTAGCCGGCGACGGAACCAGCCTGCACATCGCTTCGCTGCTGGGTTCGGCGGGTGTGAAGATTACCCGCCTCGCTCGAGGCTTACCTGCCGGCGGGCAGATCGAATACGCCAACAAATCAATCCTCACCGACGCACTCACCGAACGCCGGGAGATGTAATCGGCAAAGTCTTATGCCAATAGCGGGTTTGCCCTTACTTCGCATCCTTCACTGAAACGTACTCACCGGCCGGTGTGAAGGTGAAGACCTTGTTCTGGATGATCTTCTTCTTATCCCGGATGGTGGCTTGGTACTTGTAACGGATCGAGACGTTCCCGTTATCGTGCCTATTAAGTTTGCCCCATTCGATTGTCTTACGGGCGGTAATGTCGCGATAGTTCCGGCTGAAGAACCGCTCAACAAGCCTCTTGACATTGTCACTGGTTGAGGTCGAAAGGATATCTTTGACTGAGACGAACTTTCCTGCCGGTGTGAAGGTAAACACCTGATTGTTTATGATCTTCTTCTTGTCCCAAATGGTGGCTTGGTACTTGTAACGTATCGACAAGTTTCCGTCAGTCAGCGTCTTGGGTTGGCCCCACTCGATAGTCTTTCGCGCGGTGATGTCTCGATAGTTCCGGCTGAAGAACCATTCGACGTAGCCCTTGAGCTTCTTGTTCAGAGATCCCGATGCCGATCCAGCGTTTTTAGCAGGCAGGCCCTTGGGATATTTCAGATGCCAGTCCAGTCCCTGTAATCCTTGCCATTTCCCAAGCCAACACTTGAATGGTAGGTTCCCTTTCAAGACACGTCCATCCTTCAGCGTCAGTTCGTAGGGTACTGTGGGCAAACCGGTTTCGCCTGGGATGCTCTTGGATTTCCCGATTTCATCTGTTCCTTTGAAAACCTTGTCTAACTTGACTGAGACTATTGGGTTGTCCTTGAAGGTGTTGCAATACCAGAGCGTGAAGCCATAGCCGTCTCCAACTCTGGAGTAATACCGGCCGGTTGTTGGGAATTTCTTATAGGAATCTCCCCCTTTTGTTTTTGCGATTTTCAAGTGTTTAAGGGTCTTTTCATAATCGGCCTTACGGATTACCTCGAACAGTTCCTCTGCTGCCTTGGTTACAACTTCAGGATGTTTTAACGCATATTGGGTGGCGGTCTTTTCATAGAAACGGAGGAGTTCCAATTCCCCACGCTGGAAGAAGAGTAATCGCGCCTCGTCTATGCTTTTGCTAGGAGCCCCCCCGAACATCTTCCATTTGCCCTCAATCTGGCCGAAAGATCTGAGGCTGTATTGTGGTTTCCTGCCCGGCCACTGTTCGCGGCAGACGACCATCGCCATGCAATCCGGCCGTTTAGTCCTGTCATCGTATATCAATACCTCAACAATCACGGATTTCTTCAGAACTTCGCTCTTCTCTCTTGAGAACTGTCCGAGTTGTTTAGCTTCCATAGTCCAGTGCAACTTCGCTGCAGCTTCTGCGTCCTGTCGGGCTATAGCGCGTATCAACCCAGCACAGGCAGCTTCGGGGCTGGATGTGTCCATTTTATCGGAGAACTGGAAAGCGGTCTTGTTGACGCGGCGCACCTTCGTGTTGTACATGATCCTGCTCATGGGAATCGAAGCGGATGCCTTGTCCGCTTTTCCGGAGGATGCCATGATAGTCAAGATGTTCTCCTCGGCATCTGTTTCCGGGGCCGAGTTCGATCCAGCGTAGGAAATACCCATTGTCAGGCTGATGGCAAGGACCATAAGAAGCGAGGCGGTCCCCGCCAGCCACCAGCGAGACTGGCTTTGCGAAGCGGAAAGTCCAAGTATGTGACGAACGCGTTTGAGTGTGTTCATTTTCTTTACTCCCAGGCAAGCGGCCACAGACAACACGGGCTTGCCTTTGGTTAGTGTTGTGTTGAAGTAGGTGTATTCAAGTGCTGAAGCATATGTTAAGCGCCGTCCCGTGGCTGAGACGGCTAGTTCATCGCAGCAGAGCTCGCGCTCACTGCGCACCTGGGCTGAAAGCCACCAGACGGCCGGATGGAAGAAAAGCATCGTCTCTATAATCCGCTGCAGCAGATTAACCCACAGATCGAGACGTCGAATGTGTGCCAGTTCATGCGCAATAACGGCTTCGAGCATATCTGGGCACATTTGCGTGAGCATCGAAACCGGAACAAGCACAATCGGCTTGAAGAAGCCTATGGCCATCGCTTGCGCCGAAGAGTTGGAAACATAGACTCGCGAAAATCTTCTCATTCCCATCTTCGTACTTAATCTGGCGACAACTTTCTGCAGCTTGTCAGGCAGGGGCTGCAACGCCCTGCGCAATCTGAAAATACCCCCCACTCCGAGCATTAATCTGGTGCTCAGAATCATGACCCCGATTGTCCAGACTACTGACACCCATGGCAGGACGACCGGCAGGTATTGCTTTATCATGTCCCGCCAAGACGAAGCGGCCGAAAGTGGTATTTCAGACGTTACGCCAGCCTCCGCGGAAGGCATGGCCGTCGTGGCATGTGCCTCATCGATTAATGCAGTGCCATTGGCAGGAACTGCCACGACGTCATCCGCCCTGATCGATGATGGGTTATCAAGATGTGTTCCAGCAGGAGTTCCTGTGGCTAGAAATGTCGCCACTGGACAAGCAGCCATGATGATCATCGCGGCCAGGTAAACCGTATAGCGAGCCGCACCGTGGCGCATTCCACTCAGTTGCACGATCACAATTGCAGTCGCGACCACAGCCAATCCTTGCCACAAAAAATGTAACAACATCAGAGCAAGCCGTTGCCAGACAGGTTGCATGAGAAATTCGGTGATCGACATTATTTGTCTCCCCGTTGGCGCCGGTAAGCAGTGATTGTCTTTTGGATCTGGTCTATCTCGTCTGCTGCCGGGTTGGCCTGTTCCAGCAAATGGGTGACAAGTGCACTGGCTGAACCGTCAAATGCCCGACCGACAAGATCGCCAAGCATGGCCGTCAGCGTTTTCTTTTGGCTTGCCTTGGGCTTGTAGACAAACGCCCGACCTTCGGGTTCGCGTGCAAGAAGACCTTTTTCTGCCATAACATTCATAAGGCTCATGACAGAGGTGTACGCCCGCCTGCGGGTCTTATTAAGGACGTTCATCACCTGCCGCACAGTACATGGACCCCGATCCCAAACGACTTGCAATACTTCAAGCTCGGCCGGTGTCGGATTCTCATGTCTTGGTCTGGCCATCAGATTGCTCTCCCATTCATCTACGGTTACTTGAATCGCTCGCGAGTGTAAGAAAGTCTACGGTTTAACCAGTAGACGCGTCAACTGCAAAACCAGTAGATTGCAGAAAATTATTTCGTCCGGTGAGTATGTCTCGGCCCGGAGCGCCTTTAATATCTTAACTTACATTCGAGGCGTTGTGTCTTTCCGGCCATCAGGTAGAATGGTGTAGGATCGGTGCAGGAACGCACCGCCCGACAGAGCGAAAATGAGACTCGATACTACACAACATTTGCGACTCGAGCAGCGAATGAAGCTCGCTCCGAGGATTATCCAGGCGATGGAGATTCTCCAGCTGCCGATGATGGCGCTGCAAGAGCGGATCGCTTCGGAGCTCGAGTCCAACCCGGTGCTGGAGCTTCACACGCCTGGCGTGGATGAGGAAGCCCCTCCTGCGCGCGTCGAGGAATCGCCCGAGCGCGGCGAGCAGGAGATGGTCGTCGACGAGTCCGGCGATAACAGTGACGACTTCGAGCGGCTGGCAAATTTCGATGAGGAATTCGCAGTCGACCTCGCCCGCTCCGATACGCCCGCAAGGCCCAAGCCCGCGCTGCCCGGTGAGCGCGATCGCAAGATGGACGCGATGGCCAATACGGCCGCTCCTGGAATGTCGCTTAACGAATACCTCGCCGAGCAGTGGCGGTTCGTCGAAACGTCCGACGAGGTTCGCGCGGCCGGCGAGCACATCATCAATTACATAGATGCCGACGGATATCTCCGCACGCCCCTGGAGCAGGTTCATACCGAGGCCGACGAGCCCATCGACATCGAGATTCTCACCCAGGCGATCAAGCTGGTCCAGATGCTTGAACCGATCGGCGTCGGTGCGCGAGATTTGCAGGAATGCATGCTTCTTCAACTGGCTATCGAGCAGCAGGCAGGGCGTAACGTCGCGCTGGAGACCGAGATCGTCACGCATTTCCTCCGCGACATCGAGATGAACCGCCTTCCTGCGATCGCCAAGCGTACCGGCAAGCAGATCGAGGACATCAAGGCCGCAATCGAAAATATTTCGCATCTGAACCCGAGGCCCGGTTCGCTGATCGGCGAGCGGATTGTCCCGGGAATCACGCCCGACGTGGTCGTAGACGTAACCGACGACGGTGGAATCGTGATCTCCATGCCGGACGGTAATTCGCCGCGGCTTTACATTTCCAAGTCGTATCGGAAGATGGCTCGCAATCGCGAGACCGACCGCCAGGCCAAGCAGTTCCTGCGGCGGAATATCCGCTCGGCCGAGTGGGTGATGAGCGCCATCGAGCAGCGTCGCGATACGGTCCGCCGGGTCACCGGCGAGGTCTTTTATGCCCAGCGGGAGTTTATCGAATCGGGTGTCGAGGCCCTCAAGCCACTACCCATGGCCGATATCGCTAACAAGGTCGGCGTCCACGTTGCCACCGTCTCACGAGCAGTCTCGGGCAAGTACGTCCAGACGCCGCGCGGAATCTTTCCGCTGAGGATGTTCTTCTCCGGCGGGACCAGGACTCACGAAGGACAGGACGTCTCGTGGGGCGCGGTAAAGGCCAAGCTCAAGGAAATCATCGACGGCGAAGATAAGTCCAAACCGCTCAATGACGATGCGCTCGTCATCGCAATGAAAGACGCGGGTATCGACATCGCCCGCCGCACCGTCGCGAAATATCGCAACCTGATGAACATTCCGCCCGCCCGCAAACGCCGCGAATATTAGGCTTTGTCTGAAAAGTCAATATTGGGGGGTGGCACGGCTTGTCCCGAAGGGATGCCTGCGGTACTTGACAAGCCGTGTAGCCGCAAGAACACTGCCCCTTAGGGACAGTACCCATCATCCCTTCCTGCGTCTTTGTGTTTTTCAAACACAGCTTGGCTCTACAAGTAGCTGTGTCCACATTCTCCAGCGTGTCTATACTTGAGTAGACCAATAGCGGAGAGTTTCCATGAGCCATACCCATACGTCGCAATGCAGCCTTGCAGACAGGAAATGCGTTCCATGCAGGGGCGGGCAGTTGCCTCTCGAACACGCCAGAATCGTCGAATTGCTTGGTGAGCTTAGCGGCTGGGAAGCCGTAGACGATCACCACCTTAACAAGACATGGAAGTTTGCCGATTTTGCCGAGGCGCTGAAGTTCGTCAATACCGTGGGCGCAACGGCCGAGCGTGAGAATCACCATCCTGTGATTCACTTCACGTGGGGCAGGGTGACCGTCGAAACCTGGACGCATAAGATCGACGGGCTGACCGAGAGCGATTTTGTGCTCGCCGCCAAGATCGACGCCGCCTAGCGGCGCTTCTGCTCGAGAGTGTCGAGGATATTGAGATAGCCAACGTACCTGCGTTCGGGTATGTCGCCCGCTTCGACGGCATCGACGACGGCGCAGTCGGGTTCATGTGTGTGGGTGCAATTGCGGAACTTACAGTCGTTGGCGACCGCTTCGAACTCGGGGAAATACCAGGGTAGTTCTTCGGTTTTCAATTGCACACCAAGCTCCCTGATCCCGGGCGTATCGACGAGAATTCCGCCTTGGGGCAGTTCGTAGATAATTGCGCTCCTGGTGGTGTGACGGCCGCGATTGTCCTTGGCTCGAACTTCGCGGGTCGCTGCGCTGATACCGGGGATAATCGCATTTATCAGCGTGGTCTTGCCCACGCCCGAAGCGCCTGCAAGCACGCTGCGTTGGCCTTTCAGGCTGCGTTTGAGGCTGCGCAGGCCCTTGCCCGTTTCGGCTGAGCAAAGGATAGTCTCCAGTCCGAGGTCTTTGAAATCGGCGAGAATTTTCTTATCCGGCTTGGCCAAGTCGATCTTGTTGATGACCAGAAGCGGACGAAGCTTGCCCCGCTCGGCGATGATCAGGAACCGATCGATCAGGCCATGCCGCAGCGGTGGTTGACAGGTGGCCGCCACGATCAGCAGGCAGTCCATATTGGCGACGATGACTTTCTCGAATATCTCGTCGTCGTAATCCTCGCGTCGCTTCTGACTGCGGGGCTCGGGTCGTGAAAGCGCCGTCTTGCGCTGCTGACGGTCGATAACCATTCCGTCGGATCTGTTCCGGTCGGTCTGGCTTTCGGCAACGTGCTGCGGGCGCGTGAGTGCAACGGTCACAATGTCGCCCACGGTCAGTGCGGTCGAGCCTTCGGGGGGGCGGAACGTTCCGGCGATCTGGCAGAGCATTTCCTTACCGTCGACGTGTATCGAAACTCCGCCGGGGAAGTGGCCTGTGACCAGTCCCTCGACGCGAGGCAGATCGGTCAGGTTTTCGCTACCGGCATCGAGCTGGCGATCGGGCAGCTTTACCTTCCGACGGGTGAACCGCTCGCGAAGGGCGTCGGTATGCTGGAAGTTCTCGTCGGCGTTGTAACGCTGCTGCCAGTCCTTGATTCGCTGGCGAGATTTTCCTTTTCGCTTGGCCATATGCAAGATTGTGCGCGGGTGGGCGCATTAATTCAATGCTTAGAAATATAAGAGGTCATGGACTGGGCAAAACATCTTCTAATGCGGCAGCTCGCTATCTCCCTACGAGACTCGCGCACAGTTTCCATGCGATCAGTGCGAACGCAGCGGCGATGACCAATGCGAAATACTGGCGTATGCGATCGCCGTGAATCTTGTGGCAGATATGGACGCCGGCCTGTACGCCCAGCGAGCTTCCGAGGATAACCAGCATGGCGATTATCAGTGACGAATTGCCTAGAAATACAGCTCCGCTCGCTCCGCCTATTGCGGTGCAGAGGCTCACCAGTAGCGATATTTTCACCGCGTCGTGCGGCGCGATTCCCACGCCCAGGATCAGTAGCGGCATGTAGAATATTCCACCACCAAGCCCAAGGAACCCCGCGAACGCCCCGCAGAACGTCGCGGTGATGATCGTCGCAGACAGCGAGAAGGTTCTATCCGAATGGCCGGGCACCAACCGGTGCGGTTTCATTGGAATCCGCTGGAACAGTGTTCGGCTGTGTTCGCCACCGGTGCCTTTGACGAACATGAATCCGATGAAACCCAGCAGTGTGAGGAATATGATTCGCACCGTCGTATCGAGATAGAACTGTTCATCGGACCATGTCCTGGTGAGCAGGCCCATAAGCTGGCTGCCCGAGATCGCCCCGAAGGCTGCACCTGCTGCGATTGCTGCTCCGATTTTGAAGTCCAGCTTGCCGTGTCGCAGGTGTCGCCGCAATCCCGTTGCAGATATTCCCACCGCGTGGACCGCCGACGAACCGGCTGCTATCGCGTAGGGGATGCCCAGTATCTCGGCAAGCAGCGGTACGGAAATGAAGCAGCCGGATATCCCGAACAGACCGCCGATGAAACCTACCAGCAGGCCAACGCCTACAAGGGCCGCCATTATCAGCGGGTCATTCGTTACGTTTGTCGGGTCAAACCATTCTGGCATTTTTCTAATTCACTCAGTGGAGAATGTGTGGTCGATTTTTCGTCCGGCGAAAGTCCTATGAAATATCCACTCGATCGCGGGGCAATTCAGTCCAGAGTGGGGGTGTGATCGACTTCATCTTCATAGTTGCGGAAGCGATGGAATATCCACTCGACAAGCAGGCCCCAAGCCGCAGGGGCTGCCAGCGAGACTGCCACCAAACCGAGTTTTGTCAGGATTTCCATGAGAATATGCCGTCCACGAATTACACGAATTCAAACTACACTGATTATGATCATATCATACAGAATATCGCGTTCCAGGCAAACGCCAAAGACTATCACTTCTTGATGAGCTTTTCGAGGGCGGCGAGGTCTTCACCAACGCTCTATTCGCTGCACCCTGACGCAACCCGCTCTATCACTTCCTGATGAGTTTTTCGAGGGTGGTGAGGTCTTCACCAACGCTCTATTCGCTGCATCCTGACGCAACCCGCTCTATCACTTCTTGATGAGTTTTTCGAGGGCGGCGAGGTCTTCACCAACGCTCTATTCGCTGCACCCTGACGCAACCCGCTCTATCACTTTTTGATGAGTTTTTCGAGGGTGGTGAGGTTTATTTCGTCGAAGTCGCGTCCGTTTTCGTCCACGCCCTTGGGCGTTTCGAGAATCATCGGGACATTCGCCAGACGCTTATCGTTGACGAAGTTTTCAAAGGCAGCGGCTCCGATTTCACCGCGACCGATGTGCGCGTGGCGGTCCACTCTGCTGCCCAGCGCGCGGCGCGAATCGTTGAGGTGAATTGCTTTGAGGTGCTCCAGCCCGATCGCGCCGTCGAACTCAGCCATCGTTCTCTTATAGGTTGCAGGTGTGCGAATATCGTAACCCGCGACGAATATGTGGCAGGTATCCATGCAGATACCGAACCGATTCGGTTCGTCCAGCTGCGCCAGTATTGCCCCAAGTTGCTCGAACGTGTGGCCGATTCCATTGCCCTGCCCGGCCGTTGTCTCCAGCAATATCTGCGGATACTCGCCTTCGATGGGGGACTCGGCCGCGACCTGGTTGAGCGCCGATGCGATGAGATCGATTCCCTTTCGGGTACCCTTTCTCGAACCGGGATGGAATACCAGATATTCGATGCCCAGCAGTTCGCAGCGGGAATAGTCTTCTTTCAGTCCGGCGATGGACTTACGCCGAATATCGGCAAGTCCGGCCAGGTTAATCAGGTACGACGCGTGCGCCACCAGCGGGTCGATGTCGAGTTGCCTGCGCGTCGTCGTGAACTTCTCGATTGCTTCGGCTGAAAGCCTGGAGGCCTTCCATTGAACCTGGTTGCGCACGAACATGGCGGCGCAGCCGAAACCGTAACCATGCGCCTTTTCCAGCGCCTTGTGCATCCCCCCGGCGATACTCATGTGCGAGCCTATCAGCATCGTGCTATCCTTCGTAGAGTTAAGATGCGAAGATGATACTCCCCCCGCGGCTTCGGCGAAAGACATAGTCCGACGCCAGGCGGGTTGCAATCGTGCTAGAATTGCTTTGGGTACGGACATGGCGAAGAATTGCGAGACATTCGATCACACTGCGGACATCGGGCTATCGGCGAGCGCCGATTCGATGGAAGAACTCTTCGAAGCGATGGCTGAAGGGCTTGCGGACATTATCTCTCCGCGATCGGGAGTTCAAGGGCGCCAGAGGCGCACGATTACCGTGGAGGCTGAGGATATCGAAGCCCTGGCGGTGGACTTTCTCAGCGAGATCATGATCACAATCCAGACCAGCAGGTTCGCAATCGCCGAGGTGAAGGTGACCCAAACCGGTGATTGCGGGATTACAGCCGAGCTTTCGGGCGAACCACTCGACCCGGAAACCCACGAGATTCACACTGAAGTGAAGGCGGTTACCTATCACCTGCTCGACGTAGCCAAGTACGGCCAGTGCTGGCGCGGGCGGGTCGTGCTGGACTTATAGATTTCCTAGGTGCATTCATGGCCAAGCAATACATGGGCGAAATTGAACAGTTGGACGCCAACCGCTGGCGGATACCCGCTGGTAGCCGGGGCGATATGCGCGTGGATGGGATCATCTATTCCAGCGCCGAACTGATCGAAGACGTGCTCGCCGGCGGAGGGGTGCAGCAGGTAGTCAACGTCGCGACGCTGCCTGGAATCGTCGGAGCGTCGATGGCTATGCCCGATATTCACTGGGGCTACGGTTTCCCGATTGGCGGGGTGGCTGCAACGGACATCGCTGCCGGCGGGGTCGTCTCGCCCGGAGGGGTGGGGTACGACATCAACTGCGGGGTCAGGCTGCTTCGCAGCGATCTGCCCGTACAGGACGTCCGTCCGCGTTGCAGGGATCTGGTCAATCAGATGTTTCGCGACATTCCGGTTGGCGTTGGCGTCGGAGGGCCTTACAAGTTCGACCGCAAGGAGATGGTTCATCTGATGGAGCAGGGCACGCCATATCTTGCCTCCAGGGGTCTGGCGACGGCCGAGGATCAGGAATTGACCGAATCCGGAGGGTGTCTCGCAGGTGCCGATGCGAGCGCCGTTTCCAGCCAGGCTTTCAGACGCGGGTCCGATCAGTGCGGAACGCTGGGTGCGGGCAACCATTTTGTCGAGGTCCAGTACGTCGAGCAGGTGTACGACCAAGACGCAGCCGATGTGCTCGGACTTGTTCCCGGGCGGGTGACGTTCATGATCCACTCCGGTTCGCGTGGGTTCGGCCATCAGGTTTGCCAGGACGCGATCAAAGCACTTCGCACCGCGCCTGGCGAGTATGGGATCGACCTTCCGGACAGGCAGTTGGTCTGCGCACCGGTGGATAGCCCGCAGGGTAGACATTATCTGGCTGGTATGCGTGCGGCGGCCAATTTTGCATGGTGCAATCGACAGTTGCTGGCGACGCAGCTTCGGACGACGCTCGAACGGTTCTTTGGTGAGTCGAGCCCAGCGATGGGGCTGAGGCAAATCTACGACGTTGCGCACAATATCGCCAAGATCGAGACCCATACCGTCGGAGGCAGGGAAGTGAAACTCTGCGTTCACCGCAAGGGCGCAACGCGAGCGTTCGGGCCCGGGCATCCGGATTTACCGGCGCGGTACAAGCGGATCGGTCAGCCGGTGCTGATTCCCGGTGACATGGGAACGGCCAGTTACGTCCTGCTCGGTTCGCAGCGGGCAATGGAGGCCACCTTCGGAAGTACGTGTCACGGTGCGGGGCGGGTTATGTCGCGAAAAGCCGCGATCCGCCACGCTATGGGCCGCCGGATCGATCAGGAACTGGCCGATGCGGGCATCATCGCGCGGGCTCGCGGGCGGACAGGCCTCGCCGAGGAACAGCCCGATGCGTACAAGGACATCGACGCGGTCGTCGAGTGTGTCACCGCGGCCGGGCTGTCGCGCAAGGTCGCCAGGCTGAAGCCTATCGGGGTCATAAAGGGCTGAACTTACCTCATGCGATCCAGGGCGGTTCGAGCAAAACAAAGCCGGGGACTTCTTGCAAAAACCTCTTGGTTGCCTATAGTAAACGGTCCGGTTTATACGCAAAATCGTTCCCGGGCGCACAAATGCTGCAGGTTGCGGTCAAAGACCTGCCCAGTCGGTGCGCCCATATAACTTAAAGGAATACGGATATGGCATTTGCATTCTTCCGTCGTCGTCAGAAGATGGTCGTAGTCATCATGGCTGTGTTGATGGTGAGTTTCCTGGTAGGTATGCAGGGTTTCAAGATGATCACCGACTGGCTCGGTCAGGGCGAGAAAGACTTCGCCACGACCAAGGCGGGCACCGTTACCTTCGAGGATTGGCGCGCGGCCGAGAGGGACATCCAGTTGCTAAGTCCCTACGGCTTGTATGGCGCGCGGCAAGACGCAAACAGTATCCTCAATACTCCGTTTCCCGGCGAGATTGAGTTTCTCACGCTGAGGGCGACCAGTAGTGATCCGTCGCTTCTCTATGCGTTGCTCCTGAAAGAGGCCCAGGCCGCGGATATCATCGTCACCGATACCGACGTCGCGAACTATTTCAAGCTTGTAGGTTGGCCGATTGGCTCCCCGCAGCATGAGAACTGGATCGCCCAGATGCAGACTGATGTTCACCTCGGCAGCGGTCGCCTTTATTCGGCCCTCAAGCGATGGCTGAAGGTCCATAAATCCTACATAGCCAATATGTCCAATACACCTCCGTCCGGGCCTGAGATTCTCAAGACTTACAGAGATCTCGCTGAGCAAATCGACCTGCGTATCGTCGAGCTCTCGGCCGAAGACTTCGTTAAGGATGTTGCCGAACCCGACGACTCGGAAATCGCCGAGTACTTCGCCAAGTACAAAGCTAAAGCCCCGGGAACCGTCACCGCCCCGGAAGACTTCGGGTTCGGATACAGCCAGCCCGATCGCTCGCGGGTTCAGTACCTGCTACTGAATCGCGATGTGCTGCTTCGAGTCACCAGGCCCAGCGACGATCGGGTGCGCAAGTATTTCATAGCGAATCGCGCCCAATTCGACTTGAAGGTTCCCATTGAGCCCGCAGCGGGCGATCAGCCCACGACCGCACCGGCGACGTTTGAATACAAAAAGGTCCCCCAAAGCTTCGCCCAGGCCAAGTCGGAAATAATCAATAAACTGCAGGCTGGAACCATCGACGACAAGGTCAAAGACGTGTTTGCCCGCGCCAGGGCGCTGATGGAAGGTTTTAAGTCTGACGATGCTCTGGTGAGCCCCTACGAGTGGGTTGTCACCAAGATGACGCATCCGGCCGATGCCCACCTCAACCGGAAGATCGAAGCCATCCGCATCCAGGCGGAATCTCTCGATTTGGCGATGGATATTCTCGCCGAAGCCGCCGGGCTTAACGCCATCTGCTATCCGTACGGAAAGACCGCCGACGGCGAGCTTGACCCCAACGTCAAGGTCACGCTCAGTGCGACGGACATAACACTGGGCGACGCACTTGCCAAAATCGGAAAGCAGATTGAATGGAACGACATCGAATGGACAACCTGCGACGGTTTTGACGGAGTTATCTTCCCCTCGGCAGCGACGGGCCTGTTCCCGCTGGCGGCGGGCGATTCCGGGCTCGTAGATACCTACGAGATGGCAGCAGATGAAATACTCTCGGCCAGCTTTGCCGCAAATGACCAACCGCTGAGGAAGAGCGCATTCCCCACAAAGTCCGGCGACGACGGCCCGGGACTTTCGCTCGTCCAAGTTGGCGAGGCCGGCTCGCAGATGAGGGTTGGGGGCCCAAAGGGTGGCGCACTGATTTGGCGACTGGCTGCGGCAAATGCAGCGCACGAACCGGACGAACTCACCGACGACATTCGCACGGACGTCATCAGGGACATCAAGCTTGCAAAGGCTATGGTCCTGGCCGCCAGGCGGGGCGAAGCACTGATAGCCGCCGCAGCGACCGACGGTCTGGAAGCGGCTGCAAAAGCCGCCGATCTGGAATCGACAACCACCGGCCGGTTTGCACGCATAACTTTGAGCGAACCCCATGACATGCTGATGAAACTCCTTAAGTCGGGCTATTATGATCCGGCAGAGGTGTTCGTGCAGATATTGAAAACGCCTCCGGTGGTATTGAACCCATCGCGCGTTCAGGGTGTCGAGTTTGCGACGTCCGACCCGAACGCCGGCCTGACCGAGGCTTTCATGGCCAAGGCGTTTTCGCTCGTACCGGAAGAGATCGAGCCCGACCAGGATGGCAACGATCCATATCCGGACGCGCCCTATGCGATGACTTCGGTGGAACTTCCCTCCAGCGGGACGGTTCTTGTCCTCCAGAGGGAGGACTATCGTCCGCCAGTCGGTTCGGTTTTCCAGCAGGGCGGGCGTCAGTGGATCGCGCAGAGACTGTCCGCGGCTGCACACTCCAACGACAGACGGAACTGGTTCAACCTCGAACAGGCCAAGAAGCGTCTCGACTTCCAGCAGATCAAGAAGGCGGGAAAAGAAGACGAATAGTTTTTAACTGTCCCAATGCCTCCTTCTCGCGACGAAAGCAGATTTTGGGATGACTTCTTCTTGTTTCGTGCGGCACAGGCCTTTGAACACTTGACAAGCGGCGGATTGAAGCTAGACTATCGGTTCGCCATTGGCGAGCGTTGGGTAGGTAGCTCAGTTGGTAGAGCACATGACTGAAAATCATGGTGTCGGCGGTTCAATTCCGCCCCTACCCATTTTTCTTTGCGCACTTTGAGTATGTCGAAACATAACCTCATCTGGATTACGGCGATAATCGCCGCCTCGCTGGTCACCCTGCTGGTTACCCGCAGGAACACCGTACATATGTCGTCCCCGGATGCGGGGGAGTTTGCTCCGGTAGCCGAAACGTACGAGCTTATCTCCGAAACTTACCACGAGGCTCTTGACGGAAACTCGCTTCGCCGCGGGGCTGTAAACGGCATGGTTTCGTCGTTGGATGAGTTTTCCAGCTATATCGCTGCCGAGAGGCTTGACGCTTTTGTCTGCAAGGTCGACGGTATGGGTTGCGGGCTCGGGCTGCGAATCGACCAGACACAGGGCGGACTGCGGGTCATCGGGACGCTGGTCAATTCGCCTGCCCATCACGAAGGCATCTCCGCCGGAGAAATAATCGTCGCTATCGACGGGCAAAGCACTCTCGATATGTCGCTTGACGACGCCCGCGCCGCATTGGACGCACCTAAGGGCAGTCCGATAGAGTTGACCTTCGCCAGAGGTTTACAAGCCCGAGAAACCGTAACTCTCACCAGTAGCGAATTCCGGCTGGAGACTGTTCAGGGACTCTACAGGGACCGCGTCGGACGATGGGTTTATTTCACGGATGTGAACGAGACAATCGCGTATGTGCGAATCAGCGAATTCGTAACCGATACCGCTACGAAGCTGGGCGAAATCATACACTCGCTCGGCAGTATTCGCGGGCTCGTGCTCGATCTGCGAGACAATCCGGGCGGCAGGTTTGCTCCGGCGCTGGAGGTGTGCGATCTGTTCCTCGCTGGCGGAGTTATAGTCTGCAAGGTGAGCAGGGGCGAGGTGAGCGAAACGCACACTGCCCGGCCCAACGGGACGCTGCCGGGATTCCCCGTGGTCGTGCTGATTAACGCCAGGACAGCTTCATCGGCCGAAATCGTCGCCGGGGTGCTGAAGTTTCACGACCGGGCCGTGGTTCTTGGCACGCGAACGCGAGGCAAGGGCGCAGTGCAAAGCATGTTCCCACTGCCAGGCGATCTTGGCATGATCAATATCACCACCTCGCAACTTCTGATCGGCGGAACCGATTCGATAACTCGCTCGCCGGGCAGCGATCTGTGGGGCGTCAATCCGCATCCGGGCCGGGAGGTGATTCTCTCGCCGGCCGTTACGGGGCAACTCGAAGAACTCCGCTACCGCACAGAGGCGTTGGCTCTCGCCAAGTTGCCTCGCCCGGCTAGCGCACCTACAGACGCTAAAACCGGCGACGGTCCGCCGGCGGAATTGATGGAACTGGATCGTCAGCTTGTATCGGCGATGGAACTGTTGAACGATGCTGAGAGCATCAGGCTTATCCTGGACCAAGCCGCCGCCGCAAAATCCGCCCAGCCCGCGACAGCGACGACGCAGGCGAAGAAATGACAGACAAGAAGATCAATATACTGGCCGTTGAATCAAGCTGTGACGAGACAGCCTGCGCAATCGTTGCAGACGGGCGCCAGGTGCTTTCCAGCAGCGTCGCAACGCAGATCGACATCCACGAGCGGTTCGGCGGGGTCGTGCCCGAACTTGCTTCGCGCGCTCACATTGAAGCGGTCAATACCGTAATCGCCCAGGCGATCTCCGAGGCGAACGTTGGTCCGGACGATATCTCAGCCGTCGCAGTCACTCACGAACCGGGCCTGATAGGTTCGCTGCTGGTCGGGCTGATGGCCGCCAAGACCGTCGCATGGGTCTGGGGCAAACCGCTGATAGCGATCAACCATATATATGCTCATGCCTACGCGGCTGCACTCAATGACAAACCGGTGGAATACCCGGCAGTCGCATTGATATGCAGTGGCGGGCATACCGCGCTGTATCATTGCGAATCGCCGACCGAGATGGAATTGATGGGAAGCACAATCGACGACGCGGCCGGAGAGGCATTCGACAAAGTCGCCAGCATCCTTGGCCTGGGTTTCCCGGGCGGGCCTGCGATAGACAAACTTGCCCAAACCGCCGACCCCAAGGCCGTCCGTTTTCCGCGGTCGCTGCTGAAAGGTCAGTCTCTTGATTTCTCGTTCAGCGGGTTGAAAACGGCCGTCCTGTATCACGTCAACGGAGTGCCCGGTGCGAAGGACCAGGTGCCCAGAGGCCTCGAATCGTTCAGTCCCCAGCAGATCGCCGATATCGCAGCGAGTTTCCAAGCCGCCGTCATCGACGTGCTGCGGATCAAGCTCAAGCGGGCAGCCGCCCAGATCGGGGCAAAGACGCTGATCCTCGGCGGGGGAGTTTCGGCTAATTCCGGTCTGAGAACGGCGGCTGCGGAGCTTGCCGAAGAACTCGGATGTCACATGCGAATGCCCGAGCTGCGATTCTGCATGGACAACGCAGCTATGATCGGAGGCCTGGGATATCACTATTTCAAGGCGGGCAAGTTCGCCGGACTCGACCTCGAAGCCCTCGCCACCGTGCGACGCTGAGGCAGGTCGTTAGCGAGTCGCCCGCGTGTAAATTCTTCTCAAAGAGACTCTTAGAAGCCATCCCAAAACCTCAATTTGTGTTGGAAGTGGCGGTTGTCCGCCCTGGTACCCTGTAACAGCAATTCTAACGGTTCTGACTTGCGGCGATAATCCAATATTATTCCTGTTAAAGAACCCTGCGTCGTCGCGAAAACTCGACGGATCATCTAGTTCTACATCGTCTCCGCTTCTTGCAGGATCGAAAACCCTGCTCTCTTCCATCCACAAAGCAGTTTCTGGGATGACTTCCAGAATCGCTTTGGTCTGCAAGGCAGGTTGTGAAACCACTTCTGGCAATCGCAACTATTTCATGCTTATAATGTTACTGACATGAACGAAAAGAAGCTCAGACAACTACTGGAGCAGGTTAAAGACGGTGCTCTCGATACCGACGCCGCACTTGCGAAGCTTCGCCATCTGCCATTTGAACAGATGGGGTTTGCCACGATCGATCATCATCGTTCCATCCGCTGCGGCGTGCCGGAAGTGATTTTTTGTCCGGGCAAGACCACCGCGCAGATCAAGGCGATCTTCGCCAAGCTTGCCCAGGCCGGTGGAAACGTTCTGGCAACCCGGGCCGAGCCAGAGGCATTCGACGCGGTTGCGGAGGATTTCGAAGCGGCGGAATATGACCCACAGGCACGGGCGATTACGTTGCGCCAGGGCGATCGGATTGACCCAGCCGGACACATCGCCATCGTCGCCGCAGGCACCAGCGATTTACCAGTGGCTGAAGAGGCACGCGTGACGGCCGAGATTCTCGATCAGCGCGTGACCACTCACTATGACGTCGGCGTAGCCGGGCTGCACCGCCTGCTCGCACATAACCAGGTTCTCCAGCAGGCGAACGTGATCGTAGCGATAGCCGGTATGGAAGGCGCTCTGGCAAGCGTCGTCGGCGGACTGGTAGCGGTGCCCGTTATCGGCGTGCCTACGTCGATCGGTTACGGAGCGAGCTTCGGTGGGATATCGGCGATGTTGACGATGATGAACAGTTGTGCCTCGAACGTCTGCGTGGTAAACGTGGACAATGGATTCGCGGGCGGGTACATATCGGCCCTCATTAACCGCCTCGCGTCGGGCAAGAGTGAGAAATAAACACGCGTGTGAGCCTGAAAGGAACTGCATGTCCGCGGGAATACAGCGAGTCAAAGAAGTACCCAAGATTCTTCCCCGCCGTCGTAGCGGGCACAAGGGCGAATACGGTAGAACGCTGATCGTAGGTGGCTCGCGGGGGATGATGGGCGCTGTGGCGCTTGCTTCGAACGCAGCCTTTCGCGGAGGAGCGGGTCTGGTGGCGTTCGCCGCACCTGAAACCGTTCAGATGACTATCGCCATACTCTGCCCGTGCGCGACCTCAATTCCGCTGGCTTGTGACGAAGAAGGTCAACTCTCCGCTCAGGCGGTGGGGCAGTTCGTCCAGGCGGCGGGCGGTCAGGACGCCATTGGAGTCGGACCGGGAATGGGCGTTGGCGTGGCCCAGCAGATGATAGT
>SDBT01005916.1_pt1 | contig 20451 bp, 49 predicted proteins | sample 2277101 | NCBI WGS metagenome assembly SDBT01 (sample SAMN10404973, study PRJNA504765) | marine sediment metagenome | isolation source: marine sediment core GS10_PC15, 103 cmbsf | place: Arctic Ocean: Southern Knipovich Ridge | collected 2010 | reverse complement strand
CCTCCAGTTCCTCAACCTTTTCGTGTACCCAATTCCGACAAAACCCCTCTATAACGGCGTGTATCACAAGGTTCTGTTGCATCCGATAGGGCAGGCTCTCATCAAGGTGTATCTCAAGATTCAGCATCCCGTACTCTTCTACTACTTCCTCGGACGACAACCCCAGTATCGCCTCCTTGCAAACCGTTATATTCATATTGTCTCCTTCCGTAATCCCCTTGATTCACAGCTCTTGTGTAATGTTACACCCCCAACAACAGCAGTATCTTGTGACCCACTATCACTGTCAGAATAAAGAAAATACCAAATAATAGCGTATCCATTTCTATTTTCCCTCCTTATCCCTAGCTACTAATCCAACCATCTTTATTTCATTGAGCCTGATTGTTATTTCTCTATCATCGGCCATTCTTAAAAAGCACTCTAAGCATAGTGTCCTGGTCTTAAAGTAATCTATAACAACCCTATCCCACAACTTATTGTCTGTAGTCCAAGCGACCCGTTGTTCCCTTGTGCAGCACTTACAAGTTTCATATTGCCAATCTAACCTCATTCCAGCACCTTCTTTATTCTATCTCCTTCCATTAAGCCAGTCGCAGATTTGTGCGGCACCCTTGCATCCCGCTTTCCTTGCTCTCTGAATATCAACTTCCTTTTCTATCTCTCCCAACCAACCCGAAGAGTTATCATTGATGCACTCAATATCATCAGTTGGCATACCCTCCGAGTTCATTATCGGTCGGTACTCCACCATGCATTCCAAATACTTTTCTGTTAAAAACATTCCTCATCTTCTTCACCTTCGGTTGTTCCGTATGGTTATTCTATTTAAAGCCTCACATTTCTATCTGAGAGCTTCTCATCCCCATTGTGGGTGTTTTCTCAAGTCCCTTTTCCAATCCTTCAACCATCCTTCAAGTTCTTTGGTGGGTTTCCCCAATCCTTTCCTTATCTCGATGTGCCTTTCCAGGTCAACTATCTGAGATTTAAGCCCTTTCACTTTCCATCCTCTATCAATGGCTCAAGTGAATTAAACACGCTGTACTTCCCTTCGTCAAACGCAACCGCTAAATGAAAATCTACATCACGGTATGGATTGGGCGAAAGGTTCCCACCCTTTATTACTACACCCTCAGAATCAAGATAGGCTAGCCATTCATCGGCATCTTTTAACCAGTGCTTCTTGGTAAAGGCGCTACACTCATCCCAAGGTGATATACGATCTTCGCTGTGTCCCTCAACCTCATTAAGCTTATAGGTTCTGAGCCTTCTTGCATACCCTTCCCGTATCTCTTCTTGCTTCGCTTTCAGCTCGTCCTTCGGCTTAGTCATTTCCCCTCCTCAGGCTTTCGGCTTTCTCGGTAATCAACGTGGGGTATCTTATGTTCACATACATCAATCACCAGCTTACCGTGCCCGTGCGCCAGCAGTTCCTTCAACATCTTAATCACTTCTTCAACTGAATAGTATTTCATCTCTTTATATTGTATCACTTAATCAAAGATAATTCAAGTAGCTCATCCTCAAGGTTTCTATTTCTGAATTGCCTGTCTGCTACCGTTCCACACCAACCAAAAGGTTCCACGTCAACTGGAAGGTTCCATTGTCGCTGGACTTGTTCTCTCCAAGGTCAATGTAGGTTATCAGGTCTTCCTGCTTCAAGTTACATAACTCTGTATCGGCAAGAAATAAGGCGGGTCGGTAAGCACCAAGTCCACCTTCTCTAAAGACGGCAATATCTCTCTGCAATCACCATGATAGATAGTTACCCATTCATCTTGATAGTAAGGTTTGTTCATCTATGTACCCCCTTATCCTTAATATCTACGTTTAACGTAACGTCTTGGTGACATTTGGCACTGAAGCCAGCCAATAGCCAATGCCTTTTGGTAGGATATTTGCCGACATCAATCAGCTTTATCTCATTATGGCATTCCCCGACAACTATATAGCAGTTATCCAGTTCGTAGCTACCGCCGAGACTGCGTGGGATAATATGATGTGGGTCTATACTCTTGATAATATGGGCATTAACATTCCGCCCGCACCATTGACAGTAAGCATGGCCCACATCGTCTATCTGCTCCTGAAGCCTCTGGCGCAGGCACTCCAGCCACAGTTTATCCAGCTTCTTTTGCTTAGCACTCTTCGGCCTCAGTGTTGAGTTCCAGCTTTTCCATTCTTTCTTCATAATTCTATATCACTCTCTACTTCATTGCCCCAGCAGTCCCAACCGTCGTAACTATCGTCTGGCATAAGCATATTACTTGGTTTGCGAGCAAAGAGTTCTATCCGTGGCAAATCTCCCATGAGTTCGACAATTCTTCTCCTTACTTCCTGGGGCTTCTTGCTGTGGCTCGACCTTTCAGACATAACTATTTGGCTGATACTCTTTGACACTCGCTTGGGTTTCCCCTTTGTTGCAAGCAATACCAACTCTGCATTTCCCATTACCCAACGCCCGACACCTTTGAATATGGTCTTAGATTTTGGATTCAATTTTATCCAAGTAAAGGCAGTGGTTTTGTGCGTAAATCCCCAAGCCTCAATTACTTTGAAGGCGCTTGGCAATAGTGGCATTGTTGCCCACAAGAATAAGATACTATTATCAGCGGCTATATTATTTATGGGCAGACTACATATTGAATCAAGTGGCATCCCCTTATAATATTTGTCATAGCCACCCATCTTAGCTATATCTGTGCCAAGTTTATCATTATATTGCCAAGGTGGGTCAGCGTAGATTATCTGGTACTTCTTCATATCATATACCATAACTATTCTATATCACAACCATAGGCTAAGTCAAGATAATTGTGCAAATCCATGACTGTATCCTTAACCGATTCGTTCTTTGGTTCCTTGCCAGAGTTGACGAGATTACACCACCTGTCTACCTTGAGCATCATCAGGAACCTGGCGCAATCACCCACACTCCTACGCACATCAATATCCAGTGTCTTGCATAGAATGTTCATGCGCTTGAAGTTACTCAATGCGTCATCGGTAGCGTAGTCATTTGATTTATCGGCGAATACGTGTAATCTCGTCTCGGTATCATCGGTTATCATTTGTAACATTGTCTGTCTCTTCATAATAAACCTCCAATCCAAACTTTTTAGCTTGTTCTAACTCTACATTTGCACCCTTCGAAACCTGCCAATTACCAAGCATATAAATAGCATCGCACCGAGACACCATTTCTAGGTCACCGTTTAGCCACAAGTCCCAGTCACTATCACTATTAGAGCCAAAGAACATTGTATTTCTATGGGGGCAGATTACAGCCCACCCTTCAAGCCACAACCTTCTCGCAACCTCACTAGCGTGTTGGATATTTTGCCACATACACCACTCGCTATCAGCACTATATTTACCCGCTACGTAGATAACTTTCATTTAATCCCTCACATCCTTTAATAGTTCATGCCTCTTGGCTATATCGCAGGCGTCACCCTTCTTTGCACCCACCACAGGGTCTTCACACCATTCCCCGTTAAAGTGTATGCAGGGATGAGTCACCCTGACATGGTGATTCGGGGGTTTGTTATCCCCGCAGTCATATCTGGTACAGGTCTCCCATTCTTCGCACTTTATCATGCTCGCGCTTTACCCCCACTACCATACGTCTTGCCTGCGTACATAAATTTCCTCTGGATAATCTGCATCTGCTCGACCCAGAACCTCTCCTTCTTGAAGTGGACTAGCGAAAACCCTTGTTGCCAGTTAGGGTTGGTAACATAGTCGGGGTTCAGGTCGCATAGGCAACCATTCTCCCACCATCCATAGACGCCAAAGTAGTTTTTTCTGTAGTAGCTACCCAGCCGGTGCGTATGCCCATGTATGCCAGAGCCCCCATACTTGTCACTCATGCCCTTGGCGGTATAGCTGGAATGCGCCCGTATCAGGTCGCCATGAGTAACCAGGAAGTTGCCATTTATCAGCACACCTTCTTTGTAAGGTACGTGTTCAACCTCGGATTCCTTGAGCTTATATAATCCTTCAACGGTCAGGCAATCAAGCGAGGCCAGCGCGGGGTCTTTACTCCATAGATGCCTTCTCAGCCTATCCTCATGGTTGCCATCCTCTTCTATCATTCTAGCGTTAGGACAGATGGCGCGGTGTCTTTTGAACATAGCACCAACCGAAGACAGATCAGTTTGCAAATGGTCAGCCCTCTTAGGATTTTTATCAAAGGTGGATATTCCGTACCAATCCCCGATGTCACCAGGGTATATCAAGAGGTCGGGTTGCAATTCGCCCATAAACAGTTCCACCTCTCTTATAACCCGCTGGTCTTGGAACGGGATGTGGGTGTCGCAGAATACCAACGCGGTGCCCTGAAAGTTAATATCCATTACCGCCCCTCAGTTCCCTTGCATAATATATAAGTTCCATTTATTTACCCTCCGTTATCGCTATTGTTAGTGTTGGTTCACCGTATGTTATATCCCCGTCCTGCCAGCGATAGTTGCGGTCATTCACCCCCGTTGTCTCCTCAATAGCATCCAAAATTACCTTGCTTAAATTGGATAAATCGGGGGTACCCCGCAGGTCTTTGAATCTACCACTGCACCTGACCGTTATCGGCAACTTCCATTCCTCAATGTGCGCTGACTTAATAAGCCAACCCAAACTATCCATCCATTCTTTAGTCTCGGGCTTGGTAAATCGCCCCCTAAACTTATAGTGATTGACGGACAGACTGGCTCCGATATATGGCATTTCAACCGTTATGCTTCTCATCCCTCACTCCTTAATCTTATCTGTGCATATTCCTCAACGGTAATCGGACAAGTTTCACATTGGCTGGAAACGCACCATATAATGTTACAAGCCTCACAGTTGTACCATTTATAATGCCACACCCTTGCCTTCTTTTCTTCTTGCACCCCCAGTTTACCACCGCATTTTGGACAGTATATCATCTTATCCCTCCCGCGCTTTCCTTATTGCCTGTTCTACTGTTATGGGCAGAGCCTTGCCAGTACTGTTGCAGAAGGGGCACCCATCATCATCGCAAAAGAACTCTGACCACTTTCCCGTACCATTACAGACATCGCACTCCCTCTCTGGTACTATCTCGGTGTTGAGGAACTTATCTAGTTGGGCATCATTTATTTCACGCCTCGCATCTCTGCACGTGCCCTCACACTTGAGCATAATGCTAGCCATTTCATCATCGGTCAGCCTTGCCTTCTCCCTTATCTCCTTAATGTCCATTAGTGTTCTCCTTGCCAAACTTGTAAATCTTGATAGCCAACCAAATAGGCAACCAAAGAGGGGCGCAGATTATTAAAACCCATGCAAACATATAAGCGGCTACATAGTCAATCAATTTCTCCCACCATTTATGTTTCATTTCTCCCCCTTAATAGCCTTTAGAATAGCCTGCTTCATGGCTTGAGCGCCGCCATCTACGCCTTTCAAAAAAGCACTCATTCTAGCACTCTTGCAACTATACGGGGTGTCAAAATGGAGATTAAATTGCTGTTCAGGTGTCAGTCCAGCACCATCTACCGCTTCCAGTATTTTGGAGAGGAATATATCCTCAAGTACTTCCCAATTCATTCGGCACTCTTGGCAAAAGATACCGACCCCTTTATTGGGGAAAGAACAATCATCGCACACCCTCTTTATCCATTCATTGTCTGTCAGTAACATTAGTTACCTCCTGATAGGGCTTGCCCCTGAGAAATAACTGTCTTTATTAAATCCTCTGTCTCTTCCCAATCAATATCACCAAACGCCTGTTGCATAATAAAGAATATCCTGCTGTCTCTACACTCGTCAAAATGCTTGGCTATGTTCAGGGCGAAATTAAAGGTTGTTTCATAATCCTTATTTATCTTCTCCCTCTCCTCTACCCGGATAATAGGGATGGCTTTAGTGAGTTGGGCTTTTAGTGCAGCATCAAAGGCAGCCACGCTATTTTCGGGCACACCTTTAACTGTTTTTACCAGTTCCTCACCAGTCAGCCTGCATTTCTTAATCAGTTTATTGTTCATTATCCACCTCCTAACTTATAATAGAGCCACCAGTCGGTTCGTATACCCCGCCACCAGTTTTCCACCATAGTTCAGAGCAGTATGTCTCCCAGCACTCTTGGCACAAAACCTCTTCATCAAAATCCCAGCTACACTCGCCTTCGTGGATTATCCCTCCACATTTAGTACAACCGCCCATCTTTATCCTCCTTTAATCCAATAATGGAGCCACTTATATAGCAGCCCACTTAAGCCACAACTCAACTGCTACAACTCAATCCCTGTTATTCTATGCTCACAGGTTTGCCCCAACTCCGCACAGGGTAAACCAAAATCCACGAAATCCAACCCTGCATCTCGGCACACTTGCATTATCTCCCCCCTGGTAATGGGCGAAAGGTGTTGCAGGTTATTCCCCACCTTAAAATTCAGTTTAGATAACGCTAAATCCAGTTTCTTGGTTTGTTCGTTCATTTTAAATCCCTCCACCAATAAATTATTTTAGCTACTATACCCATTAAGAGTTCAATCAGGGACATCACTTCTCCTTGCCATCCTTTTTTGGCACACCTGCGAATTTCGCCCATAATCTTTTTCCTTCCTTCAAGTTGTGTGGCAATATATAAGCGATTGGATATGTGTTCACGCCCTCTTCAAAATAAAAACATTCTTGCTTTCTAGTCGGCATCTTGCCCAGAAACAAACTTACACCGTTAATTTTAAGTCCATCCATCACTCATTCTCCTATACCCATTATATACTCAATCAATATCATTTGTCAAGCATCTCCATAAAACGGGACTATGTTGGTGAACTTCGTGCCTTCATCGTCATACAGGAATGTCCACTGCATATTCTTAGGGTTGACTTTCGGGTCGGTCCATATCTTTGCGGATACTATCTTCAGCTTATTGGGATTGATTGCCAGGTAGAGCCCGGCTTTCTTCAGTGTTTGCTCCCCACCAAAGGCGGTATCACTGCTGGTGCGCTTTTGCAACCCTACCATTGCCACACTATTCAGCTTGGTCAATTTGCCCTGTATCTTAGCAAGCGCAGGTGCGATCATGTAAAATTCTCCCGATTCGGGAACGTCAATATAGTCAATTGCATAAAAGGTGTTCGGCTCCTTGATATGGTCGTGGAAATTGTCCATGACCTGATAGACCTTAAACGGTGCAGGGTTGGGAATATCAATATCCATCGCGCCAAAGCGCCTCTTCAGTTGGTTCTTGCCCCCCTCCATATTAGACAAAAGTATTGTATTAATCTTGGGCCCGTTTATGGCTGTTGTTCTCATTATTAGCCCCGACTTTCCCGAGTCCTTTGAGCCAGCCACAATCATCATGGTGCCAGGGTCAATCCAAACCCACCTCCTTAAGTCAAAGGGCAATATGACAGGGAAATCCCTTGTAGCATCCGTGAGTTGCCAGTCTTCTGGGTCGGGTAGTTTCTCAATCGGCCTGTACCGCCCGTCATTCTTCCCGATTGACTCACAGATGGGGTCTTCGGCATGGCAAATATCGTGTATTACCTTGCGTAACTTATTATCCGATTCGGGCGTGAGTACGCTCCTAAGTCCCTTGATGTCCTTGTAATGGAACTCCCCAGTAGCAACCTCGGAAATCCATAGCTCTATGTCGTAGCGTGTGATTTCTATTTCAGACATTAAACCTCCGAACAATTGTAACAATACGAACACTAGAACAATTTGTAACAGAATCCGACAACTGTAACAACTGTAACACTGAGGCTAAATCACCACATTCTTGCCGAATTTCGCTGGAAAAACCTTTCAATTAAGTACCCCCTACCCCTTATTAATAATAATATAGTATTACTTAATAGTATACTTGGTATCTTTCTTTTTAGAGTGTAGATTGATGTGGTCAATTATCTTCTTCTGTAAGTACGTTATCTGTGCCCTGAGTTGTTGGGAGTTATCGGTATAAACCACTTCTCTTTCCTCTGGCTCTTCAGGCTCTACAAAGGGTTCTATTGGCGGTAAATAGCCCCTCTCTTCATAGCCGTGCCAGAACTTTCGCGGATGTTTACTCCTGATGCAGAACGGTTCTTCAAGGGTACTCATAAACCCACCTGCTGTAAATTCCTTTTCATGGCCAGTTTGGAATACTCCTCTGATATATCAAAGCCAATAGCTTTTCTGTTCAGTTTCTTGGCTACCCATAAAGTAGTGCCTGCACCAGCAAATGGGTCCAGAACTATGCTTGGTACTTTATCAACATTGCATTTACAGGTAGGTTGCCAGCCTAGAGTTTTGCTGCTATTGGACTCTATCATAGTTCCCGAGCTGGCCGTTCTATTACCTGCTTTATCTCCCCAATCTGTACGTCTTATTTTCATTGGCTTGTTCTCAGTGATTCTTTCCCACGGCGCACCGCACTTACTGCAACACCCCACTTCTGGTGTGGCTGCCTTAATACAAGTCTCTGGTAGTTTCTCAGGGAATACGGCAAAGTGGGCTTCGGGATACGGCTGAGTTGGAAACTCCCATACTGACCTTAAATTCCTACCTTGACTTACATTAGTATTTATGGTATTATGGTCTATATGGGTAGGCCGAAGGGTTCCACGAATAAGAAGGGGAGAGTCCATCTTCTCACTGTGGATTGTGACCAATGTGGGCAATCCTTTCTCAGCTATGCTAGCCAACATCGTGAACGCTTGCTTCACCGCTTCTGTAGTCGGGCTTGTGTTGGTGCTTGGAATAGTGAGCACCGAGTCGGTATCAATAGCCCCACTTGGCGGGGTGGGAGAATTGACTATCGTGGCCCTAACTGGCGTATTGTTCGCAGACAAGTCCTTGAGCGTGCTGGCTATAAGTGTGAGAGATGCGGTGCCACCGATAGGCTCCAAGTCAATCATAAACTGCCGTTCCGTTTGTTCTCCGATTACCGTGAGGCTAATCGCCTTGATAACCTCAATGCCCTTTGTACCCCATGCCACCGTGCCGTTGATGGTTATTTGAGACTCACTAAGGTAGCACCGCCCACTAAGATTAGACGTAGCGTTATCTGCCAACAATGCGACACCGAGTTCTGGAGCCAGAGTGGAACTGCCAAGCGGTGCTCCGTTTGTAGCCCCCGCAGGGTCCGCACCCTCACGAACTGCTGAAGCATCCCAATAATACCTGGCTGATTTTGTCAGCATTAAGATATACTCATGGCTTTCTGTCGGCCTGTCAGTTACACTCTCAGGCATCGGGTTAGACTTTGACCAGATAATGATTGACCTGGCCCACCAGCCTGCGTCTTGGAAAGCTATCGCTAATCGCTGCGGTATTAGGCATAAATCCTTTGCTTTAAGATGGGGTATTGTGGTATAATATGGGTATGGCACAGAGAAGTCAGAAACCTTGCCCTGAGTGTGGGAAGCCAATGCACCGACAGTCGAAGCGCCACCTGAAGCATAGTAAGAGTCACCAATATTTACGAAGCAAACTCCATCGGAGCGCAGGACTCTTTTCACTTCCTCAAATATCTCGATAGTGTGCTCTACATACATCTCAGGGGTTGGCTCTAATCCGTATGCGCCTTTCCATGCACCACAGAGGTGGCAGGTTGATGATTCCTTTTTATCGTGGGAATCAGACCTGGCTTTTGCATTACCAACTCGCCCTACTTCATAATCGCCGACACCACCGCTTTTAGGGATACTTGAATCAACCCACTCATGCTCACACTTCTTATCTCCGCCCCATATCAATTCCTGCTCGCCTGCGTACTTCCGTAATCCCCAATAAGGCGGTGAAGTAACAACCATCTGGGCACACTCATCCGGCAGGTCGTTATCCAGGAAGTTCATACAGTAGTGGGTTATATGGTTATCATGGTAAAACGGTTTCATCCCCCATACCTCTCTAATCTAGCCTTAGTACGCTTATTACCATTGTACTTTCTCTTCCTGATGTTATCTTTTCTAGTTGATATCATTTTAAACCTTGCGCCTTAAAGCCGATGGTAATACAATGCCCTGTATAGACGATTACCCGTTGCATTGTTGCAATATCTAAATATGATACTTCCACATCTTCGCCGTCTGTGCGCTGAACGTCTAACTTGCCAGCACTTTCATTCAAGTCGTATTCAATGGACGGAAGCCGAGTCTCTATTGTTATGTCGTTTGAGGCGTGCAACTCTATCTTCATTTTCATTCCCTCCTATTTATTCTCCGTGGGTACAGGTGAGGCTGGTTTTCGCTTGTTTACTTCCTTTGGTTCTGCTCGCCAGTGGCGTTCTCTACGGCTTTTATTTGTAAGCATTTCGCCAAAGGAACTAGCCGTTATCTTTCACCCCACCTGCCCACTTTGCCGGCTAGTAGCACAGCATACACTACTCTTGCCCCGTGACCCTTTCGGGTAGCTGGCACCTGAGCCTACTACAGGGGCACCCTCTATCAAGCCCCACTCAACTGCTGTGGTTTTACACCCCCTGGGCTTCTTCACCACACCACCCTCGGCTCAGGCTGCTGGCTCGGACTCTCACCGACAGTACGCTTATGCCCTCTGGACTTTCATCGGTCACCAGCAAGCTATGTTAATGTGCTTCTTCTATAAAGTGTTTACCCACGGCTTCGTCAAAGGCGGTCGGGTTCTTTAGTTTTATATCACCGTTCAGCCAGCGGGCGAATATCTCACAATACGTCAGAACTTTGGCGGGTTCTATCACCCCTTGTTCAGCCATTCCAGAGGCGCATTTCAAGGCTACCTGCTTGTGTATGCTTACCCTGGTAAGCTCATCCTTATCCGACCAATCCTTCTTGCTCATGGTTTCTGACTTAGTAGTTGCTGGTGGCTTAACTTCTTCGGGTATGGGATCGCCGCCCTCCTCTGGCTCGTTGCACCACTGCCCCGTGTCCCCGATGGGGTGGGCATAGTTTTTCATCTTGCCCTTCTTGAAAAATGTGACACCGTGTTCAGAGCACCAATGGCCTTTATCCATTTTGTAACCTCCTAATTTCCCCTTTTAATTCTTGTATTTGTTTTAATCTACCGTCAATTAGTCCCCTGTGGTAACCGTCCTCGTATCCCCTAGAATGATTTTTAATATGTTCGCCATTTGATGTCACCAACTCTAAATTCTCGAGTCTATTGTCATCTTTAATTCCGTTCTTGTGATGTACCAGCTCCCCAGAACCCAAGCACCTGCCCAAGTGTCTAGCCATAATCAAGCGATGCCCTCTTATAGTTCCGAAGTTTCCACTAGGGCCAGGGCAAGCCATTTTAAAGAATGGGTCTTCCTTGCCTACCCAAACCAGAGAATAGCCCTCGTGGCTTTTCCTGATTTTGTGAGTACTTTTGCAACCTGCCCTGTTTCCCAGTGAGCGGCAGTGCCCACACTTCACAACCCCGTCTGGATGCTTTTGGGGGTCGTACCTATTGTACCGCTTCCCCTTACAAGCCGGGCAAGTTAGTTCCCCGAATACTGACATATTACACCTCCCTACTTCTAGTATAACACAACTGCCAAGAACGGCCAACCGCGTCGCTCCGTACAATAATGTCCACTCATTCTAATATCGCCTCCTTATTTTCCTTACAGTCTTTACATAGATTACTTTCTTCCGGGTGAAAGATCTCATTGAGTTTGCAGTAATCACAAATCTCATCACCCGTAAGGTTAATTACCAGGTATGGGCATTTATCCATTTTATTTCTCCCCCAGTATCCAAGTAGCCCCGCCGCACTTGCGACAGTTCCACCACTTGAACGCCACTCTTTTCCCGCCCTTGCCATCACAGACAGGACAGGTCATCTTATATATTCCCTGCGGCACTTCAGCTTTTTCCTTATTCATTTCTCCTCCTTCTTTTCAGGATAATACCAATACGTCCTGGGTCTTTTCATTTCACCAACTCCTTAACCAGTTTCTCTGTAATATGGCATTGTCCTGCGGTTTTACTAATAGCAGTTGCCTTACTCATGCCGAGTCTCTTATAGAGCTGTACTGTCTCCTGTATTGACTGGTCTATTCTTATAAAGCCACATTTAACTGTCATCTCGTTCCCCATAATCGTAAAATAGATTTTTGTACGCTACCCTAATAATGGACTCGTCTTCCCGGTATACGGCTATCATAAAGTCGCAAGCATTCAAATCGTTTGCCACTGTGCCGTAGTGCTTAAATCCTAGCCCGTCTAGCCACCACACATTGTCGCCCTTCTTCATTTCTTCCCCCTTTGTTCTAATAGATTAAGGTATCTATCATGTTCCAACGGTTTGAACAGCCCTAACCAGGTGAGATATTGCCAGTGGTAAAAGGCAGAGCTTTCATTCGGACACTTAGCGCGTAACCTTCTGGCGAAACCCAATAATCCATATTTCATATTATCCTCCTGCAATCAAAGCAAGTCACAACATAGTGATAGTGGTAAAGCTCGCTCTCCCACCAGTTCTGGCAGTCGGGGCAAAACATTATCCAGTTTGGATAGTGCGGAGCAGGAGGCATCGACACTTCAGGGTTCCTCATTTTATCTATCATCTCTTTGGGTATACTCTTCATATTACCACTTCTCCTTATCCTTTGTCAATTAATCCTCATATACAACCGCATCTTCCACCATTCCTCATCGTATTCGTAGTAACTGAAATCCTTGCCCTCTTCGCCGAGGAGCATAGCTACCGCTAAGAATACGAGTTCTCTTACCGTCTTCATGTCTGGGGTTCGTTTCATGCTCCCTCCTGTATGTTATTATATTACCCTTACTGATTATTAACATCTTTACCCTCTGCTAATAGTTTCTTCGCTTTAATAACATCTATTCCGTACATATATCCACCCTGCTTTATCATCTTTTCAATCAGTTCGTACATTCTGGGCGATTTTGCTATGAGGTTAGCGTTGGCTTCGTAGTCATCATTGGCGGTTGTAATGTCGGCAATCAGGCTGTTTTTATGTTTCTCGCCAGCGATTATGTAGCAATCACCCTCTATTCTCCATTCTCCCTTAGTATATTCACTTTGTTGCTTCGCCATTTCCTTCACCTCTTTATTATTTGACCTCTGCTCTTGCTAGTGATTGTCTTATTTTCTTACCCATCGGGCCCACATTGTTCTTATCATCCAGTTTCCCCAGTACCATTAACAGGGTTTTGTACATACATTCCAGTGAATCAGGGTTTAATCTCTGTTTGCTTATGCCGTTCATTATGGCCCTCCCTATTTACTCTTGATACCTTAATATTAAACTCTTCGGTCAATCTTGTCAATACTCCTCCACTCGTAACGAAAAACTATTTTTCAGCTATTTTGAGGCTAAGTTGAAATCCCTTGACAGGGTATGGTAATATATAAGTATGGAGTAAAGAAATGACACTGACCGGCTCTAACCTAATCCATGAGGAGGTACACCGGCTTGAGGTAGAGCTCAGGGTGGAACTGTCTGCGTTGAAGAAGGCACAAACGGCAGGGATTGCCGACTTCTGGGTAGGGTATTTAGAGACGCGGATAGGCCGCATAGGGGACAAGGTAGCTAATTTAAAGAAGGATTTAAAGAGGTTGCAAGGGACATGATTAAGTATATGACGAGCGAGGAGCGCGCCAGGTTTTGGCAAGCTCGTGAAGAGTCGCGACGCGCCGTGGATAAAGCATTAGCGAGCCGTTCATTTACTGATAAACTAAAAATCATGGAGAAGATGAAAGGCAACCATGAGGCAATGATAAAGGCTGGAAAAAGGGATAAAGTCAGGGCATGTCTAAAGAAAGTTTAATCAAGTCATTAAGCATAGACAGGGATATAAAGAAGGGTTTAGATCAGGCAAAGCTAACCAAGCTGGCTACTATCTGCAACGCTCTCAACAAGCGGTCTGAGACGGGGTTATTTGACGACAACCATCATCAGATAAAGTCTAATGCGTTAGATATAACCTTTTGTCACGGTAATTCATTAAGGGCTATCGCTAACGCCATGAATATATGCCAGAGACCAAAGGACTGATAACATGAATAGCAAACTATTAGCTTGTCCGTTATGCGCCAGGATATTGTACTCAGACTACTGTATACTATGTGACCGGGAAGTGATACCACTGGCTACGCCCGTTCAGACGCCCTGGATAAAATATGATGGTGAATGGTACAGTTTGCGCGTCCCGCCAGCTACCGCTTGAACCGTAGCTCCTGACTTCTGTTAGGGTGGGCTGTTAAAGAAATTATGAATAAACCAAAAGAGCCAGATATGCCCCGTTATTAAAGAAGAAGCCCCGCCGGATTGACGGGGCAGGAGACCTTATTCTATTGTCCTCCTTCACTTCGTTTTATTAGCCTATTTCATTAAGGGTCTAACTAGTTCTCAAAACGATAGGGCACCCCCCCTGCTATCAGTTTCGCCGTTTGTGCGGCGGTCAAGTGTTTGTCACCCTGAGTAGCATACCATTGCCCACCCGCTACTTTAATAACCAATTCTTGTTGTGCCATTTTTCTTACCCCCTATTTTATTATTGATATGCTCTTGGCTCAATAAGCAATCGCCCATGCTCTGAATCATCAAGGTAATAAACTGCCTTAATATGTACGTGTTCTCTATTATTGCTATATAGCTTTGCCGCCACGTCAAGGTATGCTTCGCGCGATGAATTGCTGGCTATATTCTCGATAAATGGCTCGAATATTCCAATAGCTCCGACTTGTCTTGATTCTCCCTCTATTCTGTAGTTGTTCATTTTATTACCCTCCTGTTATTATTTGGGGTTATTAGTTTAGGATTTTCCATCTCATAACCTCCTGATAATCTAATAATAGTGTACCGCGGCGTGTTTGTCAATACCTTTTCTTTATATTTGATACATTTATTTTATAGCTAATCGTCCTGTCGGCTAAGTGGTTGAATTGTGATCTGTTGACTTGTCGCCGGCGCGGGCTCTTGCCAAAGGCAACCTGAATATGGTACAATAAGACTATGGCAACACAACAAAGAATAGACGAACTGGTTAAAGAGATCATGAACAAGCCGGTCCCTAAACGCAAGGGAAGGCGCAAGCTATCAATAAGAGCTAAACCATGGAGTATGGGTGAGAGGCGATACGATAAGCAAGGACACGTCTTAATCAAGACACCTGACGGTATAGTATTAGAGCATAGACTAATGCTCAGCCTGGTGAAGTGGTACACTTAGGATGGAGGTGAAGATATGACTAAACGAGAAATAGAACTGGGGCGTAAGGTAGAAGAGATGACAAGGTGGTGGTGCATGTGGAATCGTAAGGAGTGTACTGGCGATGACATTGCTGTTGTGTTTGGCAATCTCTTCCATAAGGAAACAATGGAAACTTGGAACAGCCCACTTGAGGAGTTATTAGCGGAATAAATGCCTGATTGTATTAGCTCATGTATTCTTCTGGCATTAAAACTTGACACTCATGGTAAGATATAAGTATGAGTACGCAAAACCCGGCCGATAACTTCAAGGGTGCAACCGGGCATAGATGGGAACCAGGCGAATCGGGTAACCCGGCCGGTAGACAACCGGATTCACTGACTACATTGTTGAAGTCTTATTTAGAGCAAGGCGACGGCAAGGCTCATAAAAAGAAAGTAGTACAGGCTCTAGTTGATTTAGCACAAAGCATAGGCTCATCTGGGCAAGTAGCAGCGATTAAAGAGATATTTGACCGCGTAGACGGCAAAGTAATTGATAAACATATCAGTATTACTGTCACAGCTACCCCTGAGAGCATACGAGAGGCACAGGAGAGGCTATTGATAGCTCAAGATGATACTAATAAGCTATTGGAGAGGTATCCTAACAGAAATGCCACTGAGTAAAGAGAGAATGAGGGAGCGCAAGAAGCAAGATAGGGCTAGAATCAGGTTTGACAAGCAACTAGCCAAGCCGCAACTCGTTATGCGTTTGAGAGAACCGAAGGTTAAGCCGAACAGATGCTGTGAGGTCTGTGGTTACTCAGAGACTGTGGATATACACCACGAGGGCGGATTAAGAGAAGAGCATACTCTTTGCCCTAATCATCACAGCTTAATTACCAGGGGGATTAAGACTATGGGGCAACTTCTCTCAGTGGCCGGAGCTAATCCCGTTATACCTAACATGGTAGATAAATCGTTGGGTCCACAACCCGTGATTGATGCAACAAGCCCCTCGGTTCGGCGTGATGGCTATGGTAAGGCATCCAGTACCGTGCAGCCGAAGATATCATACATAGATGCTGATGGTTATCTAGTGTATGATGATTGACCATGACTAATTATAACTATACAGGATACCAGAACAGGTCGGGGTACAAGCGGAAGATACGGGAGCGGGATAGCTACACTTGCCAACTATGTGGTAGCTATGGGTACGATGTAGATCATATCATCCCGTGGAGCATAAGTCATGATAACTCAGGGCCAAATCTGAGGGTTTTGTGTCATAAGTGTAACTGTGCTACTCGCAGACAGCGCAAGGACGCTAGATTACCGTTAGATGAGTGGGGGCAATGGATTAAGACAGAGCTTGCCAGGTGTTAGTGTGCCCCTCGGTTTGTGCGCGAAGTGGGTTGGACAGTGAGATGGGGTTGTTAATATTGTTAACCTCGTAGACAATTTTATTTCATATTTAGGGAGTAGTTACCATAATGATAGAGACGACAATTAACGAGGTAGATGGGGTAAGGTTCTATTCTGGCATACGCATTCTTGAACCCGATGATACCATTGGCGGATTTTCCGTCCATTATATATCGGATAGAGTGGCTATGCGCGAGGATGCCTTTATGCGGGGCATTAAGGTCTTAGGGCTTAGAAAGGTAGGGAGGGATGCGGCTATTGAGGGTGGTTCAGACGCCTATGCTCAGTTCCCAACACCTTATATCCCAATTAAAGTGATACAGTTTCTCTTGCGCGTTCATTGGAATGCTGTTTATTGGCTTTATGATAATGCTCGTGTATTTAAGCAGATACCGGAGGCGGAGTGTTTTTCGTGGAAGTATTTCACTCCCTATACTTGGTACAGGAAATTCAGGGGTTAAACTTTGCAAGGAATTTTTAATCAATATTTGACAACGGTTAATGGGTATGGTATGATTAGAGTATGGATAAAACAGAAACATATATAAAGATGAGTGATTGTGAGGAGATACAGAAATACAAGGTTGAACTTGGGTTGACGCACGGGGATTATATTTACAATCGTGTCTCTCTGGATTGGGGCATTATATACGACGCGACGCGTTCTTTCAGGTACGGACTATTGGAGTGTACCTGGCTACCCACTCAGTCCCAGTTACAGGAGATGTTGGAAGAAAATCACCCGTTGCCATTGGCATTCGAGTTAAAGCATTGGTGCGAGATGAACTATGAGTATGCTGATGATTTTACATCAATGGAACAACTCTGGTTAGCGTTTGTAATGAAGTCTCTTTGCTTAAAAGTGTGGGATGGGAATAAGTGGGTAACTTGGCAGGGATGGGAGAATGAAGATAGATGATTAAAGGTACATTATACGGTATATTATTCTGGGTAGTAGCCCAGGTATATCTAACATTTTAGGAGATTATTATGGGTAAACCGAATTATATGGATTGGCGGCCTTAACATTTTAGATTACTGGGGTTGTTGTGGGTTACGATCCACAGCTCAGAACTTGCAGGGGTGAGATACCCTGCCTCTAGCAATAGTTTCTACCCTTGGCGTTTGAAGCGCAGAATGTGGCACGAGGGCAGAAGCATACCAGCTACCCGAAAGGGCAGGGAAAAGGTTGTAGTCGAAACAAACTCTAGACTAGCTGGTAATAGAGTGGGGTAGACGGACTCGATTAAGGCGGTTAAGGCCGACACTGATAGAGATGGTCTGGCCCCACTCTACTTGAAATCTAACGGGTTATATGGTATGATAAGAGTGGAGGTGAGATATGAAAATAGTTTCTCAGAAGATGAGTTATAGACCGAAGGATTGGAAAAAGGGAATCAAGGCGAGCAACAAGAGTGATTATACCACCGATGATTTGAACCATATGTATGAAGCTGGAGCAGATGCGCTGTATAGCGCATTATGGAAGATGGCGGAAGAATCGCCTACGAAGACATTTACATTAGATGCCAATGTCACTAACTGTCCGGGGTTTTCTATCCCTGATGAGGCCGAAGAGTACATGAAGGCGACTACTGTGGAGTTTACTGCTGATGATATTATTAACTAACGAAGAGATATTGGAGATAATTGATAACTATCCTGTTTCGCATGGGGAAGTAGCTAAAGCCCAGTTAAAGAAGGTTGCTAATCATATAAGAGATTTGCCGACTGACGGACATGACAAGTGGTATTATTATCACCAGGACTTGGCGGAAGTTATAGAGAAAGAGTGTGATGACTAAGCAAGAAGAGATAAGGCTGGCACGATTACCGAAGGGGTGGGAACGTGTCATTACTACCGATACAGCAACGAATAGAAGTCTTATGGTTATACACCCAGACGGACACATTGATTATATGACAGCCCAACCGAAGGAATCTAATGCCAACTAGAGAAGAGATAATGGGAGAATCCAATACTACCGATGAGGCTATGGAACCCTGCAAGGATTGTGACGCCCAATTATATTCAACCAACATTTGCTATTTTAGGACCATTACGAATCGTTGTATTCACCCTGAACTTGTAATATCTGTTGAGCCATTGGTAGAGAAATGATGAAAGTATATTACGACAAGAAACATAATACGTGTGCTGTGGAGTTTGACAAGGACGATACAGTCATTATAGACACCGCCGATGATGGCGGGATATATATTTCTAGTTGCAAGGGCGGTAAGCCCGAAATAATAAAGAAGCAACTGCTGTTTGAATTGAATGATGATACTATTCGAGAAGGTCTTATATCTTAGAGAGATAGAACCGTTCATGGAACTATCGTGGACTAAGTGGATTATGTAAGAGGTAAAGGACTACAACTCAATGTTCGCTATGGACGGGGCGGATATAGAGCAAAGCCCTGAGATGTTTAAATACATTATCGCTAGATGGCAAGAGATGGTGCTGTCTAACTAGCTGGGGTCGATATCCGAGGGTTTTAATAACAGAATAAGGGTAAGTAAGCCAGTGTAATAGCTGGCTTTTATTATGAATTATGAAGAGATGATAAACGAGTGCGCTTTCAAGGAAGAGGGTGACTTAACTCCCGAAGAGGGCGCGATATGGGAACACGAAAGGGCGATATGCCAGCTTGACTTCCTTTACTTCCTGAAGTGGGTTAAAATTATTGCCCCGCCAGTGCCAGGGCAAGTCAGTGAAAGCATTATCCAATTTGAATTGCTGGAGCATATTGAGGAAATCATCGCTACCTTTTTGAGGGAACGGCACATATCCATTCTCAAGGCTCGGCAGATACGGCTTTCAACTATAGTGTCTATTTACGTAACGTGGTATGCATTAGGTCATATCGGGGCGAACGTACTCTTATTTTCGCAGGGTCAGGATGAGGCGAAGGCGCTCTTGCAGAAATGTAGAAACGTTTATGACCAGTTACCCAATTTCCTTAAATTTAAGTTAGACCCTGACTCAAAGGAGGCGATAGGTTTCCCAACCCTTAAATCCGTAATTAAAGCGCTACCTTCGACCACTTCGGCTGGTATCGGTGAAACGGCTTCTATCTTAGTATGGGACGAACACGCCAAGCACGAGTATGCTGACACGAACTTTACCCACGCCAAACCCACCATTGACGGAGGCGGACAGGTAATAAGCATTTTCACCGCAGACCCCTTTGGGAATGATAATTTAGCAACTACCCTCTTCCAAGAAGCATTGGAGAATAAAAATGGTTTCTATCCCCTGTTTTTCCCCTGGGATGTTATACCAGATAGAGATGAGATATGGTATGAAGGCGTTAAAAGGAGCATCCCCGAAAGAGACCTTGCCAAACTCAGTCCCGATTTATACATGGCAAAGAACTACCCTCGCTCGATAGAGGAAGCCCTTTCCACCGCTGAGAGCGTGGCGGTCTTTGACAAGAAAGTCCTGAATATAATGATGCAGGACGTCAGGGGACACATCAACGAAGGTGAGGAACATATCCGCATTTACAAGGACTACCATGTTGGGAATAAATACGTTGGTGCTTCGGATGTTGGCTGGGGGGTTGGTGGTGACTTTTCCGTAACGGGGATAATGGATGAACATGGTGATATAGTCGCCGACATATTCTCCAACAAACTAGACCCAGAGGACTTTACCGAGCAGTCTGTGGAATTACTCGATCATTACCACAAGCCCTGGTGGTGGATTGAAAACAATCCCGCTGGCGGTGGTAGGCAGGTGATCAAGAAAGCCGTTGAATTAGGTTATAAGAAGCTGGGACATAAGGGCGACGTTGCGTGGTCACAACTGGATAGAACCGAGGAATTGAACAAGGTCGGCTTTAACACCAATGAGAAGAGCAGGGCAGACTTATTTGGAGCGTTAATACCGTTTATCAATGATTATCAGGGAAAGATTTACAATGAGAAGGGGTTGAA
>SDBT01005915.1_pt1 | contig 20455 bp, 9 predicted proteins | sample 2277101 | NCBI WGS metagenome assembly SDBT01 (sample SAMN10404973, study PRJNA504765) | marine sediment metagenome | isolation source: marine sediment core GS10_PC15, 103 cmbsf | place: Arctic Ocean: Southern Knipovich Ridge | collected 2010 | reverse complement strand
TGTTACCGTCAGAGATTCCTGACCGAACCTGGGGCTCGACGGGTACCGACAGAAACGTCGATGACCTGGCGCGTACATTTTCTGACGAGCTGTACAGTATGACCGGCCGATATCCGCATATCATTATCTGCCACCTTAGACGGTTAAAGCTCGATGCCAACAGGGAGATAGGCGAGGCGGCGCAGGGCAGTCAGTGGGCTGAGTATGCATGGCATGAGTGGCACGATTTTATTAACGATGCCGAAGACTCTGTCATTGAGCAGTCGGGAAGCGGTAATTATATTGATTTGCACGGTCACGGCCATACTATCCAGCGGCTGGAATTAGGTTATCTGCTGAGCAGCTCAACTTTGGAATTGAACGATGCGGCGATAGAAGACTATAACGATTTATCGAGTATCCGAACATTGTCCCATACGACCGATGCTAATTTTGCGGAATTACTTCGAGGACAGAGCAGTTTCGGTGCGTTAATGGAGGCGCGTGGCTTTCCATCGGTTCCAAGTCCCAATGACCCCGACCCCGGCGGCGCAAGTTATTTTACGGGTGGTTATAACACCCGGCAACACAGTTCGCGTCATGGCGGTATGGTGAGCGGTTTTCAGATTGAATGTTATTATACGGGCGTTCGTGACACCGAGGCGAGCCGGATTTTGGCCGCTGGTGCGATGGCTGAATCTCATGAAATCTATCTTGCGGAGCATTACGGGATCGATATTAACAGTTTGTCGATGAGCGCTTTGAGGGTTGTTTCAGAGAACTGGCTTTCAGACAGCCGGCAGCAGCGTTTGATAGGCGAACTTGTCGGATTTTGGAATTTTGATGACAGCACAGCCAACGACAGCAGCGGTAACAACCATCACGGCACACTGGTGCAAAGCGGTGGGGGTACGAGCGTCAGCATCGTTTATGACGGCGACAGGGCCAGTAACGTGCTGGAATTGAACAATCCTGCCAGCCATAGCATCAACAGTGTTGTTGATTGCGGAGGTGACGCGAGTGACGGAGGCTGGGCGGACATAAGTGATGGGATTACGACTGCATTGTGGGTGAAGGTCGATACGTTCCATATAAGTAGTCAGTATCTACTGACCAAGGGGGCCGCTTATCAGGTGACCCGGTATAGCACAACAGCCAGAATGCGGAGCTATATGGCTGAATTGAGCGATACAGAGCTCACTTCTTCGACCACGGACATCGATGATGGGCAATGGCATCATGTTGCAGTAACTTATGACTCAAATGAGGCCATAAGGAAAATATATATTGACGGCCAAGAGTCAAACAGAGACAGGCAATCGGGTCCGCTTACTATCCATACGGAATCATTTGTCATCGGCGGACGACTTAACAGCAGCTTAGACCACAGGGGCTGGGATGGTCGAGTAGATGATGTGCGGCTTTATGACTATGCGTTAAATGCGGATGAGATTGGGCTGGTTTATGCAGGAACTACACTGCCTGCACCACAGCCGGAACTTGCCTGTTATCATATTCCAAACGGCGATTTGAACCAGGATTGCAAAGTTGATTCAGTGGATTTTTCCATTTTAGCTTCCCGCTGGCTTGATGGGCCGGGCAATTAGGACAGGCGTGCTATTGGCCGGATGGGTGGTCTTAATGGGTGGTTATAGGAGGTTGTCTCGGTACCAGTCTATGGCTTTTTGCAGGCCTTGTTTGAATTGTATTGTTGGTTTATAGCCAATAGTTTTTTGAGCAAGTGTAATGTCGGCAAGTGAATGCTTTACATCGCCGGGACGCGGGTCGGTGTAGAGCGGCTTAATATTTTTGCCGAGCAGCTCGTTGATTATTTCAATAATCTGATTGACAGTAACGGCCCGGCCGCAGGCGATATTAAGGACCTCACCTGCAGTGTTTTCGGCCTTTGCGGCAAGGAGATTTGCTTCGACGACATTATCGATATAGGTAAAATCACGGCTTTGCTCGCCATCGCCAAAAATAGTAGGTTTTTCATCCTTCAAGATAGCGGTTACAAAGGCCGGTATTGCCGCTGCATACTGGCTTGCGGGGTCCTGATGCGGGCCGAAAATATTAAAATAACGCAGCGAAACAGTTTCAAGGCCATAGACTTCGTAAAAAACTTTAGCGTAATATTCGCCGACGACTTTTGCGGCTGCGTAAGGAGAAAGCGGGCCGGGCGGCATCGATTCGACTTTGGGCAGCGTAGGGGTATCGCCGTAAGCGGATGAGCTGGCGGCATAAACAAAGCGTTTTATGCCGGCATCACGGGCGGCCAAAAGCAGAGTGAAAGTTGCATCGACACAGTGTTTGTGAGTTTCGGCGGGGTCGTCAACGCTGCGCGGGACCGAGGACAAGGCCCCCTGGTGCAAAACAACATCGACTCCCTTCATTGCTTCACGTGCGACATTTTCATCGCCCATATCGGCTTCTATAAAATCAATCCTGTCTAAGATATCCGTGAGATTACTTTTTTTGCCGGTTATTAAATTATCAACAACTCTTACAAAAGAGCCCTGGTTGATGAGTTTTGCGCAGATATTCGAACCGATGAACCCGGCCCCGCCTGTAACCAAAAAATTTTTCATCAAACAGCCTTTCAGAAAAACAAGTGATGATAAATATTATGCCTGCTTCAAATCGAACTTGCAAGCTGTAACTTTTGATATTTTTGGAAGGACTTGAACTGCTCGTGGAAATAACCGCCCTTCATTGCCTTTGCGGCAAGAAGGACACAGCCGGCGATTTTTGCGTTCATATTTGTCAGCTCGCGAATAGTTCTCAAAGCGGCGCCTCTTGTTGTAGTATCGGCATTGACGACTAAGATTGTGTAGTCAACAAGGCCGGCCAGTATTTTAGCATCACTGACGAGTAAGAGAGGTGGGCCATCAATGATAACATAATCATAATTATTACGCTGCCGGTTAATGAGCTCCTGCATCCGGACACTGTCTATTAACTCAGTGGGGTTAGAAGGCAGCGGACCGGCATCTATCAGGTCAAGGTCCTCGATGCCGGTAGGCCTTATGGCTTGCTGTTCAGTACATTTCCCGGCCAGCAGGCTGCTTAATCCTGAATGTGACGGCTGCTGCTCCTGCGGCGCTACCACCGGAAATACTTTATGCAAAATCGGCTGCCAAAAATTAGCGTCGATAAGTAAAACTCTTTTACTCTCGGCAACAAAAGTTGTTGCGAGATTAACGGCTACGGAAGTTTTTCCGTCACGTGGTGCCCCACTGCTGATGAGGAAAACTGCGGAAGGGTTCAGAGGGCTGGACAGTTTTAAGTTGGTGCGCAGCTGCCTGTATGATTCGCTTAAGATAGAATAAGGCGCCTTGTGAACAATAAGGCAGGGGTCAATTCCTCTGGTCTGTCTGTCTTCGGCCATATCAGGTATAATTCCCAAAAGCCGAATGTGTAAATACCTTGCTACGTCCCTTGGTGTTCGTACGAGGTCGTTTAAGGTTTCGATAAGAAAAGCAAGGGCTATACCCATCAAAAAGCCCAGCACTGTCCCGCCAGGGAGATAAATTTTTAATTTTGGCGAACTTATTTCCAGGGGTTCCAGGGCAGCCCCAACATACTGTACCTTAGGAGTTTCGGGGTCCTTCTGCATTATTCTGAGCAGGTCAACTTGTTCTTTGATTGAATTAAGCATTTTTTTTCGTTCATCCTTCACACTCACCTGTTTTGCATACTGTATACGGGCGAGGTCAAGGTTCATCTTTTGATAAGCAGCGGCCTTTCTCATTTTTTCCAACTGCTCAAGCGAACCTGCCAACACGGCCAACTGGTTCTGAGCAGCCTGAAGATTTGCCTGGCGTGTCTGTTCGGCAATGTCAGCTTTTCTAAGGCGTCTTTCCTCCCTGATTGCGTTTATTCGTTCCCGAGTTTCACGAATGACTCTGTGATTTTCACCAAACTTTGTCAGCATTCCGCTCAGGAGAGACTCCTGGAAAGCAAGCTGCTGGAGGAGCACAACCATTGTGGGGTCGTTCTCAATCTGGTGTTTGACCAGTTCGGTAACAGGACCTGTTGCCTGCGCCTGAAGGTTGTTCATATCCGCTCTGGCCAGACTCATTTCCAAAACAATTTTGTTTTCCTGAGACTCCAAATCGGCAAGTCTGAGCGTTATGGTATGCTGGAAATTGCGTTCTTCAATATCTGTTAAATTAAACTGTTCCCGAATGTTACTTAAGGTATCTTCGATGAGAGTCAATTCCCCCTGAACCATATCCCGTCGGTCTTCAAGGGCTGCGAGTTTTTCAGCAATCTCGGTTTCTTTTTTGCTTCCCTGTGATTTAAGAAATAGGCGCTGCATTTCGTTTACAATCAAGGCTGCTTCCTTTCCATCGCCGCAGGTCATAGAGATTACAAGAAAGTCACTATCTCTTTGGGGATGAACACCGAAATGTTTTTTTAAGTCCTTATACCCTCTGGCAATACATTTATATCTTTCGTATTCAATATTACCAAAATGCTTAAACCACTTAGTGTTTTGTACGGCGGTTTTTCCAAGTAACTCCTGCAGGGTGCTCTGCTGCCTCATAAGTGCAGCCATTGTTTGCCGATGGCTATATTGAATTTCCTTGGCCGGTATTCCAACCCCGATTTTCGTAGGGTCTTTTTCTACAGGCGGCAAAACTTTAATAAGGGTCTGGGCACTATATTTTGGTGCGTATATAAGTAGGAAATACCAGGCAGCGCCGCCCATAATCAAACCTACAACAGTGAGAGAAATTATCAGCAGTATGTGCCTGCGTAATATTAGAAAAATATCTCTGGGAGTGAGGGTTGTGGCGGCAGGGGCCGGCCTCGGTCCTGCCATTTTTCTAATTATTTCCTTTTGTTCTGCCATTTGTAATTGTTATGCCGGTTACATCAATCAGCGTAAAAGGCGCTCAATCGCTTTTCTAATTCGTTCCTTTGATACTTCTGACATCTGAGCTGCACCGTCCTCCAATGCTTGTTTATACGCTGCAACAGCCTCGAGGTTCGCTCCCAGTTTTTCCTTTATCATCCCTAAATGCTCGTACACTTCAGCGGGTGCGGAGACGGCCTCCTGCTCATAGAATTGCTTTGCAGACTGCAAATATTCGGCGGCCTGGTCGTATTTCCCATTCTTATATAACACGTAAGCATAAGTGTCCAATAAGCCTGGGTCGTTCGGTTTTATACGATGAGCCCGTTCGGCGTACTCGAGCGCCTCCTCAAGCCGCATATCTCCATCGGCCAGCATATAAGCCAGATTATTCAGAATCACTGTATTACTCGGCATTTTAGGTAAGAGACTTTCATACTGTTCGATAGCTCTTACAAGATAGTCATTATCGGAAGTTTTTGTATAAGCCATTCCTAAAACGGCTGTTTTACCCAGGATGTAATTAGTTCTGTTGGGGCTATCAGGCTGGGCCAACTCCAAACATCTGTCAATATATTCAATTGCTTTATTGTATTGACCGTTAAGTCTCATCAAATTAAACATAGTGTAATTAGCGGCAAGTGAGTCTGGATTTTTCTGTAGTCTTTCTTTACAATAGGTCAAAACTTCTTTTTCCCCCAAAAGGGAGTACATTTTCTGCAGGACTCTCACCTCGAGTATTTCATTCTGGGCAGCTTTGTCCAGAGCTTTTTGGCAATATTGTGCGGCAGTTTGTTTGTCATTCATTTTGAGCTTCGCCTCAGCCATTCTCAAGTAGGCTACAGCCGCAAAATCAGCATCAACATGCTTACCAGCCTCCTCAAAAACTTTATCAAGCTTGCCAGCCAACAAAAGCACGTGCAAATATCTATCAAAAGCATCTTCTGCGGCCCGTTTATCGTTGACCTCGACACTTTTTTGCCATCCAAGTTGATACAATTGCTCGGCCAGGTCCAATTTATTGTCTGCCACAGCGAAAGCCCCTGCCCGGTTATACCAGAAAGCACTGTCAGGGAATTTTGCAATGGAATCGTCATAAAATTTTATCAGGTCGGCCTTTCTTCGCAGTTGCGTGTAAATAAGTTCAAGCAATAATCTGGCTTCCATAGGTGCCTGAGGGTGGTCAATTATACTTTTAAGTTCGGTTATAGCCTCGTCTTCGCGTGATGCTCTTCGATATGCCTTAGCCAGAACGACCCTTGTTGAAGGTTCATCCGCCAATAACCTGCTCATTTTAAGGTCGCTGATTGCCTGCTCATACTTTGCCAGTAAATAATTGATTTCACCTCTGAGTCTCCAGGGCATAGCATTGTTCTGGTCGGCTTCGAGATATCGATTTGTCAGGTTAAGGGCTTTCCTGAGTTGTCCTTTTTTCATAGCCAGCCATGCTTCAAATAACAGGGTTCGCTGTTCATCGGGATATTTCTCATTAAAGCTTTGCAATTTGTGTTCAGCTTCTTTAACAAGGCCGAGTCTGAGGAAAGCCTGCACCTGATACAGATGATTATCAATTGTGTTTTCGAGTGATAAAAGCTTTTCAGAGTATTTCCTTGCGGCGTTTTTGTCGGCGGTTTTCTCTGCGACGAGTAAAAGTCCTTTGACAATGTTACTGTCTTTGACATCATCTGAATATAACTGTTCCAGAACCGCCTTTGCATTTTCGAATTTTCCTACTCGGTAATAATAGTCCCAAAGCATTATTTTATCGTTCGACTGCACTAATAGCTGCTCTGCCTTTTCATCCTCTCCCCGAGCCGTGTAGTACCGGGCATACTCGGAAAGCATTTCCTCATTATTCGGCTCGGATTTTTGCGCCTGTTCGAACGATTCGGCAGCAATATCAAAATACGCCCGTTTTAGTTCCGGATGTATTTGTTCCTGAGCTACTTTTGTTGCTATCTTTCCGAGCAGTACGGCATTGTCCACACTGGGAGTGACTTTTTGCAAATTTTGCAGAATTGCGAGGGCGTCCTGTGGTTTTTTTTCAGTTAAGTATTGAGCATACAAGCTGCGCAGCTGCAAATCAGCCGGGTTCAGTGCCAGAGCTCTGTTCCAGGCCGCTTCTTCTTCGAGTATCTGGTCAGGCGATACATTACCTCCAAGCCTTTTATTACGCGCATACAGCACACCGGCCAAAACTCTTGCAATACTTCCATCGAGGGGGTTCAAAGAATATGCCCTCTGGGCGTCTTCAATAGATGCACGTTCATTTCCAAGAGCATTGTTGACGGAGCTTCTCAACATATAAGCCCGTGAAAAGACAGGTCTGAGCAGCAGGCATTCATCGATGAGTGAAATCGCATCGTTATATTGTCCTTTAGCTGCGGCAATCCTGGCGGCAAAAAATTTACCGTCACAGTCATCAAGATTTTTACGGCGAACTATTTCCACTATCTGCTCGGCTAAGTTCCAGTCCTTTGATGCGAGCGATAAACGGAAAATATAGGCAGCAGCAAATCTCTGAGGATTTGTCATTTCCTCAGGCCTGTCAGTGGCGAGCTCATCCGTTACGACCCGTCCGGCCCAGTCATCTACGTCCAGGACTTTCCTAAATTCCTCAGCTGCCTTGTTTGGTTCGTTATTCCTTTGATAAAAGGCGCCCAGACTCATAGCCCTAACAGCCGGCTCAGAGATATTTGATAAAACATCTTTTTCAAGTTCCCTTCGCCTTTGTTGTGTAATTTTGTCCGGCTCGGGCTCAAGAAGTAACTGTTTGTAAAACCTGGCTGTTGCATTCTCAGGGAAATAATCCAAATATTTATCCACCAAATCTTTGGCCTTTTTAATTTCCTTCTCTGCTACATAATGTTCGCAAACGACAGCGATATAACCCCCACCAACGGAGTTTGGCTCCATCAGCAGCAATTGCTCTGCCAATCCACCTACAGCTTCTCTGTAACTTTTGAGTTGATTTTTGATTAATTGTTCTTCAGCAGTGCTTAATCCAACCTTGTCTTTTTCTGCACCGGGCAATAAAGCTGCGCTTTCTCTTTGTGCCAAAGAGCGCTGCATTTGTCTGATTTTACTTTGCAACAATACCATATTGAGTCTAATTGTGTTTGGGTCATCCTGTTTTCTTTTGGCTATTTCTGCCTCGGCCTGGTCGAACTGCGATGCGGCGATATATGCACTGATGCGAAGCATCCGGCTTCTTTCGTTGGGGCCAAAATTATCTTCATAAGCTTTTAAGTTGGGCATAGCGGCGGAAAAGAGCCTGAACCTCAAGAGAATTTCAACATAATCCAAATAAACATCAGGTTTAACGGCAGCATAACCAGCATTTAGTGCGGTTGTCATAAATTCCGTAACCGCACCGATTTCAGAAGTGTTCTGAAAGACCCTGGCAAGATTATAAGAAAGTTGTGCATCTCTCTGGGCAGGTGGTCTGGATGCTTTATCTTTCTCGTAAACGTCGTAGAGATTCCTTACGGCGACACTCGTATTTCCTCTGGCAAGCTCAAGCATTCCCCTCCACTTAATAACCTGTGGGTCCTCGCCACTTCCGACGAGCTGTTCGATTTCGTGCACCGCCAGTTCAGCATCTTTCAACAGAGCTATAGCGGCCGGTGACTGACGGTCGCCGATTTGGAGCAACTGTTCAAGATAACAGTTCGCAAGAAAAGTATACAATGAAAGTCTATTAGTTCTGTTTACCCATTGTTCCGGGCCTTTGCTTTGCTGAGCACCCGGAAATGTAAGAGCGTTTCCGGCGACTTCTATCGCCTTGATAAGCCAAGGTTTTTGGTTATAAATAGAGAACTTACGATAGTGTAAATTGGCTGCAACTCTTGCATAAATTACATTTTCTCTATCCAATTCGATTGCATTAGCAAGTGCTTGTTCTGCGTCATCGAGATTGTTGAGCCCAAGACTCAAATAGAAGTTGGCTAACGCCCAATGAGCCTGTGGATTCGAAGGGAATTTATCCACCAGCGACAAGTATTCAGGCTCAAGAGATTGTCGCTGTTCTATGGTGCTGAGTTTAAGTCTGGTTGATAGAAGATTAATATGAGCTTTAACATTGTCATCAGCGACCTCAATTGCCTGCTTTAAATATACCTGAGCTTTTTTTGCAGCTTTGCCTTTTTCTTCGGGGTCACCCTGTGCGGTGAGAATATCTCCTTTTGTGATAGTTGCCTGTGCTAAATACCAATATGCATCGATATGCTCTGGCTGGAGTTTCTGAACCTTTTTCAAGTCCTCGATTGCCTGAGTAAGATATTCGTTCGGGTCGGCAACGGCCTGCATTTTTGCGATTTCAAGAAATGCTCTGCCTCTGACTAAGTAGAGGAATGTACCTAATTGCCCTTCGCTTGCTTCGTCGGGTTTTTTATAGGGGTCCCATTCTGCCGTATCTTCCCTAAGAAGCTCTGTATCCTCGACGACATCGATAAATTCAGAGGCCTGCGTTAAGGTTTCCTGCCAAATTGATACTGTTCCTGCGCTATCAGCGATTATGTAATAGTATTTCAATCGTCCAAATCGTGCTTTTGTGTTCTTTGGGTCTATCTGTACTATTGCACTCCAATGTCCGAGCACCTTAGGCCATTCGTCGGTTTCGATATAAACATCAGCAAGCTTAAAATGCAGCACCTTCCTAAGCGAATCTGTTTTTGTCAGTCCAATTGCTTTGTTATAACTGCGTACAGCCTCGTTATAATCTTTGACAAGCAATGCCGCATCGCCGTCTTTAATGAACTCGTCCGGTTTTTGAGTGAGTCGCAGAAAAACAGCGATTGCGGCCAGCACCACCAATACAAAAACCGCTGAGCCAATAAGTGCAACTTTTTTATTCAATTGTTTCCTTGCCATGAATTTTTTCCTTTTATCAACTATCGTTTGTCTGATATTTCATTTTTTTCGCTGAACTATATCATTTATCCGCTGCTTTTTTCCAATCGGGCCAATGCTCCTGTTCCAAGACAGGCAGGATTATACTCAGGAGCTTTTGGCCTGCTGCTATAGCATCTTCTTTGTTTGGATAAATTCGCGAACCATATTTCTGATTAAAAAACTTCCACTCAATCTTACAGAAGTACGAATGCTTGTAAAAAAGGTTCTTATTCAGAGCTATTCGGACGGCTTCTCTGCTGTTGGCATATTTTTCGTTGACATTAAAAATATACATAACCGGAAATTTTGTACTGCGCCAGTGGCTGGAACCAGTGCTGCCAAAAACGAGGTATTTTCCCGGAATTTTCTGTTTTTCGCCGTCTTTATTGACTTCGAATGTTATACTGTCAGAGCCCAGTCTTTGGTTGCCAACACCGATATAACATTCTTCGGGAACATGCGGCACTACGTCGGGAAGTCCATAATAAGTAATAAACAATGAACAACGACGAACGGGACTTTCGGCTGACACGCCAGCATCTTCCAGGTTCCACTGAATATAATCCTCGGTGCCGAGTTCCTTGATAATCTGTTCGTTTTTGATTTCTTGTTTCCATATTACCTTATAAGGTGACAGTTTCATTTCATCCAAGAGCTGCAAGGGTTTTTTTAATGGAAGAAGCTCCTTTCGTAAATATACACCAAAACTTTTTATTGCTATTGACATACTGCCGCCGGCTGTTGCCAGGACAACGGCACAAATCAGAAAAGCCGGCTGCAAATAAATTTTTATCGTTTTTCGTATCATTCTGTCTCGCTTCAGACTCTGTAACATCATTGTTGGCAATCCTCTTTGCGACGAACCACAACATCCGGCGGTTTAGTCGGGATTTTTTCAACAAACAGACTCGACATAAACCACGCAAGAAAGCCATATAAACCGAACGCCAATGGAAGCATCGCTAATCCGAGGAAATCATGATAAATACCCTGAGCGTACTTTGGGTTCCATAAAATATAAATAAAACCGGTAGCAGTAACCCTAACTATATTGCAGAAAATTGCTATTGGTATTGTGCTGATAAGCAGGACAAATCGCTGCCACAAAGGTCGATAGTGCAGATATGCCATAGCAACGCCCAGGGCCAAAAACGCCATCAAAAGTCTCATACCGCTGCAGGCCTCTGCGACATTAAGGGGAGGCTCCAGCCGTTGGCCCTTGTAAATGACATCAATGACCACACCACTGACTTCAGTTTGCAGTTTAGGGACCAAATCCAATAAGACACTTGTCACCGTGGCCGCCAAATGTCGCATCGGCATAGTCAGCATAACGTAATATCTCTGCGGCAATGGAACGGCAAAGACCAGAAAAAGGACCGGAAGCCACGAATATTTAACCAGGCGCCAACCACCCAGAAGCAATATAATTGCTCCAAGTGTAGCTATCATACACATCGGCTGTAAATAACCTAATCTGAAGTGGACTATGTTAAGCGGATAAAATACTATCCCACAAATCATAAAAAACAAACCAAGGTAATTGGGCATCAATTGTTTGTTCTGAACCAAACGAAGAATCTCGCATTTGTGCTGGTTAATGAAGTATAAACTGAAGAGAGGGATTAGAAAGCCGTGTGACCAACTGCTATCGGTGGCCCACCTACGAACAATACCCCCAATTTCATTCTGAAAAAGATAGTAGAACAGCGCTGCGATTATCAGTATCCTGATGTAATTATGCAAACCAAGCTCGTTCCATCCTGTCCAAGGCGGCTTTGTGTTTTCCAACTTCTCCGAAGATGATTGCATTGCATTTGCTCGCTGTATTTGGTGACCAGAAGAAACAATATTATCCACCATAACCCAATAATTTTACTTCAACGACCAGTTGGGGAAAGGCCTGCTGGTACCGTAATCTCTATCAGCAAAATTTCGGTCGTAAATAAATCCGAACCCGTAAGTAGCTCTGAAAGAATTTCTCAGAACAGCCCGCCATCTTGCGGTATAATGTGTGCCGATATTTATCCAATCGTTTGGCTTAATAAAGAAATCCGGATGTTCACCGTTGGCAATTTTTTCCAAATCCACCATCACGGTCAGTTCTTTATTCTTACCTATTCTCCTTACGACTTCACATCGTTTCGGCCAGGCCAGAGGTCCCAAACCTCCAGCGATTGACATAGCCTGCTTGAGAGTCATTGGTCTGCCTGTCAAAGGTATAGCGCCCTGCAGGTTTGTATTACCATAAATATAGAATTCACCGATAAGGTCAACAGGTACGTGAATATTGTCACCGGCTCTTATCACGATATTATACCTTGGGTCTCCGCCGGCCAGTTTATCTGCTGGTATTTTTATGACCCGGCTTTGTACTGCTGCGGCGCCGAGCTGGTCCCAATCGAAATCCTCGGGTACTCTTTCCTTCAACGGTTCAACGGCTTTACGGGGTATAGTTTTGACCGGCCGGGGCGGTTTGGCCTTTCCGACCTGGACGGGGACCCATTTTCCGTCCTGAAAAATCCATTCAATAGTCCGCTGCTTTTCGTTATCTATGGGTTCATCAATGGTCTCTCGGCTGATTGAGCCGGTCAATTTTTCGAGTATTTTTTCAAGGTCACTTAAGTGCTGCTGATTGTCCGGGGGTGTTTCAAAACCTGTGGGCAGTGCCATATCGGCAAGCTCCTTCTCAGTTATCATTTCTGCAGTGGTTATAACCAGTTTGTTTTCAGGACTGTGACTTTGTGACCTTGGAGCTATAATTTCGAGCATATCCTTTTCGGGCATTTCTTTTTGTGGTCTTATTTGGGGCTGGAAAATTTCAGGTTCGGCCGGCCCGGTTATTACCTCTTTTCCGGTAACAGGCCTGGAAACATAGATGTAGCTTGTATTGAACTGACTTATCCCCCCTGCTATTGCAAGTGCTTCATTTAATCTGAAATCATATCTTGGAATAGGATATCGGTTTGGGAAAGGCACGCCGTCGCCGGATATTGAAAATCTATTTTTCACGGAGCTGATAAGCGTAACGGTAACTAACGGCTCTCTTAATTTTCCGGGTTTAAGGCTTTGTGCAATTTCTTCTTCGAGCTGAGATTCAGTCAGCCCTGCCGCTGCAACTATCCCCACCTCCGGTATTGATATGTTACCTGTTTCAGTAACAATAAATTGCTGGTCAAATGAAATAGCTTCCTGAAGCAGTTCAAAAATAGACACCCTCACAATATCCCCGGAACCAAAAATATAATCGCTATCATAAGCAAAAATATCAATTGGTCGTGGTTCTTCTGCTGCGGCCCAGGTTGACGGTGTCTCATCGGCGACTCCCAACGAATCCAGTATTACATTTACCGTTGGAACAGGCCGAAATCTGCCTATCTGTGTTGGGTCAAAAAACTTATTTCCACACCCTGCCATGTGAATACTAACAACCAACACCAATACAATCGTTGCAATCCGTTTAATTTTCATATGCCGAAAAAGCTCAAATCAACACCCTGTTCTATCAGTTATTTTCGAAGGTTATAATGGCGACAAACCCTTCTACACGAAGCATTTATCGGCTTAACAACCCGCTCTCTTAACTTTTTTTAACTGCTGCAAAATCAATTCGTTAACAACTCTTGACGTATGATGCGGCGTAGTTACAGAGCGCCTCGCAAGATATACTCAAAAACCCGCAAAATACGCCCTATAAGAGTTGTAACTATAGACATACAATGCAGTTAATAACACAGCAAATCAAGACGACCCGGATGCAAAATTCCGGTTAGTCTTCGAGTAAATCATCGATATTGTTTTTATACTGTCTCAAATCGCTGTTTGTTCGCAGGGGCACCCTTTATTTCAGTCCCATAATTGCAGTGGTCCCAGTATGGATAAAAGACCCTTACGGCAGAAAAATTTCAAAAAAAAGCTGCATACAGAATAAAAACAAAAATCGCGGCTGAGAAAATACTTTGTTCTTTTCTGTTGGAACGTCTATAATTTCAAACCGTGAATACTAAAATATTTTTGTAAAATTGCATGGAGATTAATATGTCACGTTATCGAAAACAGTACATTTTTCCTGTTGTCATAATCATCACTTTATCGTGCTTTAGTACAAGCGCATTAAGCCAGGTAATTCGCACACCCTGCGAGAAGTCCGATTTTCAAACGTACACAACTTATCCTGAGATGATGCAGTATTTACAGTCTGTTCAGGCAGCATCAACCGAAATGCTGCTTGGAATATTCGGGACATCGATTGAGGGCAGAGAAATTCCTTATGCGGTCTTCAGCAGACCTATGACAACAAGGCCGTGGGAAGCTCTTGTTTCGGGCAAACCGATTATACTTCTTACCGCAAATATTCACGGCGAAGAACGCAGACTGAGAGAATCTAATCTGATTCTCATCCGTGAGCTGGCAACTAAAGGCACCGAAATGAATCAACTTCTGGATAACCTTGTCGTGATTATGGTGCCATTACTGAATCCCGACGGTTTTGTCCTTGAAACCCATCAAAATGCAAACAATGTTAATTTGAATCGTGATTTTATCAAGCTTGAGGGACCGGAACTCGTATCCCACGCTAAAAATATCATACACTCCTGGCACCCGCATTTGTATGTTGACGGCCACAACGGCGGCAGATACCCATATAACCTTTGCTATCAGGCACCCAGTAATGCCGCACCCGACCAGAGAATTACAGCGCTCTTTGATAAGGAGATAGCACCTTTTATTGATGCTAAAATGAAAGAGAACGGCTACAAATCATGGTATTATGCCCGCGGTAACAGAACGGAATGGAGAACCGGTATTTTCGATGCCGACAACGGAAGAAATTACGGCGGCTTTATAAACAGCGTAGGTGTTTTGTTTGAATCCCCGGGCTGGCAGGGATTAAAGAACGCTGTTCAAAGCGGACTCGTGGCATATAAAGCGATTCTGCAATATTCAGCCAGGAACGCAGAGAGACTTATAACGACTATTAACCGTGCCCGTCGCGAAACCACTGAAATGGGACAGAATGTCACCGGCCGAATTCCTGTTCAGATGAAATTAGTTGCCGAAGATTACAAAGTTTCTTATGAAATCGGTGAAGGCGAAGGCGATAAAAGAAAAATTATTAAAGTAACCGGTGCTGATTTAATTAAAAAACCACTCATTCTCAAATCACGACCCCGACCTTACGCATACATACTGGAAAGGAAGGCACATAAATCTGTTGAAATGCTAAAACGCCAAAACGCTATGATAGAGGTGCTCCAGGAAGAGACAACACTTGGAGTTGAGGCGTACGTCTTAACAGGAGTTACATACGGCAAGAAATATGACCACCACAGGGCAACGTTTGTAACGGTAGCTGACGAAACAGTTAAAAGAAAGATGACGTTTCCAAAAGGAACCTATATCATCAGAACCAGCCAGATGATGGGAAGAGTAATTACCCATTTACTCGAACCCGAAACAAATGATAATGTAATTACGTTTAATACGATGGATGGTATTCTGCCTAAGCCGGGTGAATCGTCAATAATTCCGATTTTTAAGCTTATGAAACCCACTAACCTTGCCACAAGAATGCTGCGGTATTAGTAATGTTTTTCGGATGCCGCCTTTTGTCACTTGACTATTTAAAATCAATTTTAACCAGCCGTTGCTGCAGGCGGTCGTGCGCATCGCTCTTAAAGAGCTCTATCCTGGAAGGGAGCCAAATGCCTCCCTTTTCAACCTCGCTATAGTTATGGCCTCGAACGGCAAAAAAGCTCTCTCTGTCAATATCAGCAAACCAAAGCATATCAACTAACGAATTGCCGCTGTTCTGGTAGAAGACCATCAACGCCGAGGCGCTGCCGGAACCTGCCCGTTCAATCGGATAATACCATAATCCTTCTTTTTTAACCGCAGCATTTTTAGTAAAGCCAACCCCCCTATCCAGAAAGCGCACCGGCGCCGTTGTAATATTGAGTATTGCTTCTGCAAAATATCGCCGGCATACTTTAACCGGCAGTGCATCGACTTTGCTGCCGCCTTCCAGGACAGTGAAGCCCTCAGGCGACAATTGCCAAGCAAACGCCCCCTGCGGCTCGACGGCCGAAATCAGAATAGAATTCACCCAGGGATGTATCCGGTAATTCTGCTCTGTCAGATACCTGCTGCCGTCCGGGTTGTAGAAAGTAACTATGGCGCCGGTCTGTATGGTTTTTGTTTTCGCCCAGGCATCCAGTGTTCCGGTAGCATCAATTGCTCTTGTAGCATGATCAGGAATTACTATATTCGGGTCAAAAGTTCCCAAATCGACGGATTGTGTTTGCTTTTTTCGGGTCTTTAGAAAACTTGTTCTAAGTTTATCGAGGGAACAACCTGCAGCAAAAAGAGCCGCCAATGCAAGCACCGAACCCGTAAATACAACAAAACGCATTTGAGAATACGGGAACTTAAAGACCCTATTCATCATTTTACTCCTCTACAAAACAAAACCATTTCAGCACATCACTCTGATAGTTCAACAGTACTTCTACACTTCTTTCGTTAATACCGGCTCAGGAGAATCTGAAGCTGCTTTATCCTGCTCTTTATCATAAAGCTGAAGCGATGCAAGCCGCTCTATCGAGGCATATCTTTGGGCGGCATCACTTTTGGCAAGCTTGAGCAGTTTTGCTGCAGCTTCCGGATTGGTCTTTTTCAGGATTCGATAACGATTCTCGCCGTAAATGTATTCTTCCAAATCAAGAGTTGGAGGTTTGGAATCAAGCTGCAGCGGGTTTTTGCCCTGTTCCTTAAGGCGAGGGTCGAACCTGTATAAAGGCCAATGGCCGCAATCAACTGCTTTTTTCTGCTCCTGATATCCGGTTGTCATATTGATACCATGAGCGATGCAGTGCGCATAAGCGATTATAATTGAAGAACCAGGGTAGCTTTCGGCCTCGACAAATGCCTTAACGGTCTGATTGGTATTTGCACCTATCGCCACCTCGGCAACGTAAATACTGCCGTATGTCATAGCCAGCAGCCCAAGGTCTTTTTTAGCTGCCGGTTTGCCAGCGGCTGCAAATTTGGCTACTGCTGCTCTTGGCGTTGATTTCGACATTTGCCCGCCGGTATTGGAATATACCTCCGTATCCAGTACAAGGAGATTAACATCAATGCCTGTTGCCAGAACATGGTCAAGCCCACCATAGCCGATATCGTATGCCCATCCGTCGCCGCCAAGAGCCCAGACTGATTTGCGTGCTAAGTAATCTGCAATGCTCAAGAGCCACCTGCAATCCGCACAATCGCTCTTTCGGCACTGTTCTTTGAGCTTATCTATACGAAGCCGCTGCTGTTCGATAGCGGCCTGGGCCGGGTCACTGGCTACTGCTGCAGTATGAATATCTTCAGCCAGCTTTTTATCAATACATCCGGCTGCTGCAACTTTTTCGAGCAATTCAAGAGCGCTTACTCTGAATTTATCAACTGTCAGTCTCATACCCATTGCAAATTCAGCACAATCCTCAAACAGACTATTGCTCCAGGTAGGCCCCCTGCCGTCTTCTCTTTTAGTGTACGGTGTTGTCGGGAGATTGCCGCCGTAAATTGATGAGCAGCCTGTCGCATTGCCGATAAAGGCCCTGTCGCCGAATAATTGCGACAAGAGTTTCACATAAGCGGTTTCACCGCAGCCGGCACAGGCGCCGGAATACTCAAACAAAGGCTGAATCAACTGACTGCCCTTTACGGTATTGGACTTGAAAAGTTTTGGGTCTGTATTTGGAATCGAAAGGAAGAATTTATAATTTTCGCGCTGCTGCTCTCTAATCGGTTCCTGCAGGGCCATATTGATTGCTTTTCGTCCTGTAGGCTGCTTGTTTTGGTCTTTTTCCAGCCCGGGACAATTGACAACACAGGCCCCGCATCCTGTGCAGTCTTCCGGGGCCACCTGAACGGTAAATTTCATACCGGCAAAGTCCTTGCCTTTTGCATCGGCACTTTTGAACATTTGCGGAGCGCCTTTAAGGTGTTCTTCATTGTAGGCCTTTATTCTTATAGCAGCGTGCGGACACAGCAAAGAGCATCTGCCGCATTGAATACAGATATCCGGCTCCCAGACAGGAATATTGACGGCGATGTTGCGTTTTTCATATTTTGTTGTTCCTGTGGGGAACTTGCCGTCAACCGGCATCCTGCTTACGGGAACCTGGTCGCCGCGACGTGCTATAAGCTCTGCGGTAACCTCTTTGACAAAATCAGGGGCATCTTTAGAAACCACCGGCGGCATCTTTATCCTGCTTGTTACTTTGTCGGCAACTTTAACTTCGTAAATCCTGTCAAGAGCGGCATCAACAGCCGCATTATTCATTGCAACAACCTTTTCGCCCTTCTTGCCGTAGGTCTTCTTGACCGCGTCTTTGATTGCTTTGACAGCCGTATCAACAGGGATAACATTGCTGATTTTGAAAAATGCGGTTTGCATAATGACATTGATGCGTGCGCCAAGGCCGAGTTCCTCGGCGAGCGAAATCGCATCAATAACATAAAACTTCAGCTTCTTATCGATTATCTGCTTTTGCACTTCCTGCGGCAGTGTGTCCCAAACCTCATCTTTATCGTGGCTACTGGTCAGTAAAAACGTTCCGCCCTGGCGCAATGTCGAAAGCATATCATATTTCTCAAGGAAGCTCGGGTTATGACAGGCAACAAAATCAGCTTTGGTTACGAGATACGGTCTTCTAATCAACCGCCCACCGAATCTAAGATGCGATACGGTAACGGCGCCGGCTTTTTTCGAATCATACACAAAGTAACCCTGGGCGTAATTGTCGGTCTGTTCACCGATGATTTTTATGGAGTTTTTATTTGCGCCTACTGTTCCGTCGGCGCCGAGTCCGTAAAACATTGCAGAGAAAAGTTTTTCAGTGCCGACGTCGAAAGAGAGGTCAACATCCAGACTGGTATGTGTTACATCGTCTATAATACCTACCGTAAAGCCTTTTTTAGGTGCTGTGGCGTCGAGATTATCAAAAACGGCCTTGACCATAGCCGGCGTAAATTCCTTTGAGCCCAATCCATACCGTCCGCCGACAATCAGAGGATATTTATCAAACGGCGCATCACCTGTAGCCATCGCTTCGCCGATGGCCGTTCGTACATCCAGATATAACGGCTCACCCAGCGAGCCGGGCTCCTTCGTTCTGTCCAACACGGCAATTTTCTTTACGGTTTTAGGTAAAGCATTTACAAAGTGCTTTGCACTGAAGGGCCTGTAAAGCCGAACCTTTATAAGGCCGACTTTTTCACCAGCGTTATTTAAATATTCTACCGTCTCATGGGTGGTATCAGCTCCTGTGCCCATAATTACGATAATTTTCTCGGCTTTCTCATCCCCGACATAATCAAATAAATGGTAGCTGCGTCCGAGCAGCTTTGCAAATTTGTCCATTGTCTCGGCAACAATCGCCGGGGCGTCTAAATAATATTTATTCACCGTCTCTCTGCCCTGAAAGTAAACATCGGGATTTTGAGCTGTTCCGCTAATCATCGGCCTGTCCGGCGTGAGGGCTCTGGCCCTGGTTTGAGCCACCAAATCATCATCAATCATCTCCCGCATATCATCCAACGTCAGCTCTTCGACCTTCTGGATCTCATGAGTGGTTCTAAAGCCGTCGAAGAAATGAATGAAAGGAACTCTCGAAGCTAATGTGGCCTGCTGAGCGATGAGCGCAAAGTCCATAACCTCCTGAACATTACATGAAGCGAACATAGCAAATCCGGTCTGCCGACAGGCCATCACATCAGAATGGTCGCCGAAAATCGAAAGCGCCTGACAGGCCAGCGAGCGGGCTGAGACATGAAAAACCGTAGGCAGCAGTTCGCCCGCAATCTTATACATATTGGGAATCATCAATAAAAGCCCCTGCGAGGCGGTAAAGGTGGTCGCCAGTGCGCCGGTCGCCAATGCACCGTGTATGGCACCGGCTGCTCCAGCCTCGGACTGCATTTCAGTAACCGAAGGAACCGTTCCCCAGATATTAGGCTCTCGGGCGGCACTTCTGGCATCGGCAATTTCGCCCATACCGGAGCTGGGGGTAATCGGGTATATTGCAATTACTTCGTTCGTAGCATGCGCCACGTATGACGCCGCCGCATTACCGTCAATTGTAATCATTCTTCGTTTCATAAATTCTACACCTTATTAAAACAGCACCCTTAAATATTTTAACCAAAAGGGCTTTTATCACGAAAAGAAGCCCTCAAACCATATTTTAGTCCTGAGGAGGCCGAAAGGGACCCCAAACACAATAAAAGGCGTTTGGGCACCCCGGAACTTGTCCCGGGCTTCATTCAGGGAACTATACTTTATACGACTTTTTACCCGTTTAGGCAATGTAAATTTTCAAAATTGGGAAACAAAAAAAGTCGGTCTGGAGAATATTTGGGACAGGCCGATGTAAAGGTGTAGCCCAATCGGCCTTTTGAGTTATTAAACTGCTTAACCGGTTTCAGAGACGGCCTGAACCAATGCCTCGACGGCAAGATTCACCCCGGCCAACAAGGCATCCAGCGGCAGATGTTCGGCGGCTGTCCGGTCAAAAAGAATAGATGCCCTGGCGTCAAATTCCTCGTCAGCTCGCCAAATCACTATCGTTACCGGGACGCGAGGTAATATGTAAAACTGAATTGAGGCATCACCAAATTCGCATTTCTCAGCAGCAAAGAGTTCTGTGTTTTGATATAATAATTCAGGAGAGG
>SDBT01005914.1_pt1 | contig 20457 bp, 24 predicted proteins | sample 2277101 | NCBI WGS metagenome assembly SDBT01 (sample SAMN10404973, study PRJNA504765) | marine sediment metagenome | isolation source: marine sediment core GS10_PC15, 103 cmbsf | place: Arctic Ocean: Southern Knipovich Ridge | collected 2010 | reverse complement strand
TATCAGGAGACCTGCAAGGTGAGTCAACCATTATTGCCACTCGTGACAGTGGTACCCAAATAACCGTAGTAGCTCTGTCTGGCACCCCCGCTATAGGGGACAGGTACTCAGTTGCTCCTATCGTGACCAGACTCGTCCTGCCGGTCCTAGTAGGTGCTACTGGGCAGCCGGATCCCTTTACTCGGAAGCAGGTGAAGGGACTTATGGCAGCTTTCTCCGACCTTGGTGGGCATACGGAAACGAGTGACACGAACGGTAAGTTCCGTTACGGTGTGAAGCAGATGGCTACCATTCTTGGTTCAGTCGAGGCCGACTTCAATATCGTTCCCGACAAGACGGCTGTCTCTCTTAGTGTGCATAGTACCCGTTGCTTTCCTTTCGTGGAGTTCAAGGCAGGGGACCAGGACTGGGAACTTCAAGCAATTGTGGTCAAGGGTATCCTCAGTGCGTCTGAGGTTCAGTCTCGACAAGGAACATCTTAATGGCTGCACAAGGTAATGGAACTAATGTTGGTGAGCCTCCCCGACCGGGTATGGTTCGTACTCCAGATGGTCATGGTTGGATGATGCCAGAAAGTGGTGCTGGAAGAAGAAGAAGAGAACGGCTTGCTGCTAGAAATAGGGGGTCACAATCAATTGGAGATATGGTCCCAGAAGTTCCTGACGTACATACGACAGACACGGGAATAACGTCTCCAGGGGGTGCTACGACTGAGGTGGGTCAAGCACAAGAACTTGTTGATGATATAGGAACAGAAGCTGAGGATACGTTCCAATCAGAGTTGGGGTCACAGGAGGATGCACAAGACTTTGCTGCTGATGTAGAGGCTGACGTTGATGCGACTGGTGAACGTATCGAGGGTGCTCAAGATGATCTGGATGCCGCCAAGGCGGACCTAGATGCCCAAATTGATACAACGCTGGGGGAGCTTAGCACTTTAGCTGAGGATGCCACGAGTGAGTTTGATAGGCTAAAGGACGAATTTTCCACTATTGGGATGGACGCTCTTGCAAGAACCGATGCTAGGGGGATTGCGGCTGCTGGACAAGTTATGGAAGGGCGAACTGCGGCTATGCAAGCTGCTGTTCAAGGGATACAAGGGAACATAAACGCTTCGATTGCTAAGATTCAGTCGGACCCCAACTTAACTCAAGCCCAAAAGGCAAGTATGGTTGCTCAGGTTAAGTTAGCAGGAGCAAGCTCTATGGCTCCTGCTATCGGCGAAACAATTCTAGGATTCAACACGTTGGCAGCAGATGTGGCAGTTAGTTTTGGAGGGTTTGCTAACGACATAGAGGGTGGTATCGTGAGTGAAATGGGGGCCTTTGGTCGAGCGGAGGCTGATGTGTTTGCTAGGGCTACGGTTGCTAGTCGGGAGATTACAAGTCAACTATTGGGGATTCAAGCAAACTCTGATACGGCCTTTGCTACTGCTACTGCTACCTTAGAAGGAATTCGTTCCCAAGCTGAAATGTCTGGTAACCAACTACTCTTAGACAATCTGCCTAACCTTGATGATCCAGTTTTGAACATAACAAATGCTTCATCTGCGGCTGTTATATTGGGTCAGGATATCAGCACTCGTCAATATGAAAGAGAGTCGATTGGGTTCCAACAGTTTTTAACTCTGGAGATTTTGAAGTCAAACGTCGGAACTCCTTGGTCTCGTATAGCTGATAGTTTTCTCTCTGGCGGACCTATGGGGGCTCTGTTCCAGGGGTTCAGTGAGCTTACTAATCCACAACCAAAGTTTTAAAATAGAAAGAAGTCAAGATGGCTACTAGTCCAGCAGCACAGCAAGCGTTATCTGCTATTGCATCTCGGGGTAAAAGGTCGAGTCCGTCTAGTGTTGTTGCTACATTGTTAGCTCAACAGCAAGACAGCCAAGATCAAATGAGTAAGTTGATACAAACCATAGAGAAGTTGCAGCAAGAGAATGTTGAGACTGTTCAGCGGGCGGGGGAAGCTGGTGGTGCAGCTGCCACTCAAGTAGCTAATCAAGTTACTAGAGGGATCGAACAGGCCCGAGATAAGGCAGAGCGGGGGGCCGAGCGATCCGAGGATAAACAGTTTGCTGTTGAGCAACAGGAACTTAACGCAGAGCTACAAAAGCAGGCGGCTCGTGAGGCAGCAATACTAGGCGAGTCCATTAAGCTATCTAGAGAGAAGTACATAAGCTCTATCAATACCATGAGAGATCGGCAATCAGACCTTGATGCTTCTATGACGGCTTATTCTGCTAGGACAGAGGAAATGGTTAGAGATGGAAAGTTCAAGGGTCCCGAAGGTAGAAAAAATCTACAAGAGAGGTTTGATCGAATAAAACAGGCAAGGGTTTATGGTGACAACATGTTTGATGCAAGGCATCTTCGTGCAGCATTCAACGTACATGAACGATATGTTAATAGCCTTAGAAGTTCTGATGACCCGATGAACCCCACTAGCCGTATTGTTGATCCTATTGATCTTCCAATGGTAAAGATGAAAGGGGATTCGTCACCAGTTTCTTCTTTAAGTAAGTTGAGCCCCGACCAACAGTTTGACTTGGAAATGACAAGTGGTTATCCGCCAAATGGATTGGTGTTCCCTCGTGAAGAAAACTTTGGTCTCCCCGAGGGAGAACAGCCTAACCTGATTCACCCCGCCACCATGGTGGACATAGCACGAGATGAGGATGTTCTTAGGGGATTAACAGACGAGTCCCTTCGTCAAGAATATGTGCAGGGCATACAGAAAAATCTAGTTACGTCCCACGACCAACTGAACCAATTGATGAAGACCTACAAAAGCCTCAACGTAACCTACAACCAGAAAGCTCTTCAAGGGGTGGAAGCCGCCTTAGAGGATTTTGTGGAGGACCCTGATGTTTCAAAGATGAATGATCCAGGACGGTACATTATAACCAGAGCTTTGACTCATACCTTTGGGAGCGGCCGACAAGGCGAAGAGATGGCCCAAATTGCGATGGAGTTCTTTGACGGAAAACGGGAGCCGAAAAGTGCAGAAGACTTCCTTATGTTGATGGCAGTCGAATCCGCATCTTTCAACATTGGGGGGCACCTTACCTCAGAGGTGCAATCGGCTGCCGATCCTGAAAAAGGAGGGTCTCTTTCTACCCAATTAGTTAAGCAAATGGAGAAGGTGCTTGGGCGAGATGAGACTCTAAGAGTAATGGGGGTAGAGGCTAGTGATACCGCCCTTGTTGATCTTCAATCTGTCATGCAGGATCGCATTATGGAGTCCCTAGGCTTTGCTCGTCGCTTGAACGACGGAATGAAAAGTTTCTCTTTATTCAAACAGTACAAGGATCAGTGGAGATCAACACTCCAACAAATGGACATCCATGCCTATAAGACCTTAGCGGATGGAACACAGAGAGAAGCTCGCGTTCAAGAATTGGTAGGGCAACTTACTAGGTCCCCAGAGGAAGGCGGTCCGTCCCTAGAAAAAGTACAGAACCAAGAGGGCTTTAAGAATATGGAGTCTACTATGACTTTAACGGGAGCCCTTTTAGGTATGGCCGAAGAGGTTGGGCCAAACGTACATGCTGGCCTAAGCGGGTTTCTCACCAATGTTCTTGATCCTGTTACAGACGTAGACCTAAAAGGCTACACAAATCAAATATCAGTAGAAGAGCAAAGGTCGGGGTACGCCAAACCCGCCATACTTTTCTCCAGGTTCGCCCACGATAGACAAAAGCGAGGTAAGCAAACTGCTCCAATTGGGGAGTCCTTCCAGAAGGGCGGAGTCCCAGCAGTTGTCAAAGAGCAACTCCCGGCTCTTATTAGTATGGGCAATCGCGGTCTTCTTAGAACTACCCTAGGGGCGGCAAGAAACCTTGGTCAAGTTGTTGCCGGGGAGAAGATTACGAAACCGTTTGACACAGGTGTACAAGCTGCTTTGGGTCGGCTACCACTTCCGGCCCCGGGAGAGACTGCTCAAATGCAAAACCTTACTCTTGAGGAAAAGGAACAAGTCATTCGGGAAAGTAATAGAGGGGTCCAATAATGGGAATTACTTTGGTAGGTGCTGCAACTCTGTTTGGTTCCATCGCTCTCTTTGAGGGTGTAGCAGCCCTCCTCGAACATATTGAGGGTGACCCGGAGACCAGTGTGGCTATAGCTCTGCAACAGTTGGCAGCCCGAAATCAACGACGTGCTTTCTCCCTTGCTGCTACTGAACAAGCAGGAGCCGAAGATGTGGAGAGAAGATTTGCCCAGTTCAATGAGATTCCCTCACGAGCCTTGAGCCAAGCATCCCTCTCCCGTCAGCAGTTTGCGGGGACGCCTGCTGATGCGGGGCTATTGGATTTTGTATCCTCTCGTCTTGGGGTTCCATCTAGTGAACTAAGTCGGGTATCCTCTCCGTCTAGGATGGGAGATATGTCCCAGGTACACAGAAAAATGGAATCTTCGTTAAGTGTTCCACCTCCACAACCGCAACAGCCAGGGAGATAACGTATGCCCCCCAAGACAAACAAACAAAAGAAGGCAGCAAGGGCAGCCGAACGAGCAGCAAGTGCTGGACGAGGTGCAACTCGTTCCCGCTTGGCCGGGGCTGCGGAAAAAGTCACGGAAGTTTTGGTGGGTGAAGTCAACCAATCAGTAGCTCCTGGTGCCTTCCAACAAATCTTCCGCTACAGTCAACTAGCTGTGGGCGAGGCAGGTGCAGGTCGAAGCATTGGCGATATTTGGGCTACGTTCCTAGACGACATGGCTACTCAGGGAATGCCACAGGACACCATTGCACGCTTGGAGTCCATTGGGGCGAAGAAGGTCTTTAACGCTGACGGGTTCTCCAAGGCGATCACAGCGGCTATGGACCCGGAGACGTTGAAGTCGATAAAAGAGAGCCACCGCTTGGCTAAGGCCGCAGTTAAGGGTTTAAAGGACCCAAAGCTATCTCTTGGGTGGACCGAACTACTTGACGACTTTGCCGAAGAAGCTGAGTTCAACACTCCTAACGGGAAGCGTATCCTTGCTGAGCTACGAGCTCTGGACCCCAAGACGGTAGCAAAGGTCGGGTCGAACCAGACTCTGTCTATCTTTGCTCGCCGAGGCGAAGACCCCTTCTGGACGAGGCAGTTCAACAAGCTATTCAAGAGGCAGAACACTGCAACCCTACCAACGAAGATGGTCCAGATGATCAAGGAGACCCAGAAGGGCGGTGCCCTTCCCGCAACAGGGAAGGGTACCCTTCGAGCGTTGGCAAAAGCTAGTCCCGGAGTAACGGAGGCTGGTCTTAAAGGTGGATTCGGTCGTAAGGCTGTTGGCCTTCTGGGTAAGGGAGCCATAGGAGCAGCGGGAACGGGTTTGTTCCTTGGTCTTGAAGCTAAGAGGTTCGCCGATATTCTAGGTCGTAAGGGCCGGGCGGAGAAGTTGGCTTTGGAGGGGTTCCAGAGTTTAGGTCCTTCTTCTAGTGTAGACTTTCTGCGGAATACTGTAGACCAACAGGAGCAAGTTGCTCGCCGTAAGGTGGTGATGCAGCAGTTCGAGCCAGAACTATTTAGTGAGGTAGTCCGTATTCTAGGCGACACAGGACAGCAGCCAAACACTCTAACAAGTACGGAGCGACGGATCGGTTCCGACGCCCAGATGGGAGTGATGAAGCAAGGTCGATCAGGTAAGGATGTCCAATTCCTACTAGACCAACTGTTCAACCAGATGGGTCAGCCCGGAGGATAGTAGAGTGTGGATTGTTGGTTGGTTAGTGTGCAGAATATGCTCTTATCGGTGGGTGGGAGTGCAACCCTTTCACGATTTTGCATTGTGTGATTGTGAATGTCCTAATTGTGGTAATATGGCGGGGGATGAAGATGCCACTTTTTGATATGCAAGCTCTTGCTCCTGCACCTCTAGCTCGTCAGCTAGGGATCACAGACCGTCCGGGGCAGGTGCTGCAACAGACATTCGACGGGAACCTACCGGCAGCGTGGCGTGCTGCCTTCCAGCCTAAGGAACTCACTCCTGTGGAGAGGGACGTGCTGCTCCGCAAGTGGGGTCTGGATCAGGGACCGTATGCCCGTGTGTTCAAGACGCTGACGAACCCGGTCCTAATTACAGCCCTAGCATTATCGCACAAGTTCCCAATCCCGGCTGGAGACAACATTTTCAAGATGTCTAAGGCAGTTGAGGGCTTCGCTGCGAAGTTCCCGATTCTCCGCAAGCTGGCGTCTATGCAGGGCTTGTTCCTCGGGATGAGACGACCGGGCTCGAAGGCGGACTTCGTCGATGAGTTCGGTGGAATTATTAGAGACACCTCCGACTTCCAATCGAAGTACGGTGCTCGGTATGCTAGTGTACTAGCTGCATTTGAGGTTCAGGCTGGAAAGCTGCCCACATTGAAAGAGCAGCGACTGGTGGCATCGTGGCTCGACGGTCTCCACAACCCTCTTCGAGGGTACCAAGGTAAGAATGGGATGATCAGGATTGGGAGCGGAGAGACCACGGCATCTGTGGAAGCTATTGGCACCTTGATGCCGAACCTCGAATCACATATGGGCGGACCACTACTAAGACTGGCAAGGGGCTTCCGGCAGGTGCTCGATGACCAGTGGATCGAAGTGTTTTCGAATGTCAAGGGACGTAAGCGTATCCTTGAAGTAATCCGAAGGCAGAAAGCGGCGGGTATCAGTGACGACATTAGCGATGCTATGGCGGACTTCCTTCGTAACCCAAAGAAGTTGCCTTGGTATTTTCCTCGCCGTATAGTTCAGAGCGAAGAGGACTTCCGTAAGCTGGTATCAATTCTCACCGAGTCCAGTAGCACAAAGAAGTTCGCTAAGTCAGCTACTCGCCGTGCAGAACGATGGGCCAGTACCGAAGTCCATAAACGCAAGTATGGTATGCTCCCCTCCTTTGAGGACCTTGATGCGATGGGTGACGTGGTTGACGCCGGAGCCCGTGCCCGTTTGAACGACTTCACAAAGGCCCGCCTGATCCATGCTGCCCGTGTTGAGGGTGTGCGTGGTTCTACTCTCCGCATGATGAAAGACACTCCTCTTCGGCAACTGGAGGAGAACTACCCGAAGATGTTCCAGCCTGCTGAGTCGCAGAAGCTGGCGTCACTTATGGCAGACGTGAGGCCCAGAGAGTATAGCCTCAAGCTGATGCCTGTTATCAGCCAATACAATCACACGCTGGCGGGAACGAATGCTTGGACCGTCAAGGGTGGCGGCGAGAAGGTCGTGCAGATGCTCGACGAACTCAAACTCCGTGGCAAGACGGACGCGGTCGCTCGATACCAAGCTGACATTCTAGAGAACACCTACATCCCAACAGCAATGGGACGTGGTACGTTTCGTAATTCTCTCCGTGCTCAGATGTGGTCCCAGTCCACACAGAGTATGTCAGTCTGGCTGGAAAGCAACTCTGCCGTCCAGAAGATACTTGGCCCCAACCTTACGAAGGTTCTCGGAGAGGGGCTCAAATCGTCCCGTGGTGCATTCTCGTTGGCGAACCTGGAGCGGAAGGCAGCCGGGTACTTCTACCTGTCCACCCTTGGTATGAACCCCGGGTCTGCCCTAAAGAACATGCTCCAGTTGGTTCTCACTACGGGGCCTGCTATTGGTTACCGCACTGCGGCTCTAGGTGCAGGAGAGGCGATGCGGAAGTCACATAAATACTATGCCCTCCGGTTCGGATCGAGCAAACTGAATCATCAGGATGCGATCCGGAAAGCGTACCCCGAGTTCGGCAAGGCCGGACTGGCTGGGTCCCCTTTGACCGAGCAGGCTCTTGAGAACACACTTATCAATGCCTATGAAGTGGGAAACCTCATGCCCGGTGTCAAGGGTGTCAGGAAGGGCATTGAGCAGACTTCGCGTGCCATGATGGCCATGTTCTCCACGTCGGAGAACGCTGTGCGTCTGGCTACGTTCGAGGCTGGCATGATCCACGCTCGCCGAGCGAAGATGCCAATAGAAGCAGCAATTGAATTGTCTCGGAAGTTGGTGGAGCGGACCCAGTTTATGACCGGGCCACAGAACACCCCCTTCTTCCTCATTGACAAAAGCCCGCTCATCCGACAGTTAACCCAGTTCCCTCTCCGGATGCTGGAGTTCGTGACCACCACAGCCATGACTATGGGCTCCGGTGCGATCGACCCCAGGACCGGCAAGGCGATGAACTGGCTAGGTCTGAACCCCGGCACCTTCGCCCGTATGATTGCTGGCTCCGTTATTGCGATGGAGCTAGGGGATGCGATGGACTGGAACGTAGGCGATGCCCTTATTGGGGGTGCCCTACCGTCCTTCCAGCCCGCTGGCAAGGTGCTAGCCCCCATCCCAATCGTCCCTCCGTTCTTCCAACTGGCCGGTGCGACAGCGATGGGCCTAGGGTCTGGTGACTTCACCGAGTTGGTTCGCTCGTTCCCGCTTGCAGTGCCTGGTGGTACGCAATTGTTCCGGTCTATGGGCCTCCTCCCGGGTGCTCCAGGCAAAGTAGGTCGAGTGATCTCAAAGGCATTCGAGCGGACCTACGCTGACTACGACCAGCCCGCTCCCGATGGACGAATCGCTGTGTTCAGCGGAAAGGGCACCCTCAAGGGGTACTACCGCCCGTGGGAACTGGTACGGTACGGCATGGGCATCAAAGGCGGGGACCTCCAGAGTGAGTCAGAACTGTTGCAGACGATGGTCAAGCAGCGTGATCAGATTAGGGAGGCTCGACAGTCTTACATGGATGCTCGGTTTACGAACAATGCAAAGGCAGCAAACGAGATCAGTGACGGCTTCATCAAGCGGTTCGGCTTCAATTTACCGGTAACAGAGAAGGACATGAAGGCGATGCAACTACGTCGTCAGATGACCCGCCTGGAGCAGGTCGTTCGGACTATGCCTCCTGGACCTGCCCGTGACCAGATGGTACAGATCATTGCCCAAACGCTGGGAACTCAGGGACAACAGATACTCGGCGTGGACCCTGTACTTCTGGGTCAGCCCAGTGCGGTCCGGCAAGCAGCGAGAACTGCAAACATCGGCAGCCCTCGCTTCAATGCCAAGACCGACATGAGCCCCTTGGACTTCATCAATCCGTCGAAGATTGGTCGACAGCCGGGGGCGAACCAGCAACAACCACCTTTCTAAAAATCTCTTCGACGTGGGGACCATAGAGTTTGTTGTCCATGTATGGGGCTACTTGGTTCACCCCACTTCCCTTCCTTTTCCTGAGATACATTCGTACTGTTTGTTTAGTCTCTGCCCAGAGAGCTAGGTGACATGCTGAACACAGCGGATCACCAGCCCTTAAGTGAGTATCTCCCGGAACGACGGGGACCGACGCCCACGATGATCGGTGGTACTCGTCGCCCTCGATTCTTGCCTCACAACCGTAGCACGTTCGATCAGTCATGATCTTCTCCTACAAATTAAACCCAGGTATATGTCCCTTTGGTCCCACATCTGGTGGTGTTGTCATGCGGTAGTCGGCACCGTCGAACTCTACAGCTATCGGGCCGAGCATATCCCTACGAATGGTGCGTATGGCCGACGCAGTACGACGACGGAGTATCTGCTGGCTACCAGCACCTACAAAGTATACTGCGTTGGTGATCCTAGTGATCGGGTGCCATAGCCCGTCTGCAAGGAAGTGAAAGACATTGTGCAGGTTGCTACCGTCTCGATACGGGTTCGGAATCTTGATGACTGTGTTTTCTACGGCTTGCATAACTTTCTCCTTTGGTTAGTGTAATCTACCTAATTGGTCCATAAGGTTCTCGAATCGCTCCAAGAACAACGTCTCTACTTGACTCATCTCCAGATCACTGTTCGCTTCGGCAAAGACATGGGGATCCCACGGTTGCCAGAGGTGCCGAAGGTGCATCGGGAACGAGTAGCGAGCTAGCTCTTCCTCGCTCAGACCCATGAACCCCTCTGCCTCGTACAGTCCAGCGGCAGTATCGAACATCTTCACGTCACCAGGGATCTCGGTCACACCATACTTGTTGTAGATCACAGTGGTTATAGTGTTCTGTAGTCGGCCATATCGACAAGGCCCTTGGATAGCTTCGCCCATCGGATTGTTCAACCACTTCTTTAATGGCGAGGCAAGATCATTGGTGTACGCTTCGGCCCCGTCGTGAAGAAGGCCCACCAACTTTTCGGCTGGACCGCCGGGCATCTTCTCAGAGACAAGTAGCGAGTGCTGTGCTACAGAGTAGAACAGGTTGGTGTGCCCGGTGTACCGGCAAAGCTGTGACAGACTGTGAGCTATGTCCCGGATGTCTATGCAGTCCGTGGTCACATCGCTATAAGGAAACTTCTTACCTGTGTAGGTTAGGATGAATGGCTCACCCCTCCAACCTTCGTGTTCTGCCTTTTGTACATCGGCGTGCTTAATCATCTAAGGTCCTCCTCTTCCAGGATAGCGAGGATGTCGTCCTGCTCGATCAGGACATGGTCCTTCTTGATGTGGCCCAAGGGAATCGCACCTATGGCACTGAACAATACCGTATCCCCTATGTTAATCATTGAGAACCCTACTTTGTTCTGATCACGTATCTGTTGTTCAAGACTTACTGCCACAACCTTCCCGTAGGGGAGAGCCTCTTGGTCCCCGGTCATATGTATACCACCCTCAGAAATTTTCTTTGTTAAGGCTTGTTTTACTAAGATTCTTTTACCCACTACTTTCATCTTGATACTCCTCTGTTAAGGACTCTTATCTGTTTATAGAGACTCTCTTGTCCCTCTGGATCAAACTTATGTTGGGGACGAGATTGTTCTAGCAAAAGACACAGCTTATGTATTACCAGGGCTTGCTTCTCCTTTATTATGAGGTACGGAAGAAGATCAGAAACAACAGGGTGTAGTCTTTTCTCTCCAGATAGCCACCACATCCAACCTTCTTTTCTTACCCGAGTGCTATCTGATCTTTCCGGATGATGTTGAATGTTTCCACCATACTTAGACTCCATCCAAATAGACAACCTTTTACAGGTATTGAAGATGGAGAGGATAGGAAGAAGAAACGAACCTTGTTGTTTATAGATAACAAAGAACCCCTCCCCGTCTACAATTCCAGCCATGTAGGCATTATCTATTCTCATTCTCATCACCATTCTTCTCATTGTACTCTTCGTAATACTCAAAGTCTAGTACATCTGTATCTAGTTCTGGAATAAGTTCCTCTGGAAAGTCTGCCGAGATATGACAGATACATTCGTCCGGATCGTTCCCGCAACAATCACATGGTTCATTCACTCCAAGCCCTCCATAAAACCAGTCTTACTTAGGTCCTCTCGAAACAGGGGGTCTAGATAGTACTCGTCAGATGCAGTACGGTGTAGCACGCCAATGATTTCCCACTGCTTCAACTGACGATAGAAGTCACCGTCTGCCATAGCTCCTTGGCGAATCTCTTCAATCGACTGAGGCGTGTCCTTTTTATAGAGTGTGTGTATACCCCGAAGGAACTCAGGAGGCATTGTGTCTTGGGCGATCCGCCTAACAAGTGCGTAATCCTCATCGGTCCAACTGGCTCGTCCGTCAAACAAGACACGGCAATCACCCCAAGAAGTAAGTTGCCCTGCGAACCTAGCAGCACCCTCCGCAAGATTTGTGTATGACCTTTTGGAGAGAGGAGAGGACCGTATGGAAGTGGCCAGAGCAGCGGTACGAGCGACTCGTCCAATATAGGAATCCCCTTGCGTAACCCTACCTCCACACGACTTGATACATCTAACAGCATCATTAATTGCCTTTCGAGTTTGGATCTTTATACGGGCACGCAGGGAAGCCTTCTTCATTCGGCAGCCTTTAACTACGTGGTCTGCCACTGCTGCCCTAGCCGCATAAGTAGCTGTCTCTCGTCCAATTCGACACACCAATGTCCGCTCCCCTAGCGTCTGGTTGGTACGACGGAAGTCATCAAGCTTCTCGGTGCAGGCGGTGATGAGACCAAACTGTAAATCTGTTCGAGTGTCCAGTCCAATGTTACCAGCCGCCGTAGCAAAGCTACCGTCGTAAGCTGCTCGAAGGTCCGCGAATATCTTATCGACCTTCTCCTTCCGCATGTTCAGGAAAGTGGAGAACTCCTTAACGACCAGCACCTTCGGACCTTTTGGGGCACGTCCACTAGACAACTGGTACAGCAGAGAGAAGTCCTTCTCCGGTTGATCCGGGTCCCGCATAGCACTAGCAAAAGCGTTCTCTGTCAATGTGTCGACCATAATAGTACGCTGCTGCCCGTCATCCAAGGCTCGTAGAATCTCTGTCTTACCAATCGCCGGGGGTCCGCAGAGGTCCCCCCATGCCTTCTCCACCGCTCCCGGGAGGAACGCCGTCAGGTAGCTTGCCATCACGAAGTCCACCGGCATCAATTCCTCGCCCTCCCATGCCATCATTTCCTGAAAGAGATTTCGCAGCGTTTTTAAGGGTGAGTCCATACTCCTTATCTCCTGGTGTGATGATGGTCCTTGGCTTGGATGGCTCTGGTTCCTTACGAAGAGTCATTGCCTGGAGGGTAAAGACCGCAAACCCCTGGTCCTCATCGTACATACATGAGCCCGTGTATTTACCAAGGGGTACAGGATGCGGGAACGAGCTTGTGAACCTTCTCTTCACACTGACTCGGATCGTATCGTCAGCGTGCCGATGCCACCGTGCTCGATAGAACTTACACCCCGCTACAAAGGATGGTTTCTTGGTGCCGCTTTTGAGATACATGACACGGAGTAGAGTGAAGTTGTCCTCCCAATTGGTCTGCTCTAGAGAGAGGAACACCTGCTTGTTGGTCCACTCCTTCACTATGCCAGGTTGAGACTTAATTCCTATGGTAAGGTCCCACGGCCCTTCGTGCTCCTGCTTGTGCCCATGCGGGTGCAGACTACTCGTACAGGCGATCGTGTTGTGCTCAGTTACCTTCATTCCGTCCTCCTTCCAAAGCCGGGTGGGAGGATCGAACTCCCCACTTGCTGATACGTCCTCGTCGAGGCGGAGCAACCATTCAGCAAGCCCTGCCATCTTGCCCCGGCAGAGAGGAGGGGGGACCCACCCGCTCGGAGCGGGCCACCCCCAACTCGTTCCCGCTACTTCTTAACCTTAGTCTTCTTGGGTTTTACAGCTTCGGTTGTCTCTTCGGCTTCAACAGGCTCATCCGCGTCGGTCGCCTCCAGGAGAGCAAGGAAGCGAATGTTTGCATAGGTCTTACCCGTCTTCTTAGCGGTGGTACGGTACACCTCGACGCTCAAGAACTCACCGACAGATGCCTTAGCAATCTCTGCAGCCTCAATCGGGATCTTCGTCTCACTGCCCTGCAAGCATGTGGCAAAACGACACAAGTTCTTCAAGCTGATCGACGGCTCGGTCATACCTGGCGTGATCCAGTAGTAGTCTGAGAACGTCTTATCATGGAACTCGTTGTTCGGATCGACAATGTTAAATATGGGCTTGACCCAGGCATTGACCACTCCATCCTTCTCTTTGATACCCGAGGCGACATCCTCGACCATCACATCGTAGGTCCCATTAGGGGGCATCCAGCCGTCATCAGAGAGGTCCATACCCTGAGCGGCATCAGTACAACTAGCAAGTACATCTAAGAAAGCTTCATCAGACATTCTATTTCTCCTTTGTGAGGATAGCAACCGCATCCTCATAAGCCTTGGTAAATAGGTCCCAGCCCCCCAATTCAGGTAGGATGATTTCATCCTCGATAGGAACCCGCACTTTTACGTCGTTTGTATTTCCTCCCTGCCATAGTCCACCCGGCCTCGTCTTGAGTTTCCGGCACTCCACAGTTGTTGTTTGTCCGGGCTTTGTGATCTTCCTGCCCTTGACTATCTTCACCTCCTTTGGTCCCTTGATAACATCAACACCATGCTCAGTAAACAGCATGTGCTCACACTTCTGGAACACCGCCCGTTTATATGAGTCACTGATGGCTAACATCGAAACCTGCTTTGTGTCCTTCCCTACCTGCACACTCTTTACGGTCGTGTGGGCGATGAGAGCCCAGCCCATGCCAGCCCGATAGATCTTATCCAACATGCCAAAGATGGAGTCTCGGACTATGGCATATCCCTTACCATGACCACCTCCAACGTCTCCAACATCTAGGCACTGCTCTCGAAGACACAGAGCTTGCTGAAAGATACTGATCAACTCATCAATTGTATCGATGGCGATCATCTGAATGTCCATTTGACCTTTCAACTTTCGGGCAATGATCTTATCCACAAAGGTCAGATACGCCCGGTCTAGTTCCGCCGCGTCCGTCGATGGCGGGGGGGTGAACCTTAATGCCTTGGGGTCCGCCACTGTGTCCCCCCCTCTCTCCGGGTCCAGGCTTAGGAGGTGTGGGTTGCTGTTCAGTAGTGTTGACTTCCCCGCCCCCGGCTGGCCCGTTATCGTCAGACGAGTTTGGTTGACACCCGGGATCATAAACCCCGACCGTATTCCCCGAACACCCTGGAGGTCCTTCGGGATCTCCCTTCCCGAGATCACCGACTTCATTTGGGGTGAAGGCGTTAAGAGGTTGGTGGTCGGTCTCCTGATAGTTCTTTCCATTCTGCTCCTCCATTAGGGGGTCTAATCCAGTTCCAATTTCCAAGTCTGCTAGCAGTTGAGCGGTGCGTATCGCTGTACTGAAGAACTCAGTGATTCTCGGAGCATCAAACTTTCCTCCCTTGAGAAAATGGTCCATCGTCAACCTATCTACAATTTCTTGGGCCTTCCACCGAATTCGTTCCCGGTACTGTTCACTCATACCTTCAAAGTTCAACATCATTTCTCCTCCTAACTTGTTCCCGCATCTTCATCATCCTCTCTGAAACCAATCTGGTAGCCCTGTTCAATAAGATCCGGCCACATACTGGGGCAACTGTTGCACAGCTTCATGTGTCCACATACACGATTGTATTGAAGGCACGCCGACTCACCAGCACGATAGAAGTGGTGGATGTTTGGCTGTGCAGTTGCAGCCTTACAATACTGCTTGAGTCTACCCCACAACTCCTGCGTCATTAGAGGACCACTGAACCTATTCGGGTCTAGAATGAGAGGCGGGTTGTCTGGGTCGGCCTCATCCTTGTCCTTGTACCACTGGACCAGCCGCTCAATGTACGCCTCGAAGTCCTTGTCCTTCTTACAGAACTTGATGCCTGGCTTCTTAATGATGGCATGCATAGACCCTACCACCTTACGCTTGGGAGCTAGGCCCTGCTCAGCCCACGAGTCGAGGTGAGTCTGGAGAACCAGTTGGTACAGCTTCAACTGGGCACTGATCTGCGTCGGGATCGCCCGAACCTTCGGGTCGAACGAGGTGGTCTTGTAGTCAACGATCCACACCTCACCGGTCGGGATGTGAAGCAGAGCCAAGTCACACGGGCATCGGATCGGGCGACTCAGTCCGGGGTACTCGCACTCCATCATGACCTCGATCATTGGCTTGTTGTCTGGGGTGCGAAGGACCTCCCATTCCTCAGCCTTGAAGGGAACGAACTGCCAGAACACCAAGCCCGTAGCCCTGGCCTTCTGATAGTCCTCGTTCAGCTTCTTGAGGACAGAGTCTAGTGACTCACCAGTACTGAGGAACCCATCGGTCCCGGCGTCGTCGATCAGCCTCTGCTGTTCCTTTGCGAGGAGACGCTCACATACCGAGAGGGCTTCGGCCGGTTCCTGCCCCGTAAACAACGCCTCAAGAACCTTGTGAACGATCGTGCCCATCGTGAGAGCCGACTCGTACCGTCGTGTCCTAATCCCCAGCTTGTAGACATAGAGGAACTCCCTTGGGCAATGCTCCAGACACCCGAGGGGGCTGGAACGGATTAGTGGTTTACGAATGTCCTTGAAGAACTTGACAGTGGTGTCAGGTACACCTGCTCCCATCTTGTTAGCGTCCCGCGTCGTGTGCGACATCCCCGACCGACACTTCACGGTCAGCGGGTAGCTCTTAACGTTGACGGCCTTGTCTTTATCGAGACCCATCTTCAACCTCCTCTACTCGTTATTCTTACAGTCGAAACAGGTGCCGAAGTCCTGAATTCTTAAACTTCCGCAGTTGCTGCATGCTACCGTCTTGCCTTCCGTTTCAAGTTTAGCAGGTGGCGAGACCGAAGTCAAGAGCGAAGGCAGAATTTCTGAAAGTCTTTTGTACCTATCGTCTAGGGGATTAGTATCGTAACCATCCTTGTCAGAAGTAAGACCCTCTGCCTCAAGGGTCTTCCACTCCTCCTCGTAGGTCATCAAACACATGACACCGAAGGCGATCGCTGCAAGGTGGTCCTCCTCCTCATCACCGGCCAACCACTGGCCGATGTGTCGGATCATACTATCAGCCGTCCGACGATAGGGCATACCCTTCGCCCAGTTATCCTCACCATAGTGCTCAGCACCCTTCGCAAGATGGACACCCAACCGATGGATCAGGACTGGAGAGATCAAGCTGGGTCGTCCTTTACCTTCGGTGGTGTCTCTCTTTGCTCCAGTGCTGAACTCAGTTTTGCTATCACCGTGTCGCATGAGTAATTCACCTCCTTCTTGTACTTGTGTGCTAGCATCAGCCGGAGCATTATGTCCCCGACTGTCCGCTTTTGCTTCACGTCTACACATTTCCCCACTAAGATCAGGCGAAGACCTAAACCCTCCATCAGGGAACACAATGAATCCACAACCCTCGCAGGTTCGTGCACCCACCCAGATGGGGTCCGAAGCTGGGTGGAAGTACACTCGACGACCAAATAAGGGTGTGTCGTCGAATTGGAGAACCTCTTGAAGGCATCCATTGCACGGGCATAGTCCTCGCCCAATAAATTGTTCGAGAGTTCTCCCAGGGAACCTTTCCGTTCGATCAGACATGATTCAGCCTCCCCCTTCAAGCAGTAGTCACCTGCTAGTAGGATCTTCCGCTCCGTCCTCACTACTATGCTCACCCCCTTCGAGTCCCTCGTCGGGAACCACTTGAGCGATTTTGAGAACCGGAAAGGCTTCTGTTCGTTCCTGTCGATCACCACTGTCTCTTTCACATTTCTCTCCACACCCAGGACAGGTTCCACCTGTGCGGGGGACCATATCAGGGCACTGTTGGCAGGGGGCAGGAAGACTGTAGCGTAGACTCTTCTCTCTATCACCCGAGTACACGTCCTCCACTACAAGACGTTGTCGTTCTTCTACTGTAAGGCCGTTAACAATTTCGTTAGGCTCATCCTTAACTCGCCGCATAAGCACCGCGTTTTGTCGTGCCTCGCACTCGACGACGCGGTCGATCATGTCGAACATCGTGTCCTTGATCGCCTTGAGTTGCAGGTCCACCTCTTGCTTCACTGCCTTCCTGATGTTGTTCGAGACAGCTACCGCGATCTCCCGCCCCTTCACCTGTCGGATCGCTGCTATCTGCTGCCGTCTTGTGATCGGACCGGATGGCTTTGCACTCTTCTTGCTCATAATCTTTCCTCCTTAGGCCAGTTGGACTGGCACTTTCTACAGAGAAGACGTTCGGTCCAGTAGTGGTCTTCAAAGACCTTTCCTCCAGGGCAGCACAGGCACGACGCTTCCACAAGGTCTTTAGCCTCCGGATCAGTCCGTCCATTTGGTTCTTCGGACAAACAAGCATCTTGTCCACTAGCTGGTCGATCTCCTTCTGGATTCCACGTCTTGATCTCTCGCTTGCCGAACACTCGCTCGAAGTTGGCATCATATTTCTCCTTGTTCACCTGTCGCGGCGTGTCTCCCTTACCCATCGTCTGCCCCTCCGTACTTAATCCTACGAGCATGCTCTCGTTCTACCACCCGCTCCCTCCCCCTTCTTACTTCTCCTCCTTTACCATCGTTGCAAGGTGTTCGTTCTCCTTCCTCCATGTCTCCGCTGCTAATCTGGCATCCCTCAACTGGCTTGCTAGGTCTAGAAGTATTTTCAACATCTCCTTCCGAAGCATTCTCCGACCTATCCAGTACCCCAAGCCCCAACCTAAGTAGGCTACCATCAACAATTCCAACGGGTATATTAAGATCAAAGTCCAGAATGTTAGATCCATCAGTTACGTCCTCAAAGGTTGCAACGTCCACAGAAACAAAGAACTCTCGGTACTCACAGAGACTAATCCCATAAGAACCAGACCTGGTACACTTCAAAACGATACCAAACTCATTGGACATCGAGTAGTCCACTTCCATAAACCTACCGCACTTATTGCACCAGTAGGTACTGCAATTCTTATCGAACATTTTAGCTCCTTACCCTAAAAGGACCAACACCTCGCAGAATCTCAGCAGCCCGGGTCTTAGGTAGGTTCTTGTAGTTTAGAGGAAAGTCCTCCCGAGTGCAACATCTATACTCGCAGCAACCATGAACATGGTTACCATGCCCCACACCATGAGGACAATTGTATTCCTCTCGGTAGCCAGGCCCCACCCAAAACGGTTTCCGTTCCACTTGTTCCTCAGGAAGTACGGTCATTTTCGCTCCTAACTTCAAACTTGGTTTTTTACAATTCTGGCTGCTTAAAGTCATGCTTTACCTCTCCCTCACCTTCACAAACCGGGCAATCAAGTACACCAAGTCCTGTAAGTAGGTGCCAATCTCGCCCGTCGCCCTCACAAAGTGGGCATTCTTTCTTCTCTACCTTCTCGTCCGCCATTGTCCGATCACTCCATCAAGACCAAGAAGTATCCCACTGAACTCCAAATGGGCCGAGACAGTACATCCGGAATATCACAAGATTACCAGTCTTAAAGCTATGGTCCCCTACCTGCCAATTCTTGGGATTCAAACGCAGATAAAATCTCACCTGTTTATAACATCTACCAAATTGCCTACTGAACGTCAAGTGGAAATTTATCTTCATCATCGTGTTCTCCACTGCCCGATCACCCCGTCCGGGCCAACAACAACTCGTTCCCGTCCACAATCAATCACTCGATAAAAGTCTACCCAGTGATAACTATTCTCAAAGTGAACCTCGGCCCACCCAAGCTGCCAGTTGAAGCACATATTACGGACATAGTCAAGTTGTTTTGGGTCGCTCATGTGGCCGCACTCGTAGGCATCCTCGACGCCGTTCCAGGTCGTAAGCGGCGACCACCCCATGCGATGGCAGTGTCCCACCATTACTGATCCGTGAATCGACTCCGACTTTGCTCGTGCCGACTGTCCGGCGTGTTGGCGGAGAACGTCTCCGTGGGTGTACCACAAGTTTCCGATTCTGTAGGGGTCCTGCGTACTGTGCCACTTGATGCTAAGAGCATCCAGGCCCAAGACGTTCGGGATGGAGAGGTTGCGTAGGTGGGCCAACGCTGAGCACTTACCCCACAGAATCTTTCGGAGTCGATCTTCATGGTTTCCTTCCGAGTAACGGATGTCAGCAGCGGGAACGAGTGCCCGAATCTCTCTTAGAATCTCGTGCCCCTCGTCCACCTCTTGCTGGAACGTGTTCTTCCGCTGGGGGTTTGTATCAAACCGGCTCAAGGAGTAGCAGTCGATGAAGTCGCCGATGATGTCCACTCCATCCCAAGTATGAGTTGCTGCAAGACCTCCCGTATTCTTACCCGGCCCCCAAGACAATCGTTGAAGCCAGCATTCCAACAACTTCTTGTCGTGGAACGGGACGTGCAAGTCTGGTAGAACCATTCGACGTTGAATCATGATCGTCTCCGGAAGTAAGGAATCACGGCGTGCATTTCTATTATAGCACGCTCGCAAACCGATGTCAAGTAATCACTCGCTTTTCCTCTACTTCGTATTCCAGTGGTAATGTACGCCCCAGATTTTCGCAAAGGGCGGCATAGAACGGCGGGTTCGGGAGGACCTCTTTCATGACCTGTCGGACCCGGTAAATCTCGTACTTCGGGCACTCGATAAGGGCCGCGTCGTACACGTTGATAGGAACCACCGCCTTGAGTCCAGCCCGCCGGAACGCGGACCATAACTTATACTGAGCGTTCAGCATAATGTCGGCAGCGATCGCCTGTACGGGCAGGTTTACAATCTCGTTGAGCTTCCTCTCCTTCGCCCTCTTGCCGCCAAGAAACAGTCGAGACTGTCCGATGAGAGGAAGTTCATAGAACCCACGAGCCCGAACGAACGCCATTAATTCATCTTGCCATTGACGAAGTCGAACATGCCGCCTCCAGAAGTCGTTGTCGATTAAAGCAATGGCACCCTCACTTAGAAGAATGCCGTGGTCCTTCATCAACGTACTTTGTGCTTTCTTTACACCGCCTCGATATAGAGCACGGAAGTTGAACGTCTTACCCGCTTGTCGGTACTTGCTCTTAAAGTTTGGGTCCCTCTTAACGCTCTCTCCAAACATGAGCAGAGCGGTATTACGGTGAAGGTCTAGGCCGTCTATGTATGCCTGCATAAGCGGTGGGTCGCCCGATAGCAAAGCAGCCACTCGTAACTCGATCTGGCTGTAGTCGAACCAGACCATCCATCCATTCTTGAATCGCCCACTGATACACTTCTTCACGGGCGGCGGGAAGGTCTGACAAGGGGGGCCTTTAGCCACGATACGGGCCTGCTT
>SDBT01005913.1_pt1 | contig 20461 bp, 20 predicted proteins | sample 2277101 | NCBI WGS metagenome assembly SDBT01 (sample SAMN10404973, study PRJNA504765) | marine sediment metagenome | isolation source: marine sediment core GS10_PC15, 103 cmbsf | place: Arctic Ocean: Southern Knipovich Ridge | collected 2010 | reverse complement strand
ACGGCAGGTAGTCTCAACTTGACAGGAGGGGAGAGTGCGTCCGACGCCGTTGTCATTACAGCCACGATCGGAGGGATCGACATCCTCGCCCCAGGCGCAGCCGCCGGAGAAGACATCGACATCGTTGCCACCGGTTCGTCTGTCAACATCACGTCAACGGAAGCGATCGCAAGCGCGATCGTGCTCACAGCCTCAACCGGGGCTGGCGGCCTCGACATCGACACCGGGAGCTCAGGCGTCGACGTGGACATGGCGCTCGGGACCATGGTGGTCACGACGACCCACCCTGACACGAGCGCGGTGTTGGAGTTGTCCCAGAGCGGGACGAACGGGGACAACGCCGAAATTTTTGTGGGAGACCAAGACCCAGACGGGACGATCACCGGCGTCGATGGGTCGCTGTACATTCGCGCAAACGGAGCGAGTTCGCAGGTGTGGCAAAACACGTCTACCGCGCCGTCGGGCACTGTCTGGACGCAAATTACCGCCCACGGGACCAAAAGTATGGCGCAGTTCAGCACCAGCACTAGTACTGCATCGTTAGGGCTAAGCACGATATATAATCTCACGAGTCACTCCGGCGATGTCACCCTCACTATATCCAGTGCTGACATAGCACTGGGTAGCACAACGTCTACCCAGGATTTTATCGTGAAAGATACTAGTGGTGACCTTGTAGGTGAGGGCCGCACGCTTACAGTAGCCACGGAAGGCTCAGAAACGATTGATGGCGCATCGTCGGTCGGTATTACCGCAGATTTCGGCGTTTTGAGATTGTTTTCCGACGGATCTAATCTATTCTCATGGTAGGGCTGTTCAATGAACGTTTCCCATTCGGCGAATGGGAAACGGCAAGCCTTACAGACCCTACGGGTCCGTGGGTCCGAAGGACCTACACCAACGAAATCTGTTTCGACACGTTGTCCGCCTGCGCGCTCTTGTTGTACGAGTCGACGGCAGCCGACGACGCGTGCCCCGTGATTTGCATCACTTGGGCCGCCGAATACCCCTGGGCCATCAGATAGGTAACGCAGCTCACCCTCAGCACGTGGGGGGTTGTTTTGATTTTGATGCCGGCCTCTTTGCCCGCCCGCACGAACGCGGTGTACGCCGTTCTGTAGCTCACGCGGTTCCCCCTCCCAGACAGGAATACGAACCCCTCTCTCGTGCCTGTTTCGTCAAGGATCGCGAGATCGGTGAACACCTCCTCGGGGAACGAGATCGTGATGTCGCGGTGCGTTTTCATTTTGGACTGGCGGAACGTGATCTCCCGTTTGATCGGGTCCACCTTGTCCCAGGTAAGCTCAAGCACTTCACCGATCCGCTTCCCCCCCTGCAGCGCGAGTTTCGCGATCAGGCAGTTCCGCAAAGAGCGGCGCGCCAAGGCGTGGAGGAACCGCGTCCATTCCACCCTCGTCATCGCTTCTGTGACGACCCGGTCGCGGATCTTCCAGAACGTTGCAGACACCCCCCCTTTGACGCTGCGCGCCTTCCGGATGAGGCCGTCGGTGCGCCGTTCGAGGAACCCGGTGAAGGAGATGAGCGTTCCGGCCCGACTTTGGCGGGTCGCTTCCGACCAATGCGGGACCTGCTTGATTTGGTCGACGACCTCGCTTGCGTTCCGCAGCGCAAAGAGTTTCAACGTCGACGAGGGGTCCACCAGGCCTTCCCGAGCCAGAGCGCGCATCGTGACCTCGTAGGTCTTTCGCGTGCAGGGGGACAGCGTCTCCAGCCAGACGTCAAGCGCATCTTGGATGGTCATGGAGCCGAGGCTTTGCCAGCCGGCCTCGTTCACAGCACTTTTGGCTTCGGCGTAACTGATCGTGTCCAAAGAAAACGAGGGGCGCGTGACGATTTCTTGGTCGACCATGGGATGCAAAAAGCCCGCTTATTGATTCGGTAATAGCATTTTAAATCATCTTTTCTCCATGAGCATTCTGGAAGAAAGTTTGTTTACCGTGTCGGGGAACACCCTATTTTCGGAACCCCAACACCAGCGAAATCCCCGGCTGCACCCGCTTGGTCCGGAACCGGACAAAACGGGTCGGGGGCTGGATCCGGTATCGAAGGGTTGTGCGCGTCCGATCGACCTTCTTGATAGGCTTCAATCCCCTGCGGCGCAACCACCCCCTGGCAGTGGCCGGGGTGTAGGGCATCGTTTTTCGTGTTTCGCGCGTGCTGAAGATTACGCTTTGGACCTCGCTCATTTCATCTCTGGCAAGAGAAGAAAACGCGCGCCGCCGCCAGGCGGTCAGGCAAACATTCGGTAATACCCTTTTGTAACCTCGATATCGATTGCATCGTCTTCGTTTTTGACAGCCACGAACACACTGTCCCCTGTGCTGAGGGACTCCAGGGCGTGGGGGACGACGGTTCGCGGATTGTTACTGGCAACAGAATTAGACGGGGCCGATCCGTGCATATCTGCAGCGGCGTACGTGTTCGTTCCGCTGCCGTCGTCCGTGAAAGCAATCGCGGAGCCCCCGGACGTGTACGAGACCTGGAAAGTGTTCGTTGCCTGGCTAACAACGAAATAGACAATGTCTTCTCTTAGCTCAGCCGGTAACGTGCCAGCATTGTCGTGGAAGGTCAAATTGTCCCCATCAACTAAGGGAGTTGACGTTTCGTTGACTATATTGGTGCCGTTGGTGAATGTGACCGTGATTCTTGCCGCGTCCTGTCTGCCAAATTGTGCAGCCAGCATTTTGGTGCTGGACGCCGGCTCCAATGTGATATTTCCGTCCAATTTGATCGGGGCATCCGGGAAAAGCCCAGTGTATTCTGTGTGCCCGTCGCTCCCGACGGACATGCGTTCCTCCCCTTCCCCTGTCCACGTTGTGGCGTTTATCAAGACAAGCGCGTTGACAGCAGGAATATCGGTGACCAAAGCATTTGTTGCGAGAATGGCTTCTGCGGTGATGGCGCTGTTTGCAGCTTGGCCGTTGCCTAGCGCAAAGACGCTGACGTTAGTTTGATTTTTTGCGGTTGCCGCCGCGAAGCCTGTCGCATCATCTGCAACGAAGGCGATAGGGATGTCGAAAGTATCAACATCAACGATTGTCAGAATACTGGTTGTGGTGTTGTAGCTTGTGGTGCCTGAAATCGTGATTGTTTGGTCGAGGCATAGCTTGTTTGAGGCGTCTGTCACTCGTGTGATTTTCACGTCGCCTGTCGTCGTGGCCACAAACACAACCGCGATGTCGAAGCTGGCTTCGTCAAGCGCGACCCGAGTAATCACATGCGACCCGTCGTAGGTCGCTGCAACGCCGTCAATCAGGACCGTTTGGCCTATTTTGAATCCGTGAGCCGCCACGAATATGGTCGAGTCGACCCCAGGATCGTCGGTGCTGTCTGCGACTGCGGTGATCGTTTTGTCCACATTTGCAAAGGCGGTAATAGCGTTCGATATCGGCAACTGAAAGAACTCTGAAACACCGTCGTAGGCGTTTCCCGAAATTTCAAATGTTCCAGTTGCGGCTGAATCGATGGCTATCATTTGTGCTCCATCCGGCATGGCAAAAGTGGACGATGTGATGCTGACCGTGCGGTAAGTGCCTCCAAAAAATAATTGTGGGCCAGTGGACGCGCCACTGGACGTAATGACTTGGTCGAAAATCGACACGAATTGGGTAATATCGTCAAACCTGGTGGTCAGGCCTCTGGCCAAATTAGCAAAGATTGTGGTGGAAAACAGCAGCGGCATGTTTCGGACATAACCGAGATCCGCGAACGCGGAAAAGCTCGAATTAGCGGAAGACAAAATCGAAAGGGGCGACGCACCTACCAAATCGAATAGCTTTGTATTGCCGGTCGTGTCCGAGATGACTACGTCCCTCAATAGGAACAGGTTGTTTCTACGCCCCCAGATGTGAGGTGTGGAAGTGCCTGCGAGGAGTAGAGGCCCCCCGGTGAACTCGATCGTTTCCGCCGATACCTCGCTGATACGCGCAGGGAGCCAAACTCTCGGCAAAACGATGGAGCCGTGAAAAATGTACTTTGTGGAGAGGATCGGTTTCCATCGCATTATGCCATCGGGGGCGAGCTCCAGGGGCATTTGTGCCGTGGAATAGATGTCTCTCACAACAGCTGGGTCCTGGGTTGCTGGTACTATCGATGTCGTGTTGAAACCAGGGCCGCTCATTTATAATCTGTGGAGAATCTGTGTATGGCCGCCTGACCCGGATTCAGTTTTTTCATGCCAAAAAAAAACTCGCATCGTCTACAATGACTTACGTGATCGACGAAACCGCGGTCGACGTCCCGGAAAAACCAAAGCTGCTCGAGCTCACGCACAAGCAGATCCTGGCGCTCACGCCCGAGCAAAGCCAGAAGCTGAACGACAACCAGTACGCCAACGTCGGCGACGCGCTCGTCGCGTGGTTGTCGACGCTGCGCGCCTTCTCCGAAACGAAGACGCGGAAAAACGGGGCGAAACAGAAGGGGAGCCGCTACACGTACGCGGTCGGAATGAACCAGCTGGCCAAGTTGGGGATCCTCGATCTCCGCCAGACCGTCGCCGAGCTCGAACGCGCCGACCACCTGGCGGCCGAGAGCGCGATCATGGCGCACGACCAGTGGCGCCATGCCACCCAAAGGAACCGGCGCGCGTGCTACAGGGCGTTCGTCAATCACGTTGCGTGACGATGTACTTGCGCGGCTCGGTGAGGATCCCCTGCCACGGGACCGGGTCCATGTTGATCGCGCGCCGCATGTTCGGCGGCACGTCGACAAGGAGGGTGAGCTGGAACAAGTGCCGGCGCAAGAACTTGGCGCCCGGCGCGTTGCGGCGGTCGTATTTGCACTTGATCCCCAGCTTCTTGCAGGCCGCTTCGATCCGGACGAGGAGCTCGGTGACCTTTTCGTCCTCGCTGTACCGGCATTCGGTTCCGGAGTAGAGGTTGAAGTCCATTGCTCTTGCCATTGGGTGCATTAAAAACGATTTAAACATTATTTCCCTAGAAACAATAACACACTCTGTTAACGATGAAGAAAGGCCAATTGCTGGATAAACCTCGTTACAAAGTCACTGAGAAAGATGGCTCCGGGAATGTGGTGAAAATTGTGTTTTATCCGTCCCAGGCGGCGATCGCCAATGCGTACCTGATGAGTAGGCTAACATTAAACAAGATTATGCAGGGCATAATCCAACCTGAAAACGCACATCACCTGTGCGTCCGGCGCATGCAAAATGTTCAAATAGTTCGCGTTTGCTAAACCGAGTTAAAGTTTCTGTATATATACATACAGAAACCGGATGCCGGCAAGTTCTGTCCAAGACCCCGAAAACGCTGTCGCATTCCTAGCCCGGCCGGTCACCCCCCCAGATAAGGCGGGACCCCCGATCAAGCTCGTGGAGCAGATCGATCTTCTGGCTCTCCGCGTCGCTCTCTCGAACATAGGCGAGTTGGAAGAGAAGTTCGTCGGCGGGAAGTCAAAGGCGGACCGCAAAAGCGCAATCGCCCGCGCCAAGAACTACTACGACATCGCGAAAAAACACGCCTCCGCCGACAAGACGGCCGCGTCCGTGCCTATCACGTACCACCAGATGCACGGGTTCGGCCGGTACGTCGCCGCGCACTCGTGTGGGCTACAGGGTTTGTCCAAGCAGTTCCGCCACACGATATGCAAGGCTCGGCACGACGTCGACGTAGTCAACGCGTTCCCGACCTTCCTCATCCAGTGGTGCAAGTTGCGCGGTGTATCGTGCAGGCATCTCGAGTACTACGTCGCAAACCGCCCAAGCATCCTCGAACTCTCCGCTAAAGAAGGCCTCGTTGCCAAGGCTGAAGATGCAAAGACGGTATACCTTGCCGTTATCAGCGGGGCGAGGCGAAAGGAGGTCCAATGCCCCTTTTACATTGGGTTCTACGCCGAGCTCCAAAAAATCCAGAACGAGATTGCGCGCCTAAACCCGGAGCTGCACACGTACGTGAAAACAGTACCCCCTCGGCCCGGGGCCATCGCCCGCGCCGAGGGTCGTACAACGGCGTATTTCCTTCAGTCCATCGAGAACGAGGTGACCATGGTGTTGCGGCGCGTTCTCGAGCCCCGTTTTCCTGAGGTTCTCGCGTTCGACGGCCTGCAGACCCTGGATGACCCGACCGATATGCTGCGAGAATGCGAGAAAGCCGTGTGCGCCGAGCTGGATCTTGAGATCGAACTAAAAATCAAGCCTATGGATCTCGCGGTCGACCTGTCTGGATTCGCTGACGGTGTGCCCCCAGAAGACGTCGACGCTCTCATAGACGTCAGTATCTGGGCTGGGAACGACAAGGGCGTCGCCGACGTCATCCACGCCGTACTTGGAGACAGGTTCATGTGCACCGACCCGACCCACAACGTGTGGTACGAGTTCAGACAGCACGCGTGGGAGAAAGACGAAGGCGCGACGATGTTCAAGCGCGCCATCATGGACGAGATAGTCCCCAAGTACAAATCGTTCCTCGACGGACTTGTGGCGCGGCAACGCCTCGAGGACGACGAGAAAATCAAAACCCATGTCGACGGGTGCAGGGTCATCGTCAGGGGGCTCGGGCGGACGGGATATCTCCGGAATGTTGTTTCTATGTGTCAACTCGTACAGTACGACGGCGAGTTCGAAAAGCTGCGCGACGAGAACAAAACACTGTTCGGGTGCACGAACGGCGTCTTGGACTTTTCCGGGGAAGAGCCCTTGTTCCGCGACGGCCGACCCGAAGATCGGTTGACCATGTCGTGCGGCTTCGACTACGAGGAGGATGCAGACACCACTGCCGTATTAGAACACTTCGAGAAGCTCTTTCCGAACCAGAACATTCGAAACTACTTCCTCGACCTCTCCTCCTCGTGCTTGGAAGGTGGGAATCCATACAAGCGTTTTGCGGTCAATACGGGCGAAACGGACGCCGGAAAGTCCAGGGCCATCGAGCTGCTCAGGAAAGTCTTCGGCGCCTACGCAATCAACTTCCCCCGAGCCATGATCATCAAGGGCCGAGGCACATCGAGCAGCGCTCCCCGGCCCGAGTTGGCCAGGTCGAGGGGGTGCCGAATCGTCACTCTCGACGAAATCGGCACGCAGGAGACTGTCGACATCGGCGTGCTGAAAAACCTGACAGGCAACGACGACTTTTACGCGCGAACCCTCCACGACAAGGGCGGGGATATCAAACCGCAGTTCACGATGTTCATGCAATGTAACACTCCGCCGGACATCCCGGATAACGACGAAGCGACGTGGAACCGAACCCGGGTCATCGAATTCGAAAGCAGATACTCCACACACGCGCCGGAGGATGAAAAGGATCAAATACTGGCCAAACATTTCCCTGTGGACCCGAAGATCTCCGAAACGCTGGACCGGCTGAAAGTGCCCTTGCTCACCGCCCTGGTCCAGAGGTTCGCGGCCTGCAAGAGAGACAGCCTACACGAGCCGGCCGAAGTTTTGGCGTCGACGAGCAAGTACAGGAAGAGGTGCGATCCGTGCCAGCAGTTCTTTGACGATTGTTTCGAGGTGTGCGCCGACGCTGTTACCCTCAACCCTGACACAAGCGATGCCCTGCACGGATGGAAGTTCGACAACGGCGTTGCCTCCAAACAAATTTCCAAACGGAGGTTCTTGGGGTGGCTCAAAGAAAGGTTCGAGCCGTACAAAAATAACCACCAACGGGGGTTCAAGGGTTTCAAGCTCGTCCCTTCCGGCAAAGGGGCGCCAGTCGGGAAAATGCTTCGAGGTCAGAAATAAATCCCACGGGCGCGAACGGGCACAACGGGCACAACGGGCATTTAGCAAAACAAGCCAAACACGTGGAATCCCCCCTTGTACAAGGTGAAATAGGGGGTACGGACGCGACGGGCACGAAGAATACAACAGTTGGATCTATCTGTGGAACGTATCTCGCCGACGTGTGTGGAGTGTCGGCGAGATGTGTGGAGGTTTTGGGGAGTTCTTGTCTTCTACGCGCCCGTTGTGCCCGTCGGTATTACATTATTCTATTTCTACCTTATATATGGTTAATTTAATACAATAACAAAGGAAACGACGGGCATTTCACGGGCACGAAGGCCCGATTCACGGGCACTTCGGGGGTTTCACGGGCGCGAACGATCCGTGCCCTATCTGCCATAGCTATATATACAAAGCTATGGCAGATAGGGCACGGATCGTTTAAGCGCAGACGTGCCCGACTGAATGAAACCGGTGTCTGCAAAAAAAAGGATTTCTGGCGCTTGGTCTCCGGTCGACTGGCAAAGGTCCTTTGATTTTGTGATGATGGATCTGCTCAGACAAAACCTCCCCCACCGCTGCGCGCGGTGCGGGATCCCCAAGGAGGCTCCTAAAAGGCTGTGCGGCCAGTGCACGTACGAGGGCTGTCTTCCGAAAGGCGAAACTATCGTGGTTGAGTGAAAAGCTATTTAATTCTTGTTGCCCCCAACAAGAATGGACCCGAACGTGTGCAAAGTGCTGGAGGTCATCGAGGCGCAGAAGGGGCACATGAAGGACTGCGACTACAAGGAGGCGTTGGAAGCGCTCGGGAAGCTCAACGAGGCGTCTCCCGTGCGGAAACTGTACCAGATCCGGTTCATGCGCGTGACGGTCGGGATCGGCCGCGAAGAGAACCAGAGCTACGAAGCCTCGCCCCACGTGGAATTCGACCACTTCGAGTTCGCCTTGAAGGAGGAGACGTACGAAATCCTCGCCAAGCAGCTGGCCAGAAACCACGCGATGGACCATCTCCACCGCCCGCCCGGCTACGAGTACGAGGGGAGCGATCTTCGCATGTTGCACACCTTCATGGGAAGGCTCCGCCAGAGGAACCACAGCACGTACGACACCCACGAATGCATGCGGTGCGACGCACGGTCGACTCTGCATTTCGCTTCCGCCGCGCGAGCGTACATGACCCACATAGCGCCAGCGCCCGCCGTACCACGTCAGGGTCTATGGGTGTCGCCTTCGGAGGTGGATTCGGACTCCGAGTGACCGCAGGGCCTTGGGCCTGCCCCTCCGGGCCTTTCACCGCTGTTGGAGCCGCAAGATCTCCAACAGCTCCTCGGCGGTGACGTTGCTCGGATCAAACGGCGCCGGCTGCGGCACCAGCTGCATTCCGCGCTGGCGTTGTTCCTCCTCGATGAGGCGCTCCAGCATGGAGCGGTCCGGCGGCGCGAACGGGTGTTCGACTTCGAACTGGGGGAACTCGGGATCGTCATCCTCTTCTTCAGGCTCGAATTCCTTGAGTTCGGAGATAGGCGGCGCCGACGCCAGCGCAAACGCGCGCGCGTCGGCCAGGTCGGTGAACATCTGCTTCGAGACGAGGTCCAAGACTTTGGACCCGCGGCCTTCGCGTCGGCCCCGGATCGCGTCGCCCACGGACCTGAACGTGATGGGGTGCCCCCCGACCCCGATGACGGGGCGGTCGGCGCGCAGCCGCGGGTTTTCGGCAAAGTTGGCCAGCAAAAACGAGTGGATGAACCCCTGGTTTTCGCCGCCGCGCGACGACCACGTGTCCAAGGTCACGAACCGCCCGTCGACGAGATCGGCGATCCGGGCCTCTCGCGGGTCGCTCGGAACGAGCGCAGTGCGTGTCGCGCGGCTGAGGGCTTCGAAATCCTGGGCGCTCGCCTCGGCCAAGTTTTCGTCGCGCGACAAGAGGATTATGAGTGCGGTCATAAGCTGCCCGCGGGCCAGCGCGGCGGCGGCGCCGCCCGAACGGATCAGCACCTCCAACTCGGCGATTTTGGCGAGGGCGCCCTTCATGCCCCCCTGCATGATCTCGGCGAGCAGCCCGAAGTTCACCGGAACCTCCTCCATCACAGGCTGCCCTTGGAGGTCGAACACCAAGTTGCCGGCGGCGTCCTTCTTTTGGACGCGGATCTTGCCGAGCTGTTTGTCGCCAAGGCGCACTTTGATTCCTTCCTGTTTGACGCGCAGCGCCTCGATACCGCTGATCGTCTTCAGCGCGCGCGGTTTCGGACCCCGCAATTTGAAGCTCGGCCGGATGATCCGCGTCGACACTTTTCGGGGCGGTTCCGGGAGCTGGGGCCTGCTCGGCTGCAGCAGCGGGACGATCTGCTCGCCGATGCGGAACGCCGGCCGCTTGGGGAGGCTGGTGATGGACGGTCCCTCGCCGCGAAGACCTCGAAGGTTGATGTAGGGTTCGCCGCATCGGAGTTTTTGGAATACGGGTCGCGATGTAAGAGTGGCCATGGTCCTTGACGTGGGTCGGGATTATTTTCCCGCGGAATTAATTCCCGCGGAGTTTCCGTTTCGGTTTGTCGGGCGGGACCTCTCGAATCGGTATGAACCCGTTCTTCCGAAGTTTGCACCTCGTGTTCCTGGTCAGGTCGACCCAGAGGCTGTCATGAAAGTCTGGGAGGAGTGTGTCGAAAATGTGTTTGAACGATTCGCCCTTCATCCCGATTCGGCGCGCAAGTGTATTCATTTCATCGGTGTCGGTGGCGCGCCACAAAACCCACAGGTTGCATGTGCGTCGACAAATCGCTGGAACTTCGGCGTAGTCTTGCGAGGTCAGGCACACGGAGATATTCTTGTGGGTGCTCACGAACCCGAAAAGTCGCGAAAGGGCGCGATACTGGTCCCGGTCCATCCGTTTGTATTCTAGATCGTCCAATATGACCATCGTTTTCACTCGCCCTTCAAACTCTTCCGGTGCCGGGATTTTGTCCAGAAGGACGCACGCCTCCCCGAGATCGTCATATTCGGTTGAATAATCGGGGTCGCAGTGGATGCAGATCACCTCCTCGTAGGGTGGTTTTGCCGCCATTAGCAGGTTCTTCAAAGTGGAAGTTTTGCCCACCCCAGGAGGCCCAAGTAGAACAGCCCTGAACGGGTGCGGAAAATCGATCAGATTTCTCGTTCTTTTCCACGATTCGTGGAAAAACTTGTCACTGCACTCGATCGGAATGAGGCGTTGAGGCAGCATTTGACGCTTCCCGCGAGAATCTGAGCTCTATATTTTTCGAAGAAAATGCGAAAAATATTATGTGTGCTCTATAGCAACCAATACTCGACATGTCGCACATAATGAATCCTGAGACCGGGCGCATGGTTAAGATCGGTGGCAAGCCTTGGCGTGCGCTTGTAAAGAAGGGGCTGATTCCCAACGACCCGATCACACCCGCTGCGGCCACTCCAAACGAGATCTACGAGGGTGTCGACGAGGACGACGCCAAACAGATGCAATCCACCTTGAAAACGAAGGGGAAACCGCGCCGGACTTTGGCGAAAAACACCCATACGCAGCGGCGCGGGAAAAAGCTAATACAAGTTGCAAACCAGCCAAAGCAGGAGGATATCGCATCTTACTATGCCCAGTCGGCCTCTCGGACCGTTCACAAGAACATGCCGGCGCTGACCAAAGAGTTGGAAGAGGCATACGACGAAAATGATGAGCTCAGCGAAGAGGCTCTCAAAAATTTCGAGGCCCACCTCCGGGAATTGATCCACCAGGAGGCGATCGCGGGGGGTGTACTCGATCCGCCGAACAAGTACATGCGCAAAGGCGCGCCGCCCAAACAGAAGGGGGGCAAATACGAGCTGGCGGATGACGTCGACGCGAGCGACGAATCTTTCGACGACGTGAGCGATGACTCTGAGATAGATTTCGACGCGCTGAGCGATGACGACGACGATGATTCCCTCGGGAGCTACGACGAGGATGAGGAAGACGAGGAGGAGGAAGAAGAGGAAAAGGAGCTGGAAGAGTAAGCGTAAGAAATTCCTCTCGCTGCGAGAGGAATAAGTCCACGCCCCTGCGGGGCGGCCCCTTCGGGGCCTTCACTTGCGGCGTCGACGTCGGACGAGTTTTATCAATTCTGGAGCGGCGATGCTGGCTGCAAGCTTGGCCAGCACACTGCCGATTCCGGCGCCAGCTGGAGAAAGGCCTCGGCCTTTGCGCTTCTTGCGACCACGCTTCTTTTTGCGACCGCGGATCTTTCGAATAACCTCGGGGATTATGATGCTGGCGGCTAGGCTTGCAAGAGCCCCGAAGATCCCCCCCTTCTGTCCCTGCCCAGCGAGGAGGAGCCCTGAGCCGCGCTGACTTTTGAGTACGCGGCTCGTGATGAGGGAGATCAGCTTGGAGGGAGTTTTGCCTTTGAACTTCTGGAAGAAGCCGCGGAGCTTTTTGTTGCGGAGCACGAGTCTAGCGACCTCCTTTGCCAACCCGTTGCCCTGCTGGGCGGTGACGAGCCGGCCTCCGACGAATTTCCCCACGACCTTCTTGGCAAAATTGAAGACCTTGCCAAAGAACCCTTGTCCCGCGAGCTTCAACCCGGCCCCGGCCGGCGCGAGACCTCTCCCTTTGCGGCGTTTCTTTTTCTTCTTGCGGCCGCGGATCTTTTTGATGATGGCGGGAACGATGATGGACGCGGCGAGGCTTGCGAGTGCGCCGAAGATCCCACCACTCTGACCTTGGCCAGCGAGGAGGAGGCCTCGCCCTCGCTGGCTTCCGATTGCGCCGCTCACGAGCTTTGCAACTTGCTTGGCCGTGATCTGCGCCTTTTTGCCGAGGCGTTTGAGCTCGCGTCCGGCCTTGGTTTTCTTGAGGAGCCGGAGGATGTCCTTGATCAGCCCCGAGCCTTGGCCCGCCGGCACCAGCCCCTTGCCTTTGAAAGCGCGGACGATGGAGGGGACGATGCCCAAAAGGCCGCTGAGGAACCCGGACCCTGGTTGAGGCCGGATCGATGTCCTTTGGCTGATCGTCGAGCTCAGCAGCTGGCCGAGAGGAAGGGGGGGGTCGGCCCGGCCTCTGCGGCCGCCTCGCAGTCGCTTCCCGCGCTTTCGGAGCTTCTTCAACACATCGGCGCGCAACAGCTCGCCCGGCCGAAGAACGGCGGTTTGGAGCGCGGCGCGCGCAGCAGCTTCGGCAAAGCCGGAACCGCTCGTCATTCCGCGGATCGTCGGATCGATCGCCTTGCGGAGGACCGCTTCCGTGGTGTGCCCGGCGCCGAGCGAGGTCAACCCGCTGATGGTGGGGTCGGGTCGGCGGACGCTCCCCGGGTGGCCGGCCAGTCGACGGGCCAGCCGGGTGAGATTGTCCTGGGAGATGAGGTTGGGGACGAATTTCGTTTGGAACCCGCGCCCGGCAAGACCGGCCCGCGCGAGGCCACTCGAGCCCAAGAGCGCGCTACGGCCGAACGTCCCGAACCCCCTGCCTTGAAGCCCGGGGAGCGTGGTGAACGTCTCGGGACCGAAGACCCCGATGTTTTCGCCCAGCTTTTTCGCCTGGATCCCTTTGATCAGGATTTGTTTTTGCACGGCGCCGGCGCTCTTGGCTTTCCGGATGTCGCTGATGAGCCGGTCGTCTGCGGCTCGGATGTCTTTTGCGCTCTTCGCGATGGTGTAGAGCATGTCGTGGATCTGGCAGGCGCTGTCGATTTCGGACACGCCCTTGTCGCCTCGAGGCAACCTCTTTTGGAGGTTTGTCCCCGGCCCGCAAAAATTAGCGCGCGTGAGCCCGAATTGGGTCGGAAGAACTAGATGAGCTTCTCCAGAGAACCCCGGACGCCAATTCGGATTCTTGTTGAACTTCTCGCTGAGGACGTTCGAGATTTTCGTGCCGATGGGGCCGCGCGCGACGGCGCCGACGGCTTGCGCCGTGGCCAAAGCCCCGCTCACCTTCGCGGCCGTCCCGAGGACTTTTTGCGCGACCTTGCCCAGCGAGCTGGGGAACGCTTTGGAGGCGAGCCGGAGGCCGGCCTTGGCGATGTCGAGCACGCCTTCTCCCGATTGTCCGAGAACAGTCTCACCTTCCTCCATGGCTTGAATCGCCTGGGTCTGGTCGACGAAAGGCGGGACCGAGCCGGGCGTGGGCAGGACCATCATGCCTTGGAGAGGGGCGAGCGTGTTCCCGAAGAGACTCCGGCTCGGAGACACGGCGATGAGGGGGTTGTCGTGGCGGGTCTTGCGAGGCATCATTCCGGCGTTGGGGAAATTGGAGTGCGGCATCCTTGGGACTACGCGACGAGATTATTTTTCGGGGGAATCATGGGACGCTCAATTTGACGGGCTCGACATATTTAATGACCAGCCGCGCCGACCACGTTTCGCCGACCGTGTTGACCAGCCGGTTTTGATCGTCGGTCAGCCAGAACCTAATACGCTTCTTTAGAGCTCCCGCGAGGTCGTTCGCCTCGCTCACGGGCGGGTTGAACTCTCTCGCGACGATCTGCGACCCGGGGGCGACCGTGATCAAAACTTGCGAGATGATCTGGTTGAACGTGTTGCCGATCCGAATGCCTTGGGGGACGAGGTCTGAGTGAATCAGGAAATATTCCACCTGATTGAAGGCGGCCTGATTGTTGGCGGTGAAGTCGGTGAGGGCGGCGACGGTGGGCCCGAGCACCACGGAGTTGAATCCGAGGATGTCGCGGACCGAGTCGGCGATCGTGAAATCGATGGTCACACCGGCCTGGTTGACGCGGATTATGATTTTCTGCGTCGCCGAGTCGGCAATGAAGTTGAACATCCCTTGCGGGCCGCCGGCGGCGATGATTCCAGATTCTATGGCCGCTTCGAGCGAAAACGAGTCGTACAATCCCTCCGGGATCGTCACCAAAAAGGGGCCGCCAACCCCGTCGTCGATGGACCATTCGTCGTTGACCCCTGTCTCCACATTAGGAATTACCCACCATACCGTTGCAGAATCCACCTGGACGGTCACCTCCTTGGCCGAGCGCGGGATGGCGATCGCCTCGTCGAGATTGACCTCGAACGAAGAACCGTCCGCCGATATGTTCAGCGCGCCCGATTTTTCATCGGACGACACGAGAAATGGGATGGTGCGCGTGATTTCTCCAACCGACATTTATGAAATATTAAAAACACGGTTTATTTTAATATCTCCAATAAACAACACATGTCTTCGATTTTCGATCTCAAGCAGTCCGCGTCTGAACTCCCCTCGCTCAATTCTGGCCTCGCCAAATTGACGTACACCCAGGTCCCTTCCACTCGAGATGTGACCGGGACCAACTTCCCCGGCGGGGCCCAACACTATCGGTGGCAGACTGCCGGCGTCCGTTGGTGGATCCCGTCCCGGACGTACGTCCGCATGCGGGGCCGTCTCCTCAAAGCGGACGGTGTGACCCAAGTCGTGATCGGGGACGACGTCGCCCCCAACATGGGCTTGATGGCGGCGCTATACCAGTCGGCCGAGTTTCGAATGGGAGGCAAGACGATCGCCCGGGTGTCCGATTTCATGCCGCAGGTCGACGCGCTGCAGAAGCGGACCCAAAAATCGAAGTCGTGGCTCGACGGCGTCGGCAAGGACCTCGAATACTGGGAGCCCGACTTCTATCAACGCCAGGCGGAGGTTACTTCCGACGGATACTACACAGACGAGAAGGCCCAGTTTGTCCCGCCCACCGCCGCCACTCGTCTCGCCATGGGTTTTGACCCCTTGACCACGATCGAAATTGTGGCCGCCACGAGCCGTGCGGTGTTCGCAGCTGCCGCAGGTGCCGCCCCGGACATCATCAACCTCCAACCGATCCACGTGGGGGACGTCATCACCCTCGCGAACGCAGTGCGGTACTCTGTCACCAGGATCGTTAGCGCATTGATCGCCGAAGTTACAGTGTTGAACCTCCCCACGATCCTCAACGACGCTGCGGCGGCCGACGCTTTCACCGTCGAGCGGGTCCAGGACTACCAGGAACAGAAATCGTTCAACCGCAGCGGTCTGGAAGTCATATGGCAACCTCCTCTTTCCATCTGGGGCGTTTCCCACGGAATGCCCGCCGGGGAGTACGAGCTTGTCCTGAACCCCCAGAATTCGGCCGTGTTCGAGAAGCGCGCGATCGAGAGTCTCGTCGGAGACCAGAACGCCCCTGGCGACTTCCGCTTCATCGTCGACGACCTCTTCGTGTACCTCGCGACCGCTGAGGGCCCCTCGGTGGATAACCTCTCGTACTTCATGTCGCTCGAGGAAGTCCGATGTCAGGTCGACCAGATCGATGCCAATACGTCACTGCAACAGAAGAATTTTGATGTTTCGCCGGCCGCCTACGCGCTCACCGTCGCATTCCAAGACGTCGACGCCAATGTCGACACCCGGCGGAGTGGCTCGAAATACAAGATCCGCCAGATCGTTGGATTCGAAGACGAGTACCCCAGCGCCGAGCTGGCGCTCCAGCGCATGTTCGTACGATACAATGGGGAGCAGAAGCCGTCTCCAGACGCAGATCCTAACTTCCTCAGCCCAGATGGCTTTATGAAGAGCCGCTACGCCGAAACGCTTCTGTACAGCGGAGCCTACTTCGACTGCGGCGGGGGAGAGTCTTTCCGAGACTGGGTCGACCGCGGGCCGTACTACTACTTCAGCTACCCGAAGGACGGCAGCTCCGAGTCCACCCGTGTCAACGTCAACTACCAATTCCGTCGCTCCCTCGGAGCTACCGGGCGTGTGTTGCTCTTTGATCACTATCGATCGATGGTTCTCGTGAGCATAGTTAATGGGAGAATACAGGATGTAGTGGTCCAAGAAGGCTAAATCTAGGCCTGAACAGTTTAAAAATGAATTAACGAATACGCGTTAAAACCATAGATAACATAGATAACACAATGTACACATGCCGCGTATACCAGATCTGCAACGTCGTCGACAGCGAGATATACGTTGGTTCGACAAAGCAGGCGCTGAGCGCACGGCTGGCTGGACACAAGCGAGACGCCAGGCGGGGGAAGTCCATGCGGGTACTCGACCACATTCGCTCTCTCGGATTCGAGAAGTTTTACATTGAGCTTCTGGAGGCCAAAGAAATCGGGAGCAGGGAAGAACAGATGATGCTCGAAACGGTGTGGATCAACAAGAAACAGTCGTCTCTGAACTCGAGGGCGGCATACTGTTCCAGAGGGGAAACTCTTGCGAAGAAGCGCACCTGGATGCGTCAAGACGCCAAAAACAACCCAGCGAAGGTTAAAAAGATCCAGCAAAAATATCTCGCAGGGCTTTCAGAAGAGAAACAGGTGGAGAGGAAAGAGAAGAAGGCTGAATGCCACAAACGGAACTATGCCGCTCGCAGAGATGAAATTCTCGCATACCACAAGGTCTACGACGCGGACCCCAAGAACAAGGCGAACAAGAAGGAGTACGACCGCCAGCGCAACGTCGACCGGAAAGAGGAGGAGCGGGAACGAAAACGGTTGTTCAGGCAAAACAACATTAGGACCGGTCGCTTCCGCTGCGAGGCGTGTGACAAGTCTCTGGGATCGGCCAGTGAGCTCAAGATTCACGATAAACGAACTCACGCCTAGAAAAGCCAAATCGGCCAAAATAAAAACGGCGTTTTTCGCAAAAACGCAAAAATATAATCGTACATAAAACTTTTCCTTACCAATTTGGTAAGGAAAACTCCAGAAGTCACGTGAGGCGTCCGTCCAGGATCGTGTGCCCGTGCAAAACAATCTGCACGCCAAGGGGCGCACCCATCTTTTTCCACATCTCCATCACGGCGGCTTCGTCGTGCATGTCGCAGCCTGGGACGTCCTTCTTTGGCCCCTTGTTCGTGGAGCTGTGCGTCTTGTGGATTTTTTGGATCGAGTAGGCGTCGGCGCCGGCAGGTGCGAATTTGTGGATGGTGGTCATCTTGCCTCACGCCAACATTTTTTTACATTACCTTTTCATGCTGAGCCAAGATTTGTACACGTTGAGCAGGACGGCACCGTTCGGAGCCAGGCGGCTGCAAACGTCTTCGTACTCGCGGATGCGTGTTTTTGAACCGATTTTCCACCCTCCGTCGACGTACAGAATTTTGTCTGGGCGGTTGTTGATCTCGTCAAGTTCGCGCTGTTCGTACTTGTCGAGTTCGTCGTCGCTGTCCTCGTCGGGGTCAAAGTCGAAGGGCTCGGCGAAGTATCGACTAGTGCGCCCGTACTCTTCTCCGCGCAGAACAACGTCGCCGCCACCCGTTTTCCATGTCGCGTTGATGTACACTACTTCGTAAAAGTCACACCCCATGGTTTGGTATGGTGGTCATCTCGGCATGTGCCAACATTTTTTTTCATTATTTTCGCAGCGCGGCCAGTGCAGCTCTCGATTTCGGCACCAACTTGTTTCGGCGGAACGCGAGCTTGCCCATCGCGTGCTGCTTCTTCGAGACGATCCTCCCAGCCTTGTTTTTCATCAACGCGCTCTTGGTGAGACCGCCGGCCGTCTTCCTCGCGGTGCCGTGCCAGACCATTGCCTTCGATCCTGTTGCTTGCACCATTTGCGTTCAGCCAAGATATTATTTCCGAAATCCGTCGCAAAATCGCGAATTTTTTGTGTTGTGTACATTTCAACAATGCCGATCCACGGAGCTCGCCACCAAAGACAACGCCGACGACAACTGAAAGGGGACGGAGTTGTGACCGACGGGCTGATCGCGTTTGCGAAACTCGTCGGACCGATCATCGCGGCCGCCGCCGCAAAAGAGGCTGCGAAAGTGGTCGCGGGGCGCGTGATCAAGAAAGTCCGGGGCAAGGGGCTTTCGCCGGCAGGCTCGGGTCTGCGATTGGCGGGCCAAGGTCGACACCGAGGAGGTCGACGGGGCAAGGGGTTGAAACTTGCAGGCCAGGGTGGGGGCCGCCACCGACGTCGACCGCAGACCGCTGCCCAGCGTGCGGCGTCCATGCGGAACCTCGCAAAAGCTCGGAAAGCGAGGCGCGCGCTGCGTTGAGCCTCACGGACGGGAAGATGGCCTGCTGGCGTTTGAGTTGAGGTCTCGGGATCTCCATGCTCCGAATGAGTTACAACCCGTGAAGAAAATCTTTCCGCTTCGTAAATGCCGAAGCGGAAAGCCCCAGGCAACGCAGCTCAACGAGATGTCGTGGCCAACTTCCTCTACAAGCGCGTTCTCGACGAGATCATCTACCCCATGCTCGGGAAGAAGACTTCTTGGGCTCACGATATTCTCAAGATAGGGATGAAGCTGTTCGGAAAGAATTTCTCAGGCGTCTTCCCATCCGATAAAATCCCTGATCTGGGCAAAAACCCTGACGGGTCGACCGTGACCAACACGAACATCCAGCAGGGTGCGAGGCTGTACTCTATCGTCAACCTGGACGACTCCAACGAACCTGGAAGTCATTGGATTTCGCTTGCGTATGATATCGAATCGAAGAAGGTGTTCGTCTATGATAGCTTTGGGCGCGCGACGGCCGAGATAATCCCGACTGTGATTGCCAAGTTCGGGAGGGGGAATGTGGTGACAGTTGATGACGATGCAGAACAAGCCATTGAAGAGGAAGATTGCGGAGCGCGTTCATTGGCCTTTCTATTCGTGTTCGACAGACTCGGCAGTGAATACGCGGTTCACATCTAAACTCAGATTTTTTTATCTCAGCCCTCTCCAAATGAGCTTCCCCTCGAACAACTTCCTCAACCCCCCAGTTTCCAATACAGACCAGGCTCTTGCAGACCTGGAAGCGAAAACCTTCTTCCACGACGGCAGTCGCGCCGCAACGGGCTCGTTCACGATGAGCGGGAACCGAATAATCGGCCCCGACGCGGTAGAGCTAGACGAGCAAGCGGTCGGCATCACGCCAGGCTCCGGGCGAGTTTCCCTGTTCGCCAAAACCGACTCGCTGCTCTACATCCGCGACGATCTCGGGGCCGAGACGCTGCTCGCGGGCGGGCTCTCCGGGCCGGGAAGCAGCGTCGACAACAGGTTGGCCTTGTGGGATGGCGTGTCGGGCCTCGTTTTGAAGGAATCGACCGCGATCCTCGACGTGGCCGGCGACCTCAGTGGGCTGATCGGCCTCGAGGTTTCCGGCGCGAACAACATCAACCTCACCAGCACGCTAGCCGCAGCAACCGCGATCGTGCTCAACGCCACGACCGGCGGGATCGACATTGACGCCGCCACTGATATCGCCATGGATACAGCAACAGGGCGTATTGACTTGCGCGCCGTTGCATCGACATCACCCAGCGCTGTCCAACTCTGGGCAACTGCTGGTGGGGTCGACATCGATGCTGGTCTGGACGTGGACATTAATGCTGCAACCGGTCGTATCGACTTGTGTGCCCAAACATCGACCGCAACAGGGGCCGTCCAAATAAACGCAGCTGCTGGTGGGGTCAAGGTCGATGCCGACAATGACATCACCATGGATGCTGCGACAGGACGTATTGACTTGCGTTCAGAAACATCGTCCACCACAGGGGCCGTCCAACTCGATGCAGTCGCCGGCGGTGTCCTTATTGGTGCTGCTCTGGACGTGGCCATTGATGCTGCGGGTGCGATCGTGCTGACATCAACTGAGAATGCAGTGGAATCCATTCATCTGCATGCAAACGGAGGAACTGCAGAAACCATTCGACTTCGGTCAGATCAAGGCACCAGTGAAAGTTCCATCAACTTAATCTCTGATGTGGGAGGGATTTGTATGTCATCTGGATTGAATGCTGTCAGATCTATCGAGCTGCTCGCAAATGCCGGGACCAGTGAACAAATTCGCCTACGTTCGGAACTTGGAACC